>Ga0184635_10000086_pt1 | contig 17777 bp, 20 predicted proteins | sample PLM3_30_b2_FD_133147 | JGI IMG/M metagenome (GOLD analysis project Ga0184635, IMG submission 133147) | Groundwater sediment microbial communities from an aquifer in East River, Colorado, USA - PLM3_30_b2 | ecosystem: Environmental > Terrestrial > Soil > Riparian zone | place: USA: East River...
AATTATTGGGAATATTAAATAATAAATCCTCATAATCTGTCATATAGATTGATTCATTTAAGGTTTCTCAAGTATTAGACTGTTGATTAGAATGCCAAATGCCAAAGATTGCTTAAACTTTTAGGAACAATGTATTTGGTTCTGATATGTCCTTGAGTTACAACAGAAAGTGTGACAAATGTGGGAAAACACGTCCTGACAGAATCATTAACAAAATATTCTTATTTTTTTTAATTTAATTTAATTGATGTTATAGCCCCTTAATGACAACCTAAGAGCGTCAAGTAAATCATCATAACTCGTTTGATTCTTGTCTAGTGAATCGTTTGAATCGATGGGCCCAAATTATCAAGGCTGAAAAGCGGGCCCACCAGGAGTTTTGCACAGGAGACGATTTCTAATATTAACGCGAACAAATTATAAAACGATTAAAACTCAACATAATTTAGGTTATATTGTATCTTTCTAAAACTACAAACTTTTTATTTACGTTATGTTGCACTCTAAACAAACAACTGGTTGGATTTTGTGTTTAGGCGAATCGAACAAGAAACGACCAATGATCCAACCAGTCGAACGCCTGCAAGCGTTATACTATTATCTTCAACAAATTATAAAACTATTACGTTTAGGTAATAGAATATCCTTTCAGACTATGCTTAGGTAATAGAATATCCTTTCAGACTTAATCTTAAAGCATCTAGAGAATCGTCATAACTGGTTTGTTCTTTATCTAATGTTAACTCTTTAGCGTATGCTGTTCTAAGTGATGTAATTAGTTTATCATGTTTTTGTGGTATTGCTAAATATCCTTTTGAAACCATTACATGTAAATATGATAATGGTTGTTTATGTTCTGTACCAAAATTGACAGGAATAACTTTCATACTTTCGGGCCCCGCAGTCTTAGAGTCCCAATCTAAGGACTCACCGAATTTTATTTTTAAGAGGTTAACCATTGCCCGATTTGAACCATCTATTAAAAAATAAATATTCCAATATCTTCTATGAAAATTAAATAACTTATCTGTTATAGCATCAGGATCTCCCTTATCAATTTCTTCAGAATATCATACGATTATCTTATCTTCATCCTTCAAGTGTTCGGTCATAACAATGGCCGTCTTACTAGAAGAGAAGCCAACATCAATGCCAACACATTTTAAAGTATATTGACTTATGGGAACATTCTTTTCAATAGTAAGTATTATAACAACAGCGTTAATAGTTTTTAATTTTATTAGACTTTATTAGACTATTCAATGGTAAAGAAATGAAAATAAATAGTAGATGCAGAAACAGCACAAATTAGAAAGCAAATAGAAGTGGACTGATACATTTTATAAAAAAGTTCAAACTGATGCGAGGCTCAAACATGTATGATGAGCACAAGTAAGAGGTCCTCCCATCAGCCCGATGATTGGTTAATATAAAAATGTCAATCAGGTCTTAAAACTTTAATCATCGTTATGGAAATTTTATTAGAAAAAAAAGATTATCCTCCATGTGCGGTGCGGTCATGCTCGTCCAATTCCGCCCGGCTTTTGAAGGATGCGCCACAATCACATTTAAACTGATTCTCTGACATTCTAAACAACTCAAGGCAACATTTGCTTTAACGATTACACTTCAAAAATCAGTCGGTAGCCAAATAAATTTACCCAATAGAAGATTCGCTGATATAGTTGTATTAGCAAAAACACAGAGGCAGGAGAAATAAAGATAATGAATTTGATTTGGTGCTTCTCATGCCCAATAATTTTAAATACATGTCAAATAAGAAACTATATGCCTCATAGAATAACAATTTCTACAACACCCAAAGACAGATCGACTGGACCAAACAAGGAAATTGAGGTTGAAGTAGATCATACGGCAAATCTCGATAGTATGATTGATAAGGCCTTAGAAACGCTCGACATACAAGAAGGTGCAGGAGAGACTCGAGAAAAGTATGAAAGAATAATTAGACATATAGACCGAGAAAAAAGTTTAAGGGAAATTGTGAAAAGATTAAGGTCTATTGGCATCAACATAGACTTTGATACTTTTCTGAGGAGTACTGGAGACAAGAAATGATGATCCAGGTAAATAACTTTGTTGAAACTTCTAGTAACCCATTTGATCAAGGAAAATCAATTACTGGAATTGGTAATAAAGTAGTTAAGAAGAGGTGATATCGTTACGATAATAGAAGATGCCTTTGGTTATTAAAACAGGTGGGCCAAGGAGCAGTATGCCATGAAGCCCCAGCCCACCAGGACCTTTTGCCAACAACTGACGGAGGTGTAATTGGCTACTGTGTTAAGAAAACCACCGAACCCATCAGTTGCATTAATAATTATGTCCTAAATACAATAAATAACAAACGAAAAAGGTAAAAATTTCCATATTTATAATTTAATTTTGCAATTTTTGCTAATTCTACGACTTTCACTTATGCGTATTTAATTAACATCTAATTCTTCTCTTACTCTTTGGTATAGTCTATTCATCGTCACAGGTTTTTCAATAGTTGAATCTATAATACCTTCTTCCATATATTTCAGGAATAATATATCTTCTTCAAAATTATAAGCACTCATCAATATTGTCCTCACATTAGGATTTGAGGTCTTTACTTTCTTTAATAGCTCCAACCCATTAAGACCAGGCATCCTTAAATCAGCAATTACCAGAGCATAAGCATCCTTGTTATCTGAAAAGTGTTCTAGAGCAATTACAGGATCAGTGAAAGAAACAACATTAACACTATCTATATTTTCAGACAAAGCTTCATGGAAGAGATTAGTGGTGGCTAAATCATCATCTACAATACTAACAATCCTATTGTTAGCAGACATCCAAGGCTCAGGCCTCCCAGAAGAATCTAGACACGAGTTCCAACTAATATCTATATACGCGACCAATCTAGTTAAGTTTTTAATGACATTTAGCGTTTGCAGATTGATGTTTGGATAAAAATTGTCCGCTTGAGTCATCAATAAAAATTATAGTGTAAGAATAGTTCAAAAAACTAAAATACTTATTAGTTTACCACTCTATTGTTAAAAAAAGTAGATGGGTGTACTGATGGTTGTTTATGTCTTCGTGTTATTATGGACCAAGTTCTAGGTGTGTAAATTCGGCAAGTACTTTGTTATTAGTTAAGGTGTAGGTACCTATGTTGACCAGAGCAACGGCCCATCCATTAGCGTTCTTAGCACTAATAGTTGGATGAACATCCTTACCACCTCCGGTTGCAAAGCCGCCACCTGTTACTACTTCGTCTGCATTACATTGTATGATGGCCGACCATTGTGAATGAGGTGTAAGAGTAAATGACTTTTCTCTTTGTACAACTACTAGTTTTACCGCATTGGATTTAACTTGTCTTTTGTTACTGCACCATTTGCTATGTCTGATGTCATTATCTCCCCATCCTTTATCTTTGGACTTGTTATTGCGTTATCCTCAATGTCATCAGTACCTATGGTCGGTGCTGCATAAGCAGGGGCAATAACGAGTACAATGGACAAAAGTGCATAGGATATACTAAATCCCATAACAATTCCTGCAAGGAATCTTGAGTATTTCATTGAGATATTATTTAAAAACTTGCATTTACGCGTTATGTGATCATAAAATAAAGAATATTCATTCACACTTTCTATCGTGTTGTTTACTCTATCCTTCAAATGCTGTAGCGTCGGATACTCCCAAGCCAAGTACTACAAAATCTGGTGGTATGATATTGGTCTGATTAGCAAATTCATGATAAGCAGTTACCAATTCTTTCAACACCACTGGCTAATCTTTGTCAAATCCATGTGGATCAGGTTGTAAAACCTTAAAATCTCTATCTGGAACATCAGGACAGTTCAAATCTGGTGGTGGCGGGGTTATGCACACATCTGGATATGAGGAATCACACTTGCCTATTTGTCCATATGTTTGCATACACGAAAAATAAATAACTGCTACCATCGAGAGCAGTAGAGTTACCAAGGTAATTGTTCAAATCAATTCTTGCTACTCCAACATCAAAGTATGAGATAAAGTTTTGTTGAAAACTCAATTTTCATCCACACTACTACTCTTATAAAATTCTGTCTTGTTAACAATTTGCCTGCTGTTATTTTCATACTCAATAATGTTTATGCCTACTTCATCAGGAAGGTTCTTTATCGCTTTACTTGGATTTTAAATTGAATACTTCGCGATAAGAATTTGTGGGTCGAACAATACCTTCCTTCAAAATCGCAGCAGAAATCGAAAGAACAAAATGTAGACCCTTTAGATCCGCATTGGATAAGAAAGAGACGAAAATGTTTGATGAAATGTTCTCTTATGCAAGACTGCATAATCCTGAATGTTTGATGGCTGCCTTACTTCATTCTGTCCTTAAGTCGATCTTGTTTGAACATTACAAGCAGTTACGTGATGGGAGGTAAAATTGACACATTGCCACATCATCGCTACAGACTAATCTTATATACTGGGTTTAAGTCACACATAATGTGAGAAGATATTATCAAAAGACAAAAGTTTTACTTCTGGTAGGTTTGAGCATTTCAATCATCACGGGTCTTGCATCAATTACACATTTTGCGATGGCTAGCCCCGAAAATAAAACTTTAATGAAGCCTGAAGTAACAACTGGTATGGCGACAGCAGGGAACAACACGAATATAATACTTGTCCATGGAGGATGGGCCGATGGTTCTTCATGGGGTAAAGTGATATCTGTTCTGAAGAATGCAGGACATAGGGTTATCGCTGTTCAACTCCCTCTCCATTCTCTGACAGATGATGTCAAGACAGTAAAACGTGCAGTTGAGTTAATTGGTGAACCAACAATCTTAGTAGGACACTCATATGGTGGAGAAGTAATCACAAACGCTGCTTATAATAACCCCAACGTCACAGGGCTTGTTTACATTGCTGCCTTTGCACCCGATGAGGGTCAATCACTCTCGACTTTTGTCGATGCCAAGGATTTCCCGCAGGGATTCTTGGTTTTGGATAGCGAGGGACTCGCGTACATTAACTCAGACATGTTCCATGATCGGTTTGCTCAAGATGTTGATCCGACTGAAGCCGACATCATGGCCGTTGCACAAAAGCCATTTAATGCATCTATCTTTGCAGAAAAATCTGGTCCTCCGGCTTGGAAAAAACTACCAACATGGTATCAGATATCTGAGAGCGATCTCATGATTCCTCCTGATACGCAACGTCAATTTGCAAAACAAATGAATGCTACCACGATTTCGATTAACGTTAGTCATGCATCATATGTATCACATCCAGATGAGATCGCCAAACTAATTTTGGATGCAACAAAAGGAAGCACCAAATAATATTGGGATGTAACATACCACTCGAAGGGCAGTAGTTACCATACCGTCGTGGTATCAATGAAGTATCATCTGCCCTCCATAATTTGATTCTTAATTAGCGCACTTTGCAGCAACAATGTCCCTTAAATTGAACGCTATTTATTAATTTCTATTAGTAGACGATTTATTGTTGAGTAAACTCCGTTAAAATTTGTAATGCACTGTGCCATGTTTTCAATATTATTATTATCATCATTCATTTGAATCCCCAGGTTATATTTTGTTTCAATTTTATTATTGTCAGTTTCCATATAAATGGTATAAATTGTGTGATATCTCTGAGAGGAACAATGATGTGTATACTGTCTAATTTCAAAACTATTAATTTTCGTACCATCCACAACATGCCTTTTTAGTATTATGATTTTTTTAAGTGGATCGTTCTTCCAATGACTTAAATCTGCATCACGTTTGAATGTCATTTCTTATCATATTCTAAAAATCTTACCCATTCAGGAAACCATAAATTATATTCTGAAATTCCAATACCTTTGGATAGGATTGAAGGAGAATTATAATATACTTTATCCGCACCCAACTCCTTTGCAATCTTGGTATTTAATTCCTCTAGAGAAGGTACTTGTCCTATGTATTTATGAGCAATCAGTTCTCTATTATGCGTGTAAAGGCCAGCTTGGCGCCCATCTACTGTAGGAACATAGCTAACGATAATAGAAACTGATTTAACATCTACTTTTCTTAAATAATAAATAGTTTCTTTGGCAGTTATTCCAGTTTGAATTGTTCCTTGGATTAGACCAATCTTTTTCTGACTAATTTTATGTTTAAGAATATATTTTAAAGATTTTCCAGAAGTTATCATTTTATTCTTACTAATATTTTCTGAAAAATCTATCATGCGATCAGAATCATCATACCTATCATTGATTATAGCCTCACCCAAGTCGAATTTTGGAAGGTGATTCCGGTACTCTGCACTAAATCCAAGTGTCATGGGTCTAGGATAATCGGGTTCTGCATAGGCTGATTCAATATCAATATCAGAATTTGTTGAAAGAAAATCAGCTTGTACTTTTCCAATTCTTTTTCTCACTTCATAAATGCCTTTTCCATCTATGGTTGCAGTAACGTGAGATTCGCGTATAAATTCAAAGGGATCTATCATAGTCCTAGTAGTAGGAAGTGATAGTATCTTTTCTTGACCACCTTCAATATCCATCTTGATTAATTGTCCAGGTTTTACATCATGAAAATTTATGTTTGGAAAAGGAATGCTAAGAGAATTTTCAGAAGCTATTACAGAGATTGATTTGTTTCTAGTAGTGCCACTGACAAGTGGTTTGAAACCGGTAGAATCTCTATATGAATAGATTTTTCCATCATACATCATAGTAAGATTACCTCTTAGATGTCTGTCTAAAAACTCACAAGCTTTTTCAGGATTTTCATAATCTATTAGTAATTTTTTAAATATACAATAAATCTTGTAGAGCGAGTCAGCATTTGTTGCATTCCCTATAAGTGGATGAAGATGTAATTTTTCAATATCTACAAAGAATCCGTCAAGAATTACATTAATTCTATTCATACTTTTAAATCTTGGAGTTCTTTTAGATAAATAGCCTAATCCTACCAAATATCGAAGGTTACTATTATTTTCTACGATCTTTAGAAATGATCCATCAGTAGGGAATGGACCAATACCGCTTTTAACCAAATTATCAATAGTTATCTTCCAGTATGCCTTTCCTCTATGTTGAAGCATTTGCAATGAATTAATGAAATATGATATTAGGGTTTCTCTGTCTGATGTATAATTTGTAATTGCAAAAATCCCAGCCAATTATTAATATTAAATTACCAAAAGAAATTAAGTTTTGTGTTTGAGCAAATATGATTTTTGCTTCAAATTGAATTCTAGAACTCAAAACATTAATTTATGAACTATAATAAACGTACTAGGTGCTTATAGGGTTAATTGGTAAGGCAAATGTAGGCAAGTCTACTTTTTTTTCCGCCTCAACTGATAATATTGTGAATATTGCAAATTATCCGTTTACAACAGTTAAGCCTAACCTTGGAGTTTGCCACGTGAGAATAAAATGTGTGTGCACAGAATTCGGAGTTAAGGATAATCCAGTTCATTCTATATGCATTGATGGAATAAGGTTTGTACCAATTCAAATAATTGATGTTGCAGGTCTAGTACCAGGAGCTCATGAAGGAAAAGGTCTTGGAAATAGATTCTTAGACGATGCAAGGCAAGCCGATGGTCTAATACACGTTGTTGATGTTTCAGGCTCAACTGATTCTGAAGGAAAGCCATTGACGCCAGGTACAGGCAATCCACTTGAAGACATAAGATTTGTAGAAGAAGAATTTGATTTATGGCTTGTATCAATTATTAAAAGGGATTGGGACAATATAAGAGAACTTGATTCATCAGGACTAAATACAAATCAAATATTAAAAAAAAGATTATCAGGGTTGGGAGTCGCAGAATCAGCCATAGATAAGGTTCTGAATAAATTGAATCTACATAATAAGAAAATTCGATCTTGGACAGAACAAGAAATATTTGACTTTTGTAAAAATACAAGAAGAATTGTAAAACCTGTAGTTATTGCAGCAAATAAGGCAGATGTTGTAACATCTCAAAATTACCTAGAAAAAATTATGGAAAAATACATTCATGTAATACCGTGTACATCCGAATTTGAAATGTTATTACGAAAAGCTGTAAAAAATGGGTTTGTGCATTATCTTCCAGGAGACGATTCATTTGAAATTAAAGAAAATGTGCAATTAAGCGATAAACAAAAGCATGCACTCCAAATTGTTTCTAATTTTATAAAAAAACATGGTTCAACAGGCGTTCAAGAGACATTAAACGTCGCTTGTTTTGATTTGTTAAGGAAAATAGTGGTCTATCCTGTTGAAGATGAATCAAAGCTGACCGATAAAAAAGGGAACATTCTTCCAGAAGCTTATTTACTAAATGAAGAATCAACTGCAAAGGACCTAGCAAATGTTATACACGAGGAACTGGGAAGAGGTTTCCTTTTTGCCATTGATGCCAGAACAAGAAAGAGATTGGGCGCTGATTATAAATTAAAAAACAATGACGTAATTAAAATTGTCTCTGCAACAAGTAGGAAGTGATATTAATGTTTTGTCTTGGAATAGAAAGTACGGCCCACACTTTCGCTTGTTCTGTAATAAAATTCTGCGCTTATGAAAAATTTCCTAATATTCTTTCTGATGTTAGAGATACTTTCAAAGCTCCTGAGGGCTCAGGGATCCATCCAAGGGAAGCAGCTCGTCATCATGCATCAGTCGCAATAGAAGTACTGAAACAATCCTTAGCATCATCTAAAATCAAATACAAGGATCTGGACATTGTAGCTTATTCTGCTGGTCCCGGTCTTGGTCCCTGTTTGCGGATTGGAGCTGTTATTGCGCGTTCTATATCATCATTTTATGATATAAAATTAATCCCAATCAATCATGCATTAGGTCATATTGAACTCGGGATGAGTCTAACTAATGGTCAAGATTCTTTAGTCCTTTTAGTCTCAGGAGGCCACACTATGATACTACTATTTAATAACAAAAGATGGCGTGTTATAGGAGAAACACTTGATATCACATTAGGACAACTTCTTGATCAATTTGGCAGGTACTTGGGATTAGCTTCACCATGTGGATCAGAGATAGAAATTTTAGGAACTAAATCATCTAATAATTATATCTCGTTACCATATTCAATAAAGGGTAATGACGTTACTTTCTCTGGCATACTATCTGCTGCTAAGAGATTGATTTCAACTAATAAATATTCGAATGAAGACATGTGTTATTCAATTCAAGAGACTGCCTTTGCTATGATCACAGAAGCAGTTGAGAGGGCACTTTCTGCTACCGAAAAAAAAGAACTGCTAGTAGTTGGCGGTGTATCTGCGAACAAAAAACTTTCCAGTATGCTCAAATTGGCATGTCTCAGACATAAAGTAAAGTTCAATTCATGTCCAGTTACATTTGCAGGTGATAATGGAGTACAGATAGCATGGACGGGAATATTGTCTTATTTGAAATCAAAAAATTTTGTAGATATATCTAAATCCTTTATTAACCAATCATGGAGGGTTGATAGTGTGGATGTCTTGTGGAGAAACTAAATGTAAGAAATTCTAGAAATAAAGAATTTCGAATACCAGTACGAGATTCATCAAATTCTAAATAAATTTGGTATAATCTTGTTCCGGTAGCTTTTAATAATTTCCGAGTTTACATATTCTAATGTTAAACAAATATTCATTTCGAAAATCTGTCCTTCTATTTACGACACTGGTAGTTGTAATGGGAGGCATAGCAGTAGTCATATTGGCTGTAAATGTAAGTGAGGCATACTCAAACAAAGGGCAGGATCACAAGGGTTGGATATTCGGACCTATTTCAAGCATTCAAAATAACAAGGGAGGGGAACCTGCATGGATTCTTTCTGGACATTGGGTTACAAATATTATTAATAAGACAAAAGATAGTTTCAATCAGACAACTCCTGCGAAGTTTGATTCAAGGATCAGTATGGTCATGTTGAATGGATCGGCAATGCATAAACATACAATATCTAACTTTTCACTAAGTGATATCAACAATCAAGACAATACGACTTCGTATAAAGGAACAGTCACGATAACAATGAAGGAGGGGCCTGTTAAAGAAGTACCAATTGAAATTAAAGTAATGGACAATCACGTAATTGGATTATCATTAGACGCAACTAAAACTGACAACCACTTTGGTGATACACCAATATATGGTATCATCCCGACCAAAGCAGATATTGTCAAAATGATGCCTCATATGGGTAACAAGACTAAGATGGATATGAGTCTTAAAAACGAAACAAGTCAATGATGGACAAATCCCATTTGTCATAACATCAATAATTTGAAGCTGAAATCAAACTCCTTCCCCCACTTTTGTTTTGATTCTACTATGAATAGATAAAGGATATTGATACCAATACTATTCTTTTAAAAAACACCTAATTTCACCACAATAAGCAATGGCATGATAAAATTAAAAGAATGCATACTAGAAAAGGGACTAAGCCATATACTAACTAGTCATTGAAAAAAATCCAATTAATGCTTCTTGAATAACCTTTTTTGATTTTCTATCTCTTTAGCCCACTTTCCACTGTTAAATACACTGAATTTATATTTTGAATCACTTATCTCTACCACAACCTTGGTAAGTATGAAGCCTTCAGAATTAACCTTGCCTACTTTATCTAACGAGGAATTCAATAATACATTTCCGGTCTTTTTATTTAAAGTGGTAAGATTTCCCTCTGTTTTTTCAAAAATAATCCTCTGATTAGTTAAACTTAGAATCCCATTACCAAGTTTTCCCTCAGAGCAGTCTTCTTCAAGAATTAACTTTTCTCCCGGATTTGGATCTATCTGCGGTACCACATTTTTATTTCCAGATTTTGGTTATATTATCATTGCAGTATTACATTAAATTGTTGTTCAAAGGAGCTGAATCAAATATTTATTTGACTAAATGGTATGACAAAAAGGCAATTTCAAAAATTAGAATTCCAAAAAAATACCGACAGAGGATGCTTGACGAGGACTTGAGAAAGAAGAGAACTATTAGTGAATCTAAAATGATTGCACAAGCAAAGGAATTTGGTTTAAGGACACCATACATTTATTTTGTAGATCCCATTCGTGCCGAGATAGTGATGGAATTTATTCCTGGAAGCAGAGCAAGTAAGGTTTTGAGTTCATCAATTTGTTTTGACATTGGAAAGTTCGTTTCCACCCTTCATTCATTTAACATAATCCATGGGGATTTGACGCCATCAAATTTTATTGTAAATAGAAAAATAACCATGATAGATATGGGGCTCTCTTTCTATTCAACCCGGAGAGAAGACAAAGCAATGGACATTAGATTATTTAAGGAAATTCTAAGCAGTACGCATCACCACTCTTATTCTGAGTTTTTTTACGATTTTTTAGATGGATATAAATCAGTTAATACAAAGGAATTAGAAAAAATTTTACAGAGGATACATGAAATAGAAACAAGGAAAAGATATGCCATTGCATGAATATTTGGTATTTTGCAAAATTTTTTTCTTTGCCTTGCAAGATCATTAACATGATTTGTAGAGTTCATTAATTATCTTTACCTTTTGGCAATTTCGATATTTTGTTATTAAATTAAGGAACAATTAGTCTAACGAGTAAATAGCAAATTTTTTATTTTGGTATCTGGTTTTTTCTAAAATTGGGAAAAATAGTATTTGCAAGTACTAGTGAAGGCAAATTTAAAGAAATTTTTCTCTATCTGAAAAATTTCGACATCGAAATAGAATTCGTTAGGTTTGACACTGTCGAAATTCAATCAAATAAATTGGAAGAGATAGCGTTGGAAAAATCGAAAGAAGCCTTTGAAAAGATAGGAAGACCGTTAATAGTAGAAGATACCGGACTTTTTATCGATTTACTAAAAGGATTTCCTGGTCCTTTTTCTTCTTATGTTCTTGAAACCATTGGAAATCAAGGTATTTTAGATCTACTTTTAAATAGGAAAAAGAGATTTGCACTTTTCAAATCAGTCATAGTTTACAGGGACAATAATAACAATATGACCTTCTCTGGTGATACAAGAGGCACGATAAGCGATCATATTACAGAGGGTGGTTGGGGTTACGATCCAATATTTATTCCCGAGGGTTCATCAATTACCTACGCACAACTCGGTATAGAAAACAAAATGGCGATATCCCACAGGACGCGAGCATTGAACAATTTCGCAAAGTGGTACTGTGGGAATTATTTTGCACAGTAAGGATCTTTATCACTGAATAATTAGTTTTTCATACCCTTTAATCCACCTTTCAGTATGCCTTTCAAGATTCTGAAGAACTACTATTCTTGATATTTCACTTTCATCCATAATAGAGAAATTACCTAATGACTTGCAAAGGAAATGTGAATAACTCCTAATTTCATCCATTTCCAGCATATCTGAATTTTCTAATCTATGTGTAGACATTCCTATATGCATATATGATTTTATTTCTATAAAATTTGAATTTCCCCTTCTCATGAGACCAGCAAATTCATTTATGTAATTAGTTGAATCGTTAAAATTCCTTATCATAGTCATTCTCAATACTGTTCTCGTGTCTATTTCTGATAATAAATCAAGACTTTTTTGCCATCTTTCCCATGCATCTCTATATCTAGGCCTGTTAACCATTGTAAACATTTTCTTATTCGAGGCGTTAGTTGAAAGATATAGCTGTGTTGGTAGGGCATCTTCATCTATCAACCTCTGAAGCATTTCTGGTTCCTGTCCATTTGTGACTAAAAAAATTGATTTTGTATTCTTCAAGGTTTTAAGATATCTAATTAGGTTTGGTAGTTTTGGATACATTGTAGGTTCTCCAGAAAGTGAGATTGCGTAGTGCTCGGGGAAAAGTGATTCATCAAGTTTTTTCTTATCACTTTTTGCGTTACCATAATGTCCTACTATGAGCTTTTTTCGTTCCTCCAATAAATTATTAATTATCATATCTGGTTCATCAACTAGATTTTCGGGCATTTGTAGAGTATCATAAAATTCCGTGGGACGCCAACAGTAGATGCATCTATTTTCACAATTCATGGCAGTTGGGGTCATTTCCATACATCTATGCGTTGAAATACCATAGAATTTGTGCTTGTAACAGGTTCCTTCGTTGGAAAAAGACTTTTTTGTCCAATGACACAGTTCAACTGCAGAATGATTGTAAACCCCATACTTTGCTTTCTTTAGCTTTGCTTTCGTAAGAGGTGAGATTTGAATAAGGTTTTGTGTATCTGTGTGGGATATGTATTCATCAGAACAACTCATAATACAAAAACGAGTTGCGCAATGACATTTAAATGTTAAAAAATTATCTTCCTACACCATCATCTTTTATGGATATGATAAAATAAAAAAGCAAAATGACATGAGTCTACTCTATTCTATTGTTTGTTATTCATGTGGACTTTTCTTTTTTCCTTTCAATCTATCTATCCAAAACTTCTTTATATTGTTACGATAGTAAAAAGGAGCAAATTCAAGATGTTAGATACAAATGAAATTTTAAATATTGCACTTGATATGGTTGACTGGAACTCTATACCTGCTGATTCTGCAGTTCATGTTCATGGTAAAAATATAAAGAAGGTAATGTTAATGATAGATGTAACAACAGCCGATTTAATGCTGGCAAAGCATTTAGGATGTGATGCCGTGATAACTCATCATCCCATTGGTGTATCCGCTATTAATTTTTACAAGGTTATTGATAGACATATTGACTACATGAAGGAAAATGGCGTTTCAGAAGAAACTGCTAGATCGTCTGTCATTGATCTAAAGAGGAAATTAGAAATTAGAAATCATACTCAAATATATTCTTCAGTGATTGATTCTGCAAAATTACTAGAAATGCCCTTAGTAAACATACATCAACCATGTGACGAATATGCAAGAAGATTAATTTCTCAAAAGATTTTGGAGAGAAAACCAAATTTGGTATCAGGGATCATTACAGCATTAGAAGAAATACCAGAATTCAAAAAAGCAGAGAAAAAATTCAAGTTGCTTATGGAAAACCTGATTCATATATAGGAAAGTGGGTTGCAGTAATAGCTGCAGGAACTAACGGTGGATATCTTATAGCCAGAAATTATTTTGAAAATGGGATTTCTACGGTTCTTTATTTTCATATTGAATATAATGATTTAGTGAAATTACGAGAAAGTAATATTCAAGGCAACTTAGTAATATTAGGACACTTGGCTGGTGATTCAATTGGTATGAATGCATTAGGCAACATATTAGAAAATGAAGGAATACAGGTTGTTCGAAAAGATATCATTACAGTATAAATTTCATTTATCTAACAATTATATACTGTAAACATAACAAACCACTGGTGATCGGCCTTCGTAGTATAGCCTGGTCAGTATAGGCGGCTGTGGACAACAATATTGAATCTTTGTTGGAAGAAACCGCTCGAGGAGGGTTCAAATCCCTCCGAAGGCCTCATATAACAAAATACGATCACCAATATTCAAACTTGCTACGATGAATAGTGAAGATAAGCCATCAATATTGTTCTTTATTATTATATCATTTCTATAATAATTTTGGCAGCGTTCTTGGCCCCATTCTTTACATTGGTCCTATAAGTTCTACCAGTTTCAAGTTTTTCTTCTATTAAAGTTCCCAGTCTTGATATATCGTCATATGTGTAACCTAATTTCTTTGCGTTTTGTTCTTGTTCGAAATGATCCTTGATAGGTATGAAAATACCGGGCGTTCCGTAAACAACTGATTCATCTATAGTCGATCTTCCGGCCAAAGATACCACAAGATCTGATGCACATACATATTCATGCAAATTATCTACAAACCCAATGTTCTTAAAATTGGTATAACTGTTTTCAAATTTAGATAATGAAGGTCCAAAAGCAACTATTAAATCTACATCCATTTTTATTTTCAAATTCTGATAAGCCCTTAGTGCCATTTCAATTAAGTATCTTCCAGCGCTAGTTCCACCAATACTAACCAATATTGTCCGCTTATCTATACCTAATTTTTTACGTAACACTGTTCGATCCGCGGTACTTAAATTTCTTACAACTGGTCCGATATAAGAGATATTATCTATGTCATCACCATTATCAGGAATAAGAACATGATTACATTTTTTTAGCATTTCTTTCATGGATTTGTTCATTCTAGATTCAATAACTGAAAACAATCCCTTAACAAAATGAGTTTCCATTAGATCAGTAATAAGTACTCGTTTTCGATTCTTTTTTTCTGCAACGGCAATAGATGCAAAATCTTCATCACTAACTATCAAACTTTCTTCATTTTTGTCCACAAATCCGTTCGCAATTATCTTGCATTTTTTATAATACATGAAATACTTAAAGAGCCACCTTAATGGTGAGCGTAACTGCATTAAATTATCTATATCAAATTTTTCTGGCCTATACACATCATGAGCAGAATATCCCTTGTTAGAAAAAATGTCATACGCTGGACGACCAGTAATAATTAGAATTCTTTCTTTCGTCATGGACGCTAACTCTTCGCAAATGGCGATATCTCTCGTAGCATGCCCTAGTCCTATTGGACTTGTAAAGAATATTATCATTATTTATATATACAAAGCCAATCTAGTAAAATAAATATTGCACGCATTGAAACAAAATTTTAAATTCTATACATACTTAGCATGCACCATGAGTTATTAATATCCTGCAACACAATATGATAGTTAAAATAGTATCAAATACTATTCATGAGTTGTGAGCAAATTTGGTTTTTATCCAGAAAAATCAGATATTTCATTTGAAAGTCACTTAGCAGGATTAGAAAATCAAGCAAAAGGATTGTTGCTAGACTTACGTACTTTCATAAGATCTCTTGGTGACAATGTCATTGAAGAAATAAGACCACACAGGATAGCTTATGCTAAATCTTTAAACTTTAGAACCTTTGTAGATATACAACCAAATAATGTTTCGATGATAATTTCTATTAGAAAAGGTAGAACCGAACCTCTCATTACATGTACACTCAACAATGCATCCGAATTAGAAGCTATCAAAGAACAAATTGCTGAGGCATACAAAACAATTAGATAATGGACGTTTCCATATTTAACTAATCATAGGTAACAATATTAGTTATTATCTCTACATCCTATCAGTATCAGATGCTGTATCCTGAAATTTTTATTATGATCAATTGAGTGATTATCAAATACACTTTGATATTGAGTTTTATAAAGCTCTAGTTAGTTTAACAAATTTATGTTTATATTTTATTTACCAACCCAACGAAAGGTTCTAACACAAAGAAAATGCATTAGCTATGTTATTTGTAACTCTTTTGAATCCTATATCCAATCAGGCAATTTACAGACATAATAATCTGGGTGCCAAGAATCATTAAATATTATGCAGATAATCTTCAACGGGTTCAGGATTTTTATAACGAGCTATTCGGATGGCAAATAAATCAGGCTGATAAAGCATACTACATGATAACCACTACAGAAGTTGGTGACTATCGTATGCCAAAAGGACCTGGTGCAATTAATGGCGGAATGATGAAACGAAGTACGCCTTCTGAGTCCCCAGTTATTATTGTTAATGTTTCATCCATTGGTGATTATCTGAAATAAGTAGAAAGTTTAGGAGGGAGTATTGTGTTCCAAAAAATGGATATCGATAAATTTGGATGTTATGCCAGAGTTGCTGATTCCGAAGGTAATGTGATAGGACTCTGGCATAGTCTAGAACCTTAAGAGATATTAAAGATCTCAAACCCTTTAATCTAGTCTCACTTTAGATTTGATTTCCTAAATTTTTTGATGAAACTTAGTTCACCAGTAAATATTAAAAATTTTTGGAATTTTTAGATTTTCATATGATAAAGGGTCAAAAATTAGAGATTATTTAGAATACGCCAAATGACTAGCCGATAACATAATTTAGAGCAAATTATCTAAAATTTTCTTAAAATAGACTAAGAAAAAAGATATAAAAGTACATTCATTTCAATCATTCTGCAACTATTCATGATAAGAACAGGAATTTTCATTGGATGTTTTGTAATTATTTTTTTCTTATTATATAGCCCAATATTATTCCAAATTTCTTTCGCTCAGGACGCTAAAAGTGCAAATGCACAACCACCCTCGGTTGAGGCTCCTCCTTTTATTATAGCTCGAGCTACAAGTCCTTCTTGGACACAAGTAAATTTCCAAGTTAATGCTACAAGCTCATCCTCAGATAAGATTTCTGTCTATTGTAATCCGGGTAGTGGAAGTGCATTTCCAATGGGGAGTACTATAGTTCTTTGCGCCGCCAAAGATCCTCTTACAAATCTTGTTGGTTATGCAATGTTTAATGTCACAGTAAAGGATACTTCAGCTCCTACTTTCAAGGTGCCACATAGCATACTCAAACAAGCTGAAAACTCCCAAGGCACTAAGATAACATATAATGCAAATGCTTCAGATAGTGTTGATGGTAATGCCATCACAAACTGTAATCCGCCTTCAGGAAGTGAATTTCCATTAGGTGTCAATCAAGTAACGTGTACGGCAACAGATAAATCAGGAAATAGTGGTAACGTTTCATTTAGTGTCATAATAGGACAGACAACAACCAATACATCCAGTACGGACACCGGTATCTCAACACTTTCACAGAATGTAACCAATCAATTGCAATCACCAGAAGCTACAGTTTCCGAAAATATTACAGATGAATCTCAATCACCAGAAGCTACAGTTTCCGAAAATATTACAGATGAATCTCAATCACCAGAAGCTACAGTTTCCGA
>Ga0184635_10000087_pt1 | contig 17761 bp, 17 predicted proteins | sample PLM3_30_b2_FD_133147 | JGI IMG/M metagenome (GOLD analysis project Ga0184635, IMG submission 133147) | Groundwater sediment microbial communities from an aquifer in East River, Colorado, USA - PLM3_30_b2 | ecosystem: Environmental > Terrestrial > Soil > Riparian zone | place: USA: East River...
CGGCGAGCTTGGCGAGCACCCTCGTAAGGACCGTCCGGCGCTCCGATGCCTCGACCTGCCGCTCGACGATCTCTGCTTCCAGTTCCTCGGTGAGCCGACTCACCCACGCTGGTGGCAGTTGGATCCGCCGGTAGAGGTCATCGATGAGCGCCTCAGCGTCTTCGGCCAGGATGTACGGCTGGCGGCACCCGGTCCGGGCCGACCCCCGCTGGCCAAGGCAGTAGAAGTACAGGTACTTCCCCTTGGCGAGCTGAGCGACAGGCGCCTTCCGCACCCCCCGCAGTGCAGCAGCCCCTTCAGGTAGTGCTCGTGGCGCCGCTGGCGGACCCCGGCGACGTCGCGGGCCCGCAGCGTCTCCTGGACTCGGTCGAACAGGCTCTGGGGAACCAGGCCCTTGTGCTGACCGGCGTAGCGCACGCCGCCCCACTGCACGACGCCGATGTAGAACGGGTTGGCGAGCAGCTCGGCGAGCTTGGAGACCGAGACGGGCGCGTCCGGTCGCCTCGCGTACGGGGAGGTGAGCCCCTTCGCGTGCATCGTCGCTTGGAGCTCGGGAAGCGAGTACTCGCCGGTCGCGTAGAGGCGAAAGACTTCCCGGACGAGCAGCGCCCGATCGGGATCGAGAACGACCTTGGCGATCTCCTTGCCGGCTGACTTCTCGCGGACGTTCAGGTAGCCGATCGGGGCCTTGGTCGGCCACCCGCCCATCTTGGCCTTCTGGGTCATGCCCTTTCGGATCTCACCGGCCAGGTTGGCCGAGTAGAACTCGGCCATGAGCGCGTGGATGCCCTCCACGAGGCGCCCTGAGGCCGTCTCCTCGATGTTCTCGGTCACCGAGATCAGCTGCACCCCGGCGTGGCGGAGCGCCGCTCTGATGGCCACATGGTCCTCCATGGAGCGGGCCAAGCGATCGATCTTGTGGACGACCACCGCGCCGACGCCACCCTCGGCGACGCGTCGAAGCATGGCCTTCAGCATCGGTCGGTCGGCGGTGCGCGCGGACTCGCCGGCGTCCGTGAACTCACCGGCGAGGTTCCAACCGCGTTCCGCGATCTGGCGAAAACACGCCTCCCGCTGGGCGGGGATCGAGTAACCCTCCCCGGCCTCGTCGGTTGTCGCCTGCTCCTTCGTGGAGACCCTGAGGTAGATCACCGCGTCCATCGATCGTCCTCCTCGTCCTCGTGCTCCAGGGCCAGCGCCAGGTCGACCAGGGCCCGGGCCAGCGGCCGAAGCGCACTCGACTCGGGAGGGTCCGGACGGCTCGCCCCAGGACGCGCAAGCGTAGTCCGTGACGGTGTCGCTCCCGGGGCTTCGCGTTTGTCCGCCGAAGCCGTGCCGATCCTGTCGCGACGGCGATCGTGTTCACCCTGGAGCCTGCGCGCATTCGCGCGCCGGGGGGTCAAGGGGCATGTCGGGGCGGCAGGGCGCGAAATCGGGGTGTCGTTGCCACGGGGGAGATCCGACGACGGTGGCCGGCATCGGCATCGGTGAAGTACCTACCGAGGCATCGAGCGGACTGGAAGAGATCGCGGGGCTGGGCCGGCAGGTCGACGAGCGCAATGAGTTCCCCGTCGGTCGGCAGATGCCGCCACACGGCTCCGAGGACGCCGAGCTCGGTCAGCTGCTCCTCGCTCGCCGCGTGCAGCGGGAACGACGTCGACAGCGATCCGCCGATGTGCAGGCGTCCGATCGCGTGGCGAAGAGCTGAGCCAACCTCCCCCTCGCGCACCCCCTCTGGAACGATGATGAAGAGATTCGGAAACCCGACGAGCTCCTGCTCCTTGGACCAATTCGCCGCGAGCCGGAGGTAGCCCTCGAGCTTGCGCGACAGCGCGCCGAACGCCTCGGTGCCCCGGTCGTACTCCAGGTAGAACTCGCACGCGCCGCCGGGATGCAGGTAGCGCCCGAAGCCGTCGGGCTTGACCTCCGCGGCCTTCGTGCGAACCCAGTGCTCCGGTCGCCACGTCGCTAAACAGTGGCCCTCGTGGCCTCTGGAGGCCTCGGCGAGCGCGCAGAAGAACGCGTTAACCCCGAGCCGGTGGGCGAGCATCTGGCTCGTCCGGTAGCTGTGGTCGGGGATCCAGGACAGGTCCGATGCCCGGACGCCCTTGGCGTCGGCGATCTCGGCAAGGCCGAGCTTGGTGACGAACCAGCAAGCAGGTGCTCTCCCCTCCCCGAAACCCCTCCCCACCGAGAACGATGAGACGAAGTCCAGATCTCTCAGTTCCTTCATCCGGTGTTGACACCGTCTGAAGGAACGGAAGAACAGGCTCTTGATCTGGTGAGTTGTGAGGACCTTGTGCTCGAGAAGGCTGCGCAGGAGAGCGTGGTCTCGCTCATCGAGCGAGACCACGCGAACGTTTCGTTCTGCTCGAACCATGATCTGGGCACAGCCCTCCCCCCTCCTTCGGTAGGTGGGCTTCGGCCGAACAGCCCCGTGACCTGCGGCTTTTCGACCTCGCTCCCTGCCCTGTCGCGCCGCCCACGCGCCGTTGGCGCCGGAACCACCCGCCCTTGGACGGGCGCGAGCTCACGCCAAGGCGCGCGGCCGCAACCTGCCGCTTTCAGAAGGTGTTCAGTTCGTGCCGGTGCTCACCTCCTTTGCTCGCCGCGCCGGCATGCCCGGCAGGCATTTGGCCGGGATCGCGCCCCGCCGAGCCGTCCGGGTTCGCGGGCCGCTTCACCCTCATGCTGCTTCGTGCAGGCGTTCGGTCTTCACTCGCCGCGAGCCTTCCGGTCGCGCTTTGTCCTCCTTCATCTCCGAGCTCGCCTCCCATGAGGTGCCCGGGTTCGGGGCTCTAGCGCTCCCGTCGTCTCTCGGCCTCGAAGCCCTTGCGTCCGCCTCGGCGATCGCGAGGGACCACGGCGTCTCCGCATCCGGCCGGCAGTGGCGATCCTGCCTCCGCCGCCACGGCAACCTGCTGGTGAATCAAGTGACGAGACGTGGCCATCTCTACCCGTACAAAGGCATCCGAGGGGCTCGAATCGTGTCGGCGAGGAGGGGCGAGCTTATGAGGAGCTTTTGGGGAGCCTAGTTCGGGGGGCCTGTGCGACTTTGGGTGAGGCTTTTCGGATCGGCACTGGCTGATGCCTTACATGGTTCCACCTGATCTCTTGACAGCTGAACGCGCCGAGTTCCTGGATCATCGCTCACTCAGGCCGTTGACTGAAAGACCTCGATGCTGGGAAGCGTTCAGTCGACGACTGAACCAGGGACCGGATCGCGGACTGGACCGGCGAGTGGACCGGGGACTGAGGGCGTGGAAAGGAGCGCCTCATGCCCCAGATCCGAGGTATCCGCCAGAGCTGCGTGCGCGAGCCGTTCTGAGCGTCCTGGAACTGAACGACCGAGGCGCTGTCACCCGCGTAAGGCAGCCAGCTCGGGAAAACAGTTCGGGACCGAGCGGGTCCCTCAATCCGTGATGGGCTGGGCCCTCCAGTACTCGGGTGCAGGGCGCGGTGTAGTGAAGCTGCTCAACGATGAGTTTCGGTCCTTTCAGACCTGCCTCCCCTGCCTCGCGATGCTGGCCCGGAGCGCAGCGACATCCTCGTCAAGTCTCACCTGGGGCATGCTCGGCGGTTCCGGATCAGGGAAGGGAAGGGGCCAGCCCGGCCGGGGATCATCCGCATAACGAGGGACGATGTGCGCGTGCAGGTGCGGGACGCTGTTGCCGAGCAGGCTGTAGTTCATCTTGACCGGTCGCATCACTTCGTCGATGGCCGCAGAGACGAGCCGAAGTTCGCGCCAATAACCGGTCGTTTCCACTTCGGTAAGGTCGGTCGGCTCCACCACATGGCGACCGCGCCAGATCGCTACGGTGAGGCCGCGCTGGATGTCGGTGCGTCGTAGATAGGCGTCTACCACTTCCCCGGCGTAGAAACGGATCCCGTCGTCTGTCTCATCTGGCCGTCCCCCCACACAGGCAGGACAACCCTTGCCGGACTTCCATTCGTAGAAGGATGAGGGCCACTTCATCCGGCGAGCCTATCCTGCGCTGCGGTAGGTGCCCCTTCGGGAGTCCGGCTAGGCTCGCACGATGAGTGAGACCCCAGAGCAGTTCTACAGGCGAGTCTCCGGGTCGATTCGGAGACCGGCCCTTGAGGAGTGGGACACCTTCCCCTTCGAGGGCGACATCCGGCCCCGAACCCTTGAGCAGCCGTCGCCTGAGGACGTGTCACGAGCGGGTCAGGGCGGCATCGAGTGTGATGGCTGCGCGACGCCCGATGAGAAGTTCCTTTGGACCGACGCCAACTGGCGCGTCCGTCCCACCGCAGAGCCAAGCGGCCTTCCACTCGTGCTCTTCCTAGAGCCGCGTCAGCACTTCGGTGAACCGGGAGACCTTCCCGACGACCTGGCCGCTGAGTTCGGGGTAATGATCAGCCGCATCGACCGAGCCATCCTCTCGGTCGGCGGCATCGAACGGGTCCACATCTGTCGATGGGGAGAGGGCTCGGAACATCTTCATTGGTGGTTCCTGGCTCGCCCGTCTCGGATGCTCCAACTGGCAAGCAGCTTCGCCGAGATATGGGACGACATGCTGCCTCCGACGCCTCAGTCGATCTGGGATTCCAATCTCGCGCAGGTTAAATCTGCGCTGGAGGGCAGCCCCTAACCCAGATCGCGTCGAACGGGCTCCAACCTGCGCGGAGACGCGATCATCCGCCTAATCGTGCGCGGGCATCGGTGCGGTCAGCCTCTGGCCCTCATCCATCACCGCGCGGGACTTGCGCCATCCCCTCAACGGCCGTCCGCTACAGCAAGAGTTCGGTGTGACCTGTGGCTACTAGCGACTGGGTGTCCCGGGCGGAGTGTTGAGCTTGGTGGCGAGGACTTCACCCAGCCCTCGAGCCACGCCTTCGTCCAGAGCCGGTGTGTGTGACTCGGCCATCCCGTACCTGCCGCGCGTTCGCAAGGAGCCCGATCGGACCCCGAGAGTGTAGGCGTCTCGAACCCCCTCGAACCGACCAAGAAAGTTCCCACCGCATGTTCCCCCTTCGGGTGATGCTCCCGTCTCCTTTCGCCCCTAGCGTGGGCACCGGTAAGCACCGCAAGCGATGGAGACCGAGATGGTGCTGTTCAGCGACCAGAGTGTCGCTCAGGCGGATGCGATCTCGCCAAGCCACCAGCGCGTTGCCGAACTGATCGGTCACGATGCGATCGCCTGGGCGGCACGCACCCTGCGGCGTCACCAGATGCTGCCCCAAGAGATCAGTGCCGTGCTCGTGCCGATGACCCGGAACTCGTTCGCAGGTACATGGAGCTTCACCGGGTCGGTCACGAGACGGTCCTCGTGCAGTGGCGGCGCGGGAAAGCTCGTGGTCCAGCCCCCCCGTGTTCCAAGACCAGGCCCTTGCACCCAAGACCGCAATGGACTGGTGCTGGTGGGAGTGCGAACTGACGGAGTACTTAGCATGGAAGCCATGCAGGTCTACCACCTGACGATTCAGGAGAACGGGCACTCACGACGGTTCGTCTACGAGGACCGTGATGAGGCGCTGACGCGCCTCGCCGATGCGACTGCCGCCGGGCTCGACGCAAAGCTCGAGGAGGTTGTGCGCGCGCCGGCGCTCCCGAAGCCGACGAAGCGCGGGGCGACATGAGACTTGGAACCAGGAGCGGCGCGCTCGTCACGATCCTGGCTCTGCATTCCGGTACCTCGGTCCAGGCCACGCCGAACCTCACCGGGTACCCGAATTCGATGGCCGCGACCGGCGATTCCATCACCCGCGCGTACAACACCGGCACGTCGCCATTCTCCGACGGCCCCGACAACTCCTGGTCGACGGGCACGCGGACCACGGTGGGGAGCCACTACAGCCGGATCCTGACCGCCGGACCCTGAAGGGTGCATTTATTCAGATCATGCCGCTGACCTGGGATTCGCTCCTTCTGCCCGTTATGGACAAATACCCCTGGCTCACGATCTGACTGGTTCTGCATCGGGTCTGCGGCGAGGCTCGCTATCCAAGACTTGAGTGCTTGAGAATCAAGAACCGGGCGTTGGGAGGTCTCGGGCATGCTCAAGCCCCTGCGGCCGTGCTTGGTCCGTTCTGGGACCGATTCGTGAATGGGCAGGTCGCGGGCGTGATCGAGTTTCTGTGCCCTTCAGCCCCCGGGGATTCGAACCCCGAACCTGCGGATTAAGAGTCCGATCGAGAAAAGCTGGTCAGAGAGCTGGATGCTGTCTGAGCTGCTGTATTGCGTCTCTACAGTGCTCATTGTTTCGTGACGCTTCCCGTTCCATCACGGGGATGAGACGGGGACACGCATCCGTCCGACGTTGTCATTACGATCGAACACCTGAGTCGAGTCGCTCTCGCAAGACAGTGAAGGCCTCCAACCGGGAAGCGTGCCCGACGTGAGAGATCGGTCGCCGGAGAGCGCTGAAGTCTTGTGGGTAGCCACGCTTATCGCACGACACGAGTGGGATCCTGCGGGCTAGGGACGTGGTCGCTATCCAAAAAGATCGTTGTGGGGAAGTGACGTGCCACTGGTAAGCATCCAGGCGTGCAGTTCCGCGTAACGATCGAGGATCGCATCATCGGCAACCGGGAAGTCTCTACGATGAACGGAGGTACGTGAGCACGGCGACGACCCGGCGGTGGTCCTCCGGACAGGGCTCGAGCTCGAGCTTGGAGAAGATAGATCGGACGTGTGCTTCCACCGTCTTGGGGCTCAGGAAGAGTCGTTCGCTGATCGCCTTGTTCGAGCGACCCTCCGCCATCAAGCCGAGCACTCGGCGTTCTCGCTCCGTCAGGCGATCCACGGGGCTGTCGCCCCGTTGTCGATAGACGAGGCGCGAGACGACATCTGGGTCGACGACCGATTCCCCCCGCGCAACGCGGCGGATCGCGTCCGAGAGCTCGTCGGCGCTCCCCACGCGGTCCTTCAGGAGATAGCCCATGCCGCGGGCACCCCCCGAGAGGAGCCTCAAGGCGTAAACCGTCTCGAGGTACTGGGAGAGCACGAGGATACCCACGTCGGGGGCGATCGAATGGATCTCCTGGGCGGCTCGGATGCCCTCGTCCGTGTGCGTGGGCGGCATACGGATGTCCAGTACGACGGCATCACACGCCGTCCTCTGCACCAGCTCAACCAACCCCTCGGCGTCGCTGGTCTGCCCGACGATCTCGAACCCGGCGTCGGCGAGTATGCGAGCGATGCCCTCTCGCAGCAGGGCCGAATCATCGGCGAGGATCACCCGCATGGGAGGACGGCTCGGATCCGCGTTCCGCGTTCGGGCGGGCTGTCGACCTCGAGTCGCCCACCGACCGCCGCGACTCGGTCTCCGAGTCCCCGCAGCCCCGACCCAAGCGTTGGATCGGCTCCTCCCACGCCATCGTCCGTCACCTCCACGACGAGGATCCCGTCCAGTCGAGCCACGCCGACGGTCGCTCGGGTGGCCCGGGCGTACTTGGCGATGTTCGCGAGGGCCTCGGAGACCACGAAATAGGCCGTTGCTTCGATGGACGCGGAGTAGCGATCCTCGGGCACGCGCGCCGCGACCGGGAGGAGGGCCCGTTCGACGAGTGACTCGATCGCCGGGCCCAATCCCTCCTCGGTGAGCACCAAGGGGTGGATCCCGCGAGCCAGCTCACGCAGCTCGACGATCGCTTCGCCTGCTTCTCGCTGCGTCTCGTCCAGGATTCGGAGCAGCGCCGGGTCGGCGTCTGGACCGACATGCCCCCGCGCCATGCCCAGAGCGAGGGAGAGCGACAGGAGACGCTGCTGCGCTCCGTCGTGCAGGTCGCGCTCCACCCGCCGCCGTTCGGCGTCGCCGGCCTCCACGATCCGAGCTCGAGACGCCCGTACCTCCTCCAGCGTCGCTCGGATCTCCGCCTGCAGGCGCTCGTTCTCGATCGCCAGCTGCGCAGCCCGGGCCGCAGCCTGCAGCAGGCGGGGTTCCTCCAACAAGGCCGGGTCGTGGATGATCGCTCCGACGGGCGTCCCGCCGCGCTGGATCGACGTCACGGCCCGACGGCGGCGATCGGACGGGAGTTCCACGGGATTTCCGTCAGTGTCAACGAACCGTCGGCCGTCGGGGAGCCAATACGCTACCTCGACGGTGGGATCGTGCAGCGCTCGTGCCAGCGCGTCCCCCAGGGCCACCCGTGGCGAGGGCAAGTCCAGCTCGATCAGGAACTCCCCGACGCCCGCTTCTCGGAACCGGCTGCGGAGCAGGCCCAAGAGGAACGCGAGGGGCGGGCCGAGTTTGGCGAACGTCGTGAGGGTCGCAAGGGCTTCGACCACCTGCGGAGGTGCGCCGATCCACCGGGCGGCGAACTCGGTCGCCTTCGCGGCCAGGAGGAAGAGCGCCGAGGCGACAACCGGAGCGTAGACTCCTCGCGCGGCCGGGGTCGTCCTCCGCCAACGCGCGACCAGGATCGCGACGGCCGCCACGGATTCGGCCACGAAGAGCTTCTGCAAGAGCTCGTCCACGAACAGGAAGAGTCCCGGCGCGTGGATGATGTGGAAGGCGTTATCGACGGGGATGCCCATCGCTCGCGGATCGGCGGAAAGGTGTCCGAGGGCGAACAACGCCACGTTCCCGTAGACGATCGCGACCAGCGTCCGGTCGACGCGCGACCGCAGTCGGCCATCCGGGTAGGCCAGGAGCACGTGCAGGAGGATCGAGAAATGCACGGGCATGAACAGTCCGCCGATAGCGAAGAGGAGGCTGTTGCCGTACCAGTTGAGGCCCGACAGCGACCACGCCACCCCCGCCGCGAACAGGAGCAAACCGAGCCTGTTGTGTGGGCGACGTGACCAGAGCACGAGACCGGCGGACATCGTCACGATTCCCACCGACGCATCGAGGATGATGAGTTGTGGGTCGAGCCCGGCACGGACGTAGCCAAGCTCACCGATCACCCCGATGACCGGCACCGAGGACCACAGGACGATCCGTGGCCAGGTCTTCACGCGGGGCCGCCGATCAGGTCGGCCAGCGCGGATCCGGAGAGGTCTTGTTTGGCGATGAAGCCGCGCGCGGCGCTCGAGCGCATCCGTGAGCGGAACGCCGACGCGTCGTGGCTCGATGTGATAACCACCGCGCCCGACTCGCCGGCGATCTGCTCGGCGACGTCGAACCCGCTCATGTCGGGAAGGCGAACATCGAGAAGTACGACGTCGGGCCGGAGACGTCGCGCGGCCGTTACGGCGGAGGCACCGTCCGCCGCCTCCCCAACGACGTCGTAGCCGCTCATCTCGAGCATCTCGCGAACGCGGGCGCGAAAGCCCGCGTGGTCGTCGACAACAAGGACGGTACGCGCCACACGCCGAGTGTTTCAAGTCTGCCGCTCGGTGACCTCAGGGTTGTCCCTGCTTTCCTGGTGGGGATTCGGCGCGGCGTTTTCGCGGGTGAGGCCCGATGTGCCCGACCCCAGGGCGGCCATACGGTGCCCGCATGGTTGCTGCTGCCGTCCTTGGGATCCTGTACGTGGCCGCTCCTGGTTCCGTCAACGTCGCCACGCTCCGGCAGGGCCTCCGAGGTGGGTTCGGCTTTGCCCTGGCGGTGCAGCTCGGAGCGTTTGTCGGCGATCTTCCGTACGTCGTCATTGGGGTGCTCGGGTGCTGCGGACTGACGAGGGGGGTCGCCAGGGTGCCCCTAGCGGCGGTGGGCACGTGCGTCCTCGTGTGGATGGGGTGGCGGTCGATCCGCGAAGCCGGGATCGCCCCCGAGGGCCCTCGGGCGAGCTCGGTCGTCGCGCCTCCCAGGAGAGCCTTCCTTGAGGGAGCGGTCATCTCGGCCGCGAATCCCCTCGCCGTCGTCTTCTGGACGTCCCTCGCGGGCAGCGCCGCCGGCGTCCGGTCCGGGGCGCTGACCGTCCTTCCCGCGTTCCTGGTCGGGGAGCTCGCGTGCGGCGTCCTCACCGCGGCGGTCGTGGGGGTGGGCCACGCGGTCACGGGGCCCCTGCCACGTCGCATCGCCAGCATCGTCTGCGGGATTGGCCTGATCGGCTTCGGGATCTCGACGATCTCGGGAGCGATCGTATGAGCGTCTGGCGGCACGCGAGGGCGCGGCCGTGTCCCAGAACGCTCACGCTCGTGACGCTCGTCGCCTGGGTCGCGCTCACGAGTTCGTGCACGTCGAGCGAACGCTCCTCGAAAGCCGGCACGGAGCGCGACCACCTCCCCGGCGTGCTGCGACTCGTGGGTCACGCCCCGCTCTTCGCCCGCGGGATGAACGCCGGTCTGGCCGTCTGGCACGGTCACGCCTACGTCGGGAGCCGAACCGACGGTTCTCCTGGGCATCGACACGCCGGCGTCGTCGTGGTCGACGTCCGCGACCCCCGCGCGCCCCTGGTCGTCGGGGAGATCGGGCCACCCCTCGAAGGGAACATCGGTGAGACGTCTCGGGAGCTCCGGGTGTGGCCGGCGGCGAGGCTCCTCCTCGTCCTCAACTTCGCGTGCGATCCAGAGATCCACGGGTGCACGCCGGGCGGAGTGGATCCGTCGATCCGCTTCTACGACGTCGGTGGTCAGGCCGCGGGAGCGCCAGAGCTCGTGTCGACCTACCACCCATCCCGCCTGCCCCACGAGTTCTTCCTGTGGCTCGACCCTGATGACGCCAAGAGAGCGCTCCTGTACTTGTCGACGCCCAATCCGGGCGAGGACCAGCTCCTCGTCACGGACATCTCCGGGGCCAGGCAGGGAAGGTTCGACGAGATTGCCAGCTGGTCGACGTCCTTCCCGGATCACGGATCCGACGACACGTTGCACTCGGTCTCTGTGTCGTCCGACGGACGAACGGCGTTGCTGGCCCACCTCACGGCGGGGTTCCTGCTCTTAGACACGTCCGAGGTGGCCGAGGGCGCCCGCCATCCGCAGATCCGAACTCTGACCGAGCTCGCGTCGCGACCGCAATGGCCCGGTCCCGGTGCGCACAGCGCTGTCGCCGTGCCGGGTCGCGACCTCGCGCTCACCACCGACGAGGTCTACGGCGCATCGGTGGGCGGCGGCTGTCCCTGGGGATGGGTTCGGCTGATCGATGTCTCCGATCCCGTCGTGCCTACCGTCGTGTCGGAATTCCGCGTTCGCCCCTTCAACGAGGCGGACTACTGCGACGAGGTCGACGACGAACGAAACGCCTCGTCAAGCCTCTCGTCTCACAACCCGACGCTGACGGCGAACCTCGCCCTCGTCTCCTGGTACTCCGCGGGCCTAGTGGTGATCTCGACGGAGGACCCTGACCATCCTGCCGAGGTCGCCCGGTTCGTTCCCGAGCCGTTAGCCGCAGTCGCGACGGAAGACCCGCTCCTTTCGTCGGGGCCGGACAAGGTCGTCATGTGGAGCTACCCGATCATCGAGCACGGGCTCGTCTACGTCGTCGACGTCCGAAACGGGCTCTTCATCCTTTCGTACGACGGCCCGCACGAAGACGAGGTCGATGAGACCCCGTTCCTCGAGGGCAACTCCGACATCGGGGCATCGACGAAAGAGGCATGACATGGGCGTGTCACGGTTCGGGATCGGGATCACGAAACAAGTGTGGTACATCGCCTCGACCTCGACCGGCGATCAGTTCGTCGCCTACATGGAGAGCGAGGACTTCAACAAGGCGTTGTCGATGTTCTCCGAGTCGCGCGACGAGTTCGACCTGTGGTTCAAGGAGCGTCTGGCCGAGGCGACCAGGGTCGACCTGAACGATCCACCCGAGATGTCGCTCCCCGAGCTCGTCTCGAGCTACGAGAGGTCGTGACGGACAGTGCGCGGAAACCGCTCTGACGGGGACCTGATGAGGAGAGCCGCCAGGGCGCCCTCGTCGCGTTGCTCGTCGGGCGTCGTTGCCGAGGCGGTATCGCGATGGGCGACGTGGGCCGTCCGGCACCTGGTCGGCGAACTGTACGCCGGCCCGCCCTGCCGACTCCGCGGTCGTGACACGTCGTGGTACGTGGTCCAGACCGCTCAATCCCGCGGGATCGGCAACCTCGGCTGGTTTCCGCGGCGCCTCCCCGTCCGATGCATCCACGTCTGTGGACAGCGAGTGTTGATGAGGCTTCGATCTGGTGATGGCCGAGCCCGTTGGGCGATCGCTGGGTGGTGCTCGGCCGTGTTGCTGCTACTGGCAGGGTGTTCCGCGGAGAAAGCGCAGACCGCGGACCGACCGAGCGGTGGTGCGGACGTGCGAGCGTTCGAGCTCGCGAATTCTTCCGAGCCCATCTCCTCTCCAGACATCGCCATCGACGTCGCCGGAACCATCCATGTGGTTTGGGTTCAAGGATCGACCGATAGGGCTGACGTGATGGCACGGCACCTCGAACCGGGCAAGGAGTGGTCCACACCCGAGAAGCTCAGTGAGGGCTACCAGTACAGCTCCGAACTGCTTACAAGGCCCAACGGGCAGGTGTGTGCCTTCTGGAAGGCGACCGCCCCGGAAGCCGCGCTGTACATGCGATGCTGGGCCGACGGGCAGTGGTCCACCGCCGAGAAGGCGATCGACCCGCGAGGCCTCACCGCTTCGTACGCTCCCGCGTTCACGCCGGCGGGAACGCCGGCGGCTCTGTACGCGGTTCCGCCGAACCTCGTCGCCCTGTCGGGGACTCCACTCACGCTCGCCGGCGTGACGGCCGGGTACCCCGCCTTCGCCGTTGACGCGGCGGGCGGCTACCACGCGGCCTGGCTCCAATTCGCCAACCAGACGGGCGAGCCAGGTGGGTTGGTCTCTCGCTACTCGAGCGACGGCGGCACGACGTGGGCCGATCCGGTGGTCCTCAGTGAGTCCGGCGACGCCGGCTTCGACCAAGAACTGGTGGCCGACGGGCAAGGCAACGTCCAGTGGATCAGCTCGGACGGGGCATACCGCCGGTGGACCCCAGAGGACGGCTGGGGCGAGGTCACGCACGTCGGACTAGCCGGCCTGGGTCAGACCCGACTGGCCGTGGATTCGGAGGGCCGGGGCCTGATCTCCCGTACCGCCGAGGACGGCGTGTACGTCGTTAAGCAGAACGAAGATTGGACGTGGACCGACCCAGCGCCCGTCCAGGGCTCGGCTGGTGCTGCGGCAGAAGACGCGGTCTTGGCCGTCGACGCGGCGGGTCGCATCCACGTCGTTTGGCTCACATCTACCGGACTCTTCTACGTGGAGGCCACATGACCAGCAGCAGCGAGGGCGACAACCCGCGATCTTCGACTAGGTGGTCGAAATCCGGACGGGACACGCGGTGAGCGCCATGGCGGTCTTGAGGAAGGGGTACGTCATGCGAAATATGAACATCCGCGGCGCTGGTGACGGCGGTCTGGGCGAGAAGCATCGAGGTCAAGAGGGAAAGAAACGCTGGCATGAAACGGCTCGGCGGGCCGTGTTGGCCACGTGGCAGGGTCGGAGTTCGCGCCTGATCGCTGCGCTGGTTCTGCTCGTCGCGCTGATGCTGGCCCCTCCAGCTTCCGCGGGTCATCTGACATGCCAGGGCGTTCCGACGACGATCGACGGCACGTTAGGCAACGATTCGATCTCCGGAACAGTCGGAGACGACGTCATCAACGCCGACGCCGGCAACGACCGTGTGGAGGGCAACGGCGGAAACGACCGGATCTGTGGCGGTGAAGGCAACGACCGGCTGACCGCGGTCGGTGGAGTGGATCGCCTGGATGGAGGTTCTGGCAACGACCGGCTGACCTCAGGAGCCGAGAACGACGTGCTCTTCGGGGGACCGGGCGAGGACCGGCTCTTTGGGGAGGCGGGCATCGATGCGTTCATCGGAGGACCGGGCGACGATCAGCTCCGCGGAGGGGACGGCTTCGCGGATCAGGCCCAGTATTTCGACTCGCCGAGTGGTGTCGACGTCAATCTCTCAACCGGCATCGCGATCGGGCACGGGACCGACACCTTGTTCGGCATCCAGCACCTCGTCGGCTCGAACCTCGACGACACGCTGACCGGCAACGCCGGAAGTAACAGCTTCATCGCCATGCTCGGTGACGACATCATCGACGGGGCGGGTGGGTTCGACGGCATCGAGAACAACTTCCTCCCTGACCCGGTAACGGTGGACCTGGCGGCCGGGACCGTGACCGGTCAGGGGGAGGACCAGCTGCTCAGCATCGAGTCGGCCGGAGGGACGGTCGGTGCGGACCAGTTGTTTGGGAGCGACGGCCCTGACACGGTCACTGGCCGAGCGGGCGACGACCACATCGAAGGACGAGGCGGACACGACAACCTGGCGGGCAATGAAGGTGAGGACTTCATCGACGGCGGGCAAGGCACAGACACGGCCGATGGTGGTCCCGAGTCTGACACGTGCGTCGCGGCTGAGACAACGATCGACTGCGAAGCCAGAGCGCTCTCCATCGTTACGGTGGACTCGAGAGGGACCGTGGGCCAATTCACCTCCATCGACATCGGGGCCGATGGAGATCCGATCGTCAGCTATGAGGACCTCACCAACTTCGACCTCAAGTTTGCGGATTGCGCGAACCTGTCGTGTTCTGCTGCTTCCCTGTCCATCGTCGACGGTCCTGGGATCGTGGGCGAGTACACGTCTCTCGCCCTGGGCGCCGACGGCCTTCCGGTCATCAGCTACCTCGATGAGACCAACGATGACTTGAGGGTGGCTCACTGTGGGAATGCGTCATGCCCTGCTGGCGTTTCGCTGACCTCCGTGGATACGGCTGGGGACGTTGGCAGATTCACGTCGATCGCGATAGGGACCGACCACCTACCGGTGATCAGTTACTTCGACTTCTCGAACGTTCACCTCAAGGTCGCCCACTGCAGCAATGAAGCTTGCTCGGCGTTCGATCCACCGACGACCGTGGACGCAGACGGGTTTGTGGGCGCAGCCACTTCCATCGCCATCGGGGAGGATGATCTTCCGGTCATCAGCTACACAAGACTTACCGACTTCCTCCTCAAGGTCGCGCATTGCGCGAATGCGCGGTGCGCTTCAGTCGATCCGCCGACCACCGTGGATGCCGGTGGACTACGTGACTACACATCAATCGCAATCGGTAGCGATGGACTACCCGTGATCAGTTACTTCGACCGCACGAACGGCGACCTCAGAGTCGCCCATTGCGGAGATTTCTCTTGCACCGCTGGGAACTCACTCACCACGGTGGACGCCTTGGGAGAGGTTGGCTTGTACACGTCGATCGCCATAGGACTCGACGGACTGCCCGTGATCAGCTACTTGGACGGCACGAACGGCGACCTCAAGCTGGCCCATTGCGGGAACATGGCATGCACCGCGGGGAACTCGCTCATGAGGGTGGACGCCACAGGGTTCGTAGGCGGGGACACTTCCATCACCATCGGGTTGGATGGAGTCCCCGTAGTCAGCTACTTCGATTTCGCGAATGGGGACCTGAAGCTAGCGCGTGTGGCGACGTCTTGAGAAAGCGGGAGGTGTCTGAGATGGGGATCACCAACTCGGTTCAATCGATCAGTAGAGCTCGGGCCGCCGTGGCGGCTGGAGCCCTCATCGCCTCGATGTTGATCCCGACGTGGACGGCCAGCGCCCAGGAGAGTTCGATTCGCGCAGACTTCAACGGCGACGGGATCGGTGACCTTGCGATCGGTCTGGCGCACGAGGACGTTGGTTCGATCCCGGACGCGGGAGCCGTGAGCGTGATCTACGGCTCGCTGTCCGGGCTCACCGCAGCTGAGAACCAGTTCTGGACGCAGGACTCCGCGACCGGCAAGAGCGAAGCGGGCGACTTCTTCGGATGGTCCCTGGCGAGCGGCGACTTCAACGGCGACGGCTTCTCAGACCTCGCGATCGGAGCCCCACTCGAGGACATCGAGTTCTCGATCCCAATCCCATCGACCGTCCACGACGCTGGGGCTGTGAACGTCCTCTACGGCTCAGGCAGCTCGGCCTCACGGCCGTAGGCCAGCAGCTCTTCCACCAGGGGACGGCCTTGGGTGCGGGTGTCGTCGGGGGCGACCTCGAGGCTGGAGACCGGTTCGGATCCGCGCTGGCCGCCGGCGACTTCGGCCGAACGGCGAAGGGTCGCGATGCCGACGACCTTGCCATCGGCGTTCCGTTCGAGGATCTTGGCTCCTTCTTTGGGGCTTCGGATGCGGGCGCGGTCGATGTCCTCTGCGAATCTCCCACCCTGTTCAGCGCCGGAGGGCTGACCGCCGCATCGGGTCAGTTCCTCCATCAGTGCACGAGCGGCTGCTCCCACGTCGGAGATGAACCGGCCGAAAGTGGTGACTCCTTCGGATCGTCTCTCGCGGCCGCGGATTTCGGGATGGACGGGCAGGACGACCTTGCCGTGGGTGTCCCGTACGAGGGAACGGCCTCTGGGGCTATCGACGTCTTCTACGGCGCTCGAACACGTGGGCTGCTGGTGGACGGCCACCGGACGATCACGCAGGACTCCACGGTTGACGCCGATTCCTCCGAACCCGGCGACCTCTTCGGATGGTCACTCGCGGGGGGAGATCTCGATGGGGACGGGTTCGCCGAGCTGGCCGTGGGTGCCCCATCGGAGGACGTGGGATCGGAAGCCAACGCAGGAGCCGTCGATGTGATCGATGGCTCGTCGACCGGTCTCGACATGATGAGCTCGCAGTTCTGGACCCAAGACGATCTCGGCGCCGTCTCGGAGGCGGGAGACGACTTCGGTTGGTCACTTGCAATCGGTGACTTCGGAGGGAGTGCCCACGGTGACCTGGCTGTTGGCGCGCCGTTCGAGACGCTCCAGGAGCTGCAGGATCCCATTGTCGCGGCCGGTGGTGTGAACGTGATCGATGGATCGGCGAACGGTCTTACCGACATCGGAACGCAGTTCTGGAGCCAGGACACGCTCACGGTGTTGAATGATGCGGAGCGGGATGACCTTTTCGGTTTCGCCCTGTCAGCCGCGGACTTCGGGAACGGGCCTCATGCCGACCTCGCCGTTGGTGTCAGCTCTGAGGACACTCCGGTTGGAAACGCTGGGGCGTTGAATGTCCTATACGGCGCCGATACCGGGCTAACCGACCTCGGGAACCAGCTATGGACTCAGGACGCTCCCGGCATTCTCGACACGGACGAGTCCGACGACCAGTTCGGGGAGGTCCTCGTCAACGATAGCGTAGGGCGGCAGCCCGTGATCCTCAGCTAGTGGACACGTTGTGTGTGGGGAGGCGGACCGTGGAAGCTGACTTCAGTCGGCTGGTGCGAACTATCACCTCGAGGCGGAGGACTCCCTCCGGATCACGCCTGCTGGCTGATCGAGATGTGATGGCTGGGTATGGGAGCCGAGGCGCGATCCTTGCGTGCTCACCAGCTGGTTCGCAGTCCAGAGGAGGCACCGATGAGTAAGCGGCAGCAGTTGCGCGCAGCCCATTCCGTCGAGGTCCGGCAGGTGTACGGAGGCGTGCTGGCCGGATCCTTGGTACGAAGCCGCTATCTCGAGACCGGCGCCGGCGGTCCGGTCCACCTCCTGGAGATAGGTGCTGGGGCGCCTGTAGTGCTCGTGCATGGCACCGGGAGCCCAGCGGGATTCTTTCTGCCCTTGCTGCGCGAGCTCGACGTGGTCCGGGCGTTTCCCCCCGACATACCGGGGCAGGGGCTGAGCGGCCCGATAGATCTCCCACGACATCGCTACCGCGAGACCGCGGTCGCTTGGCTGGACCACCTACTCGACGCCCTTGAGTTGGACTCCGCTGCGCTGCTTGGCCACTCCGCGGGATGATCGCGGCAAGAGGCTCGCCCTCGCGCTCCACCATCGTGACGGCGCGTGCGGATCCCTCGGGAGGCAGCGAAACGGGTCGTCCTGCCACATCGACGAACTCGTTCCTCAACGGGAGCCGGTAGGCGATCTCGA
>Ga0184635_10000088_pt1 | contig 17595 bp, 16 predicted proteins | sample PLM3_30_b2_FD_133147 | JGI IMG/M metagenome (GOLD analysis project Ga0184635, IMG submission 133147) | Groundwater sediment microbial communities from an aquifer in East River, Colorado, USA - PLM3_30_b2 | ecosystem: Environmental > Terrestrial > Soil > Riparian zone | place: USA: East River...
ATCTTGGTCATCCCGCTAGTTTCGCGTGTCCGAGGTGCTTTGACGGTGGCCTGAGGACCGCTGGATGACTGGCAAGGCCGCAGGGAGCCCGGCGTACTGGAGGTACCCGGGCGACCGAGAACGCAGCCAGTGTGTACTTGCGGGGTCCCCGCGGAGACGCGGAGCAGCGCGGAGCGTTTCCGTGGGGTGCGAACCAGTGGGACCAGGCCACCGCAAAGAGACTTTGGACATGGGAGACACTAGGACTCCTTGGCGAGCATCGTGAGGTGGGCCAGCCCGGCAGCATGGCCGCCGGTATGCCAGAAGACAATCGGTCCAGGCAGCTGCGGATCCGCTAATAGCGTGCCCATCGCCTTTGCCGAGAACACCGGGTCGAGCAACAGACCCTCAGTCGCGGCCGCGAGCTCGGCCGCCCGCTCGCCCTCGGCGGAGGCGAGACCATAGCCGGGTCCGCGGGCGTCCCGGACGTCGACGTCCGCGTCAGCGGGCCGGTGCAGGCCGCAGCGGTCTGCGGCCGCGCGAGCCAGCTCGAGCACTCGTGTGGCGGTTTCCTCCCGAGGGCGGCTTACCGCAGCCGCGACAATCCGCCATGGATGACGACCGCCAGCAGTGGACGCCACCAGGCCGGCAGCCGTGCCGCCTGACCCCGCCGCCACCAGCACCGTTGCGGGCCGGGCACCGATTGCTGCCAGCTGATCGGCGAGCTCCTGACCCGCATCGACATAGGCGAGTGCGCCAACCACAGTGGCTCCACCACGTGGCATGACGTAGGGTCGTCCGCCGCTCGCGAGCACGTTCGCGGCAACCTGCTCGAGCACCTCATCGACCGATGACCGGTCTGGGTTGCCTGTGAACCGCACCTCCGCACCGTGCCAGCGCACGAGTGCGAGGTTCGGGTGTACGGGCCCGCCGTCCTCGCCGTAGAGCACGATGACGCAGCGCAGTCCGGCGACGCGGGCCGCGGCGGCCGCGGCGGCGCAGTAATTCGACGCCGGTCCGCCGCCGGTGACGAGCGTGTCGGCGCCCGTGGCCATCGCGTCCGCGATCAGCCGCTCGAGCGGGCGAGCCTTGTTGCCCGCCAGCATGAACCCGGTGAGGTCGTCACGCTTGACCCAGATCTCCGTCCGCCCGAGCGACCGCGCAAGCCGGTCGGCGCGCATCAGCGGCGTCGGGAGCATGGCGAGGGGGAATCGCGCGGTCATGAGGGCCACCGCTCAGGTTCGCGCTTCCGTGCGGCGCGGCCGCGCCGGACAACCGCATCGACCATCTGTCCTGCGGTGCCGGTGTAGGGCGCGGCGAGCGCTTGCTCTAGCGCAGGATCCAGCAGATCCGCCGCACGCAGTGCCTCGATCAGCGTCAGTCGACGCTCCCGCCCGGTTCCCATCGCCTCTTGGAGGAGCCGCTGGGCGCGATGCTTCCCTAGCCGCGGGGCGAGCAGCGTTAGCGCCCGTTCCGAGCCGCTGTACGGACCCAGGTTGTCGCGCATCGTCTCCACGTTTACCTCGAGCCCCTTCACGAGGGTGAGCGCGAAGGACAGCGCGACACCGGTCAGCAGGCAGGCGTCGGGCAGTGCGATCCACTCGGCCTTCCAGCCACGGCCGTCTCGCTCGTGCTCGGCCACCATGCCCTCCACGAGGACGGAGGCTGAGGAACGGACCAGCCGGGCAAGGGTGGCGAGGTGCTCACTGGCCTCCGGGTTCCGCTTGTGCGGCATGGTGATGCTGCCGACGGTGCCCGCCGGCGCAGGCTCTTGCAGCTCATCGATCTCCGGACGGGAGAGCTGGTAGACCTCGGTGCCGATCTTGGCGAGCGTGGCGGTCACCAGAGCGAGCAACGTTCCGAACTCCGCCACGCGATCGCGGGAGGAGGTCCAGGAAACCACCGGATCGGCCAGCCCGAGACGGGCGCAGAACCGCGCCCGAAGTTCAAGACCGAAATCGTCATAGAAGGCAAGGTTGCCGACAGAACCCGCCAGCTGGCCGACGATCCACCGCGGCGCACCCTCGCGCAGTCGATCAAGGTGGCGGCGGATCTCGTCGGCCCAGCATGCCGCCTTGAGACCAAAGGACGTCGGCGACCCCGTCTGCCCGTGGGTTCGCCCTGCGACCACCGTGTCACGATGGTCCTCGGCGAGCTCGAGCAACCGTGCTTCGATCAGCCGTAGATCGCGCCAGAGGATGCCGCAAACAGTCCGGATCGCCGTGGCCGTCCAGGTGTCTGTGATGTCCTGCACCGTGGCGCCGTAATAGACCCACTCGCGGGCGTCCTCCGGCAGCCGTTGCTGAAGGGCCACGATGAGTCCAAGAGTGGAATGTGACGTGCGCCGCGTCTCAGCGGCGATGAGATCGAGGTCGAGCGCGTCGATGTGGGCTTCGGCCGCAATCGCCTTCGCCGCCGTCGCAGGGATGATGCCAAGCTCGGCCTGAGCGTCACCAAGCGCGACCAGCACGTCGAGCCAGCCCTGCAACTTTGCCCGCTCGGCGAAGACCGCGCGCAGCTCGTCGGTGCCCCACAGGTGCCCGTGGACTTGGCTATCAATCAGCGGTGGTGCCATGGATCCCCCCATCGCTGATCAGGTCGGAGAGCGCGGTCCGGATCAGAGAGAGCGAAGCGCCCCAGGGGACGACGGCGAAGCCGGCCGTGCGGTCGTACCGCTCCTCCTCCAGCAGACAGCACCGGGTGAGGGTCGCAGTGCCCATCGCCGCGCGGTCAGTCGTGGCGAGCAGGCGCGGGCACATTTCAACCGACGGCGCGTCGCGGTGATAGAACCAGTGGTGGATCTCTCGCGAGCGGGCGCACCCGACGAGCACCCAGTCTTCGTCCGGCGGCCGTTCATCGAGATAGGCAGTGTGCGCTCCGAGAGCAAGCCCGGAGCCACGGCATGGGAACAGGTAGCTGTCCGTGCGGTGGGTTCCCGCCAGGTCGGCGAGGTCGATGACATTGGGGACAAGCTCGACCGGAGGCAGGTCGTCGGCGACGTCGAGGACCGCTTGAGCCTGGTCAACCAGCTTCGCGGGGTAGGGCGGAGCCACGTCGACGATGCGAACGCGCGCAGGTGTGGGATCGAGCAAAAAGCTCACGTGGCCGTGGCGGCCGGCCACGATGACACACCGTGCACCGGGGGCGTGCTCGCGGGCCGCTCGAGCGAGCTGGCTGGGTACGCTCGTGTCGACGTCGGGCGCATCAACCCAGGTCGTCTCCTCCGGAAGCGCGAGCACTTCCACCTCGACCACCGGGGCGAACAGCGGCCTCTCGTCGGCCTTGGTAACGGCGGCGACTGCAGCATCACCGGCTGACCTCATGACAACGAATCGGGTGCGACGGTAGACCTCCCGGCCGATGAGGTATCGGCGCACTGCCTCGACCGACAGCTCGTGGTCCACCGTCGTGAGGCTGACCTCGCGGTAGCGGTCGGGCATGAGGTTCGTCATTGCAACGACTCCCCAGCCGCTCGGCCGGCCACGGGTGAAAACGTATCCGCGCGTAGCCCCAGGCGCAGCGTCTCGACACCGAGCACTTCGGCCGACGCGATGTTGCCAAGGCTCACCTCGCTCCCCAGGCTGCGCAGCAGCCACACCTGCTGGTCGCGGCGCGGAGCCTCAAAGATCAGCTGTTCGACTCCGACCGCGTCTGTTAGCGCGGACACGAGCTGGCTGCGCACCTGCCCGTCGGGCTCATACAAACCGACGCTGCCGCTCTCTCGGCCTTCGATAACCACCCACCTGGCGCCGGCCGACAGATCCGCCCTCGCTTGCTTCGCCCATTCGTGGGACGACACGGGAGCTTGCGGATCCTTGGAGCCGACCTCGGCCAGAACGGTGAAGCGGCTGGCCGCCGTCTCGACAAGTGCCTGCTTCTCCACGGCCGGCATGCCAACGGTGCCGTTCGAAACCTCCACGCAGTCAAACCCGCAGTCGGCCGCCCATGCGAGGCAGTCGGCGGAGCGCCCCTGCGCCCATGCGATCTCGAGCAGGGTCCCGCCTGGGCAGGCAAGCACCTGCGACTCGCGAAGGAGAGCGACCTTCTCCGCAACGGTGTCATCGAGGTAGGCGATCCCCCAACCGAACTTCCAGATGTCGACAAACTGAGCGCACGAGGGAAGCAGTGCGCGGACCTCGTCGATCGGCAAGCCCTTGTCGAGCACGTGGGTCAGCCCGGCGGTCCGTGGCTTGCGGCTGCGGGCCGGAAGGTCGAGGAATGCTGCCTGCGGCACTTTTCCGATCGTAAATGCGCGTCTATTTTGGTGCAACGTGACCCTCTCGCCGACAGACCTCGCCGCCTTGGTTCGAACCCATCCCGGCCTTCGGGGTAAGGCGGCGATCGGCCTGGTGCGCGAAGTGCTAGGACCCACGGACTGGCTGACCGGACCGGGCGACGACGCCGCGGCCGTCGCCGACTGCGGGGGGCGTACCATCCTCGCCGGTGGGGAGGCCCTCTGGCCGCCGTTCGTGGCCGCGGACCCCTTCGGCGCTGGAGTCGCGGCGGTTCTCACAAATGTCAACGACCTGGCTGCGATGGGCGCACGCCCCAAGGCGATCTTGGACACGGTCATAGCGGACGCACGTGTGGCACGTGAGGTGCTCGGTGGGATCGCCTACGCGGCCCGGCTCTACGACGTGCGGGTCGCCGGAGGGCATCTCACCGTGCGCGATGGTCAGCCCGCCGTCTCCGCATTCGGTGTCGGCGAAGCCAACGCCGTGCTGTCGACACAGAACGTGACACCGGGCCTCGATCTCCTGCTCGCCTGCTGCCTGGATGGGACGATGCGGGTGGACTTCCCCTTCTTCGCGTCCCTGGCGGAGCGCGGTGATCGGCTTGCCGGCGATGTCCTGACGCTCGCCGCCACCGCCGACGCGGGCGAGGCGGTCGCGGCCAAGGACGTGAGCATGGCCGGCCTGGTGGGTTCGCTCGGCATGCTCCTCGAATCACGGGCCGCGGGGGCCACGGTCGACCTGGACGCCCTCCCTCGCCCCGCCGACGTCGACCTCGGGCAGTGGCTCGTCTGTTTTCCCGCATTCGCCTTCCTGCTATGTGTCCCACCCGAGCAGGTCGAGGCTTGTGCGGCCAGGTTCCACGCCCGTGGTTTGGCCTGCGCGCGGATTGCAACACTCGACGACACAGGGCTGGTACGCCTGCGCCGCGGAGCCGAGGTCGCAACTGTGCTCGATCTCGCCAAGGAGCCGGTCACCGGCCTACGAGGCCCCTGATTCCGGTGCTAGTGCGATCGCCATCTGCTGGTGCACGACGCCGACGTACGGTGCAGGTTCCCCGATCGCGTGCCAGCCCAGCGCAGCGAAGAAGCGCACGTTAGGGAGCTGGATGTAGGCGATCATCCGCTGACCACCTCGCTCGCTTGCGGTCTTTACGGCATACCGGACCAGCGGAGCGCCGAGGCCGTGCCGGCGGAACTCCGGCAGAACCGCCAGGCGGTCGCCCTTCCACAGGCCCTGGTCGTCGAGCGGATAGAGCCGCACGGTGCCGCCAGGGACATCGCCGACCATACCGAGCACATGCAGCGTGGCGGGATCCTCGTCGCGCTCGTCCCAGTCGCCACCGTCGAACAAGTGTTGCTCCACGACGAAGACCTGCCGGCGGATGGCGTGGTGTACCTCGGTTTCGGCCGGGTTCGCGACGACCCGGCACACCACGTCAGCGGATGTCGACGAGGGGGAGGCTTCGACGCCCGTCGTGGTCAATGGATCGCTCCAGCGCGGTCATTGCCGAGCATGCCTGACAGCGGGCGCACCCGGCGCGAACATTCCATGAGCCGAGGCCCCGCTCGACGAGATAGGGGACGACTCGGCGATAGACGGACTCCATGTAGGTGGCGTCCGGCGGCAGCAGGTCGCCCATCGGCGTGCCTGGCACCGGACGCAGCGGAACGACGAACGGATAAACCCCGACGTCGATCGCTCGTCGGCAGCCTGCCACCGTCAGCTCGATGTCCTCGCCCATGCCGAGGATCACGTAGGTCGAGACCTGCCCCCAGCCGAACACATCGACAGCCCGCTCCCAGGCCCGGAGATAGCCGTCGACTCCGGTACGGGCCTTCGCCGGCGCGACCCGGGCGAGCACCTGAGGGTCGAAGGACTCGATGTGCATGCCGACGGAGTCGGCACCCATCGCGTGCACCTCGTCAAGGACGGACAAGTCGTCTGGCGGTTCGAATTGAACCTCGACCGGAAGTCCGCTGGCCTGCTTGATCGCCTTCGCGCAGCGACCTATGTAGAGCGCGCCCTTGTCGTGACCATGCGTGGTGCCAGTCGTGAGAGTCACGTCGACGGCACCATCGAGGTCGCGAGCGGCGGCGGCAACCTCAGCGAGGTGCTCTGGCCGCTTCACCGGAATTGTCCGACCGGCCTGCAGTGAGAGCTCGATCCCGCAAAACCGGCACACGTCATCCGTGCCCCAATACATGCACGTCTGGATGACTGTGCTCGCCACCGAGTCGAGATGGAGCAGGGCGATCTGCCAGTAGGGGATGCCGTCCTCGGTGGTCAGGTCGTAGTAGCGCGGCCGGCTCGTCCGGCGCGCTGACGCCACTCGTTCGCCGTCGCGGTAGATGCCGTACGCCTCGTCATCCTCGGCGCGCAGCGTGAACGGTGACTGGGCGACGAACGGGGCAGCAACCGGCACGGTCACCGCCACGCCTTCCACCCACAGCATTCCGGCGTCGGCCGGACCGGCGCCGCCACGGCGGGACTCCAACGGTTCTTGCACCTGCAAGCCGAAGCTCTGCAGGTCGGCCAGCAGACCGGCCAGCTGCGGGGTCAGTGGCGAGGCCTCAGCCGAGTCGGTGGCCATAGAGCGCCTCGAAGTTGGCGTGGAACACGCGGTCCTTGAGGTCTTCGCTCACCGGCACACCTTCGATCTTGTAGAACTCACTCCAGAAGTCGCTCCACGGCTCGTCCGACGCGAACAGGACGCGGTCCGCACCGATACCGCGGCGCTCGATCTCGGTGAGCAACCATCGCGGCCCGAATCCCACCGTCCACGTCGTGTCGGCGTAGACGCGGTAGCCCTGCTCGACCCAGTCGAGGAACTTCGGGACCAGCTTGATATGGCCGCTGACGCCGCCGCCGAAGTGGACCAAGTAGATCTTGATCCGCTTGCCGTATTTCTCGATGAGCGGGACGAAGTTGTTGATATCGGACGCGCCGCCGGGGCTGGTGTGGAAGTGGAAGACGAGATCGTGCGACTCGGCAGCGGAGAAGCAGGCCTCGGCGATCTCGGTGGTCGACTCGTCCCACGCCCCCGGGTCGGGCGTCCCCCCGAGGAGGAAGGTCGTCTTCAACGCCACGATGCCGCGCTCGCCGGCGTGCTTGAGTGCCTCGAGGGTGAGCTCGCGGTTCTGTGGGAGGAATGAAACCCACAGCGCGCCCGCAAGCCGATCGCTCGACGTGACTGCGTCGAGCACAAGCTGGTTGAGCTCGAACGGCTGGCTCTGCACCGGGATGCCGTAGTTGGAGATGACGAGGCCGCGTTCGACGCCCAGCCTGTCTAGATGAGCGATGTAGTCCGTGGTCGACGCGAACTCGTAGACCGTCGGCTTCACCGGTTCGGCGAGGTCATAGAACTTCCACGCCTGCATCTCGCCAATGTGGCTGTGGCCGTCGATGACCTGTCGCCGCAGTTTGTCCGTGGGCATGCCGTCACCCCAAACACTTTGGCGAACGAGTCTCCACCATAGTGAAAACTCGCACTCCCGCAGTGATCGTGTCAAGAGAAGTGCGAAGGGAGCTTGCCGGTGCGGCGCAATGTCGCGATGGCGCTCTGCCACTCGTCCCGCGTCGGGTACGTCTGCGCACCGGTTACCGGCTCTGCGTCATGCACCCAGTCGCCGGTAGCTGGATCGAGTTGGACAACCTCGACCGCGAAGACTGGGCCGCCGGTCGATGGATCCGGGCTGACCGAGACGTGCATGCCGAGGCCATCGGTGCGGCGCATCTCCAGGCGACGGTAGGGAGCGAGCGGAGCGAGGTCGGGACGACCGGTCTCGAACAGCACGACCCAGTCTTGGCTGGCGGCAGCGGCTTCGCGGATACGCTGCTTGGCCTGCTCACGCTGGCCGGCTGCCCGAAGGTCGCGGTGGCGGATGTTGAAAGCGGCACCGGCGATCAGTCCGAGATCGACGCCCTCGGTGCTGACCCCGGTGTCGCGTACGACATCCGCGACCAGCTGTGCGGACGTGCCGAATGCGGCCGCGAGCTCGTCGACGCTTCCGATCCCCCCTAGCCGATCGACAACCGCGCGTACCAATGTCACCGCCGAGGCGTAGGCCTCGGGGCGGACCAGCACGACCGGGTAGAGCTTGTCCTCCGCTGCTTGCCAGCGGCGAGCCAGCTCGTCGAGTCCGACCGGCTCATCGGAACCGGATGTCACGATCACATCGTGGGCCCCGGCGCCCCGCCGCGTCCAGCCGGCCGGCCGCGGGATTGCCCGGCTCCGCACCGTACACTATCCTCTACGTGCCGTCCGCTATCGGTAATGGAGCGGCATGACCATCGACGTTGCGTCCGGGCTGGTGGGTCAGCACGGAACCCGGGTGGTGAGCGGGAGTCCCGTACGAGTGAGGCCGCGTTGACCACCACAGTGCGCCGTCATGCCGACGCCTACCACGACTCCATGCTGCTCATGGCCGCGACCCGTGCGCTGACGGCGAGCCCAGGGGTGGACTGGGGTACGGCGCTCATGGCGACCCCGCTGAACGTCGAGCTGCTCGCCGAACAGGGAGTCGATGCGCGGGATGCGCGCGCCAACGACCTGTTGCTCGTCGCCCGAGCCGGCTCGCCCGAGGACGCTATGTGTGCGCTGGATGCCGCCGAGGCGGTGCTCGCCGGCACCCGAGCGGTCGAGCGCGATCTCACCACGGTCCGCCCGCCGACGATCACGGCAGCGGTGGCCGACCTGGCCGGCGCGAACGTCGCCGTGGTGTCGGTGCCTGGGCCCTACGCTGCGCTTGCCGCCCACCAGGCGCTGTCAGCCGGAATGGACGTGTTGCTGTTCAGCGACGGAGTGTCGGTCGACGACGAGGTGGCGCTGAAAATCCGCGCGGAGTCGCTCGGCCGGCTGGTGATGGGTCCCGGCGCCGGAACGGCGGTCCTCGGCGGAGTGGGACTCGGGTTCGCCAACACCGTCTCGCCGGGACCAGTCGGCGTCGTTGCAGCCGCCGGCACCGGCGCGCAGGAGGTGCTTGCCCTGCTGACCGCCGGCGGTTCCGGCGTCGCGGCGGTGATCGGCGTGGGAGGACGTGACCTGTCCCGCTTGGTGGGCGGCCGCATGACCCGCGCCGCACTGCACCTCCTTGCCATTCAAGCCGACGTCGATGTGCTCCTCCTGGTAACGAAGCCGCCTGACCCAGATGTTTTGGCCAGCGTTCTCCCGGCGGCGGGTGGAAAGCCGCTCGTGATCGTCGCGCAGGGTGCCGAAGAGGTGCAGACGCCAGCGAAGGTCCAGTCGGTGCGCACCATCGACGAGGGCGTTGAGGCAGCGTTGACCGAGCTCGGCATGCCGGCGCCTGAGCTCGGCACCGGCCTGCGCGCCATGGCTGAGGCGGCGATCGAGCGCCTGGACCCCGAGCGCATCGCGGTTCGCGGGGTGTTCTCCGGCGGCAGCCTCTGCTACCAGGCGATGCATGTGCTCTCCCGGCGACTCGGGCCGATCTACTCGAACACGCCGTTGCAGCCGGGCTGGCGCGTACCGGCACCTCCCGGCGCCCATGTGTGCATCGACGCGGGCGAGGAGGAATTCACGGTTTCCCGGCCGCACCCGATGATCGACGCCGAAGCTCGCGCAGATCTGCTGCGGCAGGCGGGTGACGATCCGACCACTGCGGTGCTGCTCCTCGATGTCGTGCTCGGCCACGGGGCGCATCCTGACCCCGCGGGTGTGCTTGCTCCCGTCGTGGAGGCCATCACTGGGCCCAGTGTCGTCGCCCACGTCCTCGGCACTGATGCCGACCCGCAAGGCCTCGAGGGACAGCGAGCCGTCCTGGCCGACGCCGGCTGTCTCGTTGCGCGAAGCGGAGCGCGGGCGGCACTGCTCGCGGCGGCGGTGGCCGCCCGCGACGCGTCGCTGGTGGAGGGGGTTCCATGACGCAGCGGACCGCCCTGGTCAGCTATTCAACCCGCCCGCGAGGCGGCGTCGTGCACACGCTGCGCCTCGCCGAGGCCCTCCATCAGGTTGGCGAGCACATCGAGATCGTGGCGCTCGGCGACCCGGACGCGGGCTGGTTCACCGATGTCGCCGTTCCCTACACGATCGTGCCTGCGCCAGCGTGGCTGCCGACGCTCGAGCAGCGGGTCTTCGCCGCCGTCGACGCTCTGGCTGACGCGCTGCGGGAGGCCGCGGACTCGTACGACATCCTCCACACCCAGGACTGCATCTCCGCACGGGCAGCAGCACGGGTCAGGGATGAGGGCCATCCGTTAACCGTCGTCCGCACCGTGCACCATGTCGACGACTTCACGACAACGGCACTTGTGGACTGCCAGCGGCAGGCGATCCTGGAGCCTGACGAGGTGCTGGTCGTCAGCCGCTTCTGGCGGCAGGTCCTGGCCCGCGACTACGGCGTCCTGGCGACTGTGGTGCACAACGGGGTCGATGCGGATCGGTTCGCACAGCCGCCCGAGCCCCGATTGGTCGCGAGGCTGCGGGCGAGCGCCCGGGCCACGGACCGACCGCTCGTGCTTGCGATCGGCGGGATCGAACCCCGCAAAGGCAGCCTGGAGCTGTTTGAGGCCCTCGCCTTGCTCCGCCGGAAGATGGAGCCGCCGCCGGTGCTGGCCGTCGTCGGCGGGCACTCCTTCCAGGACCATCGGGCCTATCGCGATCGGGCCCTGGCCCGTGCGGCGAGTCTCGGCCTGGTGCTCGATCACGACATCGTTCAGGTGGGTACGGTCGTCGACGCCGAGCTGCCGGCCTGGTATCACGCCGCTGACGTCTTGGCGTTCCCGTCGGTCAGCGAGGGTTGGGGCCTGGCTGTGCTGGAAGCGCTCGCTGCGGGCCTTCCCACGGTCGTGACCGACATTCCGGTCTTCCGGGAGTACCTCACGGATGGTGCGGGCGTGCTGATCACACCGCCGTCCGACCCGACCGCGTTGGCCGCATCGTTGAGCGCAATCCTCACCGATCGCTCACTCGCCGCGCGGCTGTCCGCCGCGGGACCTGCCGTGGCTCGGCGCTTTCCCTGGTCGGAAAGCGCCGAGCAACACCGTGTGCTCTACGATCGGCTCGCGCGCGCGCCGCGGCCCGCGGCGCGGTGATCCGTCGATCCGGTCAGACGGTCCACGTATTCAGCTGGAACGCGCCCTCGCGCCATGCGGTCAGCGCCGAGTCGAGCACGTCCAACGGGTTGAACGCGGTGACGCCCTCGAGCAGGTCGCCCTCGCGGAATCCGTAGAGCGCGCCCATCGCGAACCTGCACGCGTAGACGTGTGCGCCTTCCTTCAGGAGTGTCTTGATCTGGTTGTTGATCGCCAGGTGACCGGGGAACGCCTCCTGGCCCACCGCCGGGTAGCCGCGGGTGCCCGACGCGAGGAGCACGCCGGGTCCGTAGAGCACGATGCTCACGTCGAACCCCTTGCGACGGAGCCGGGTCGCGGTGAGGAGGTTGACGAGTGCCACCGACCCCTCGTACGGCACTGTGTGGATGAAGACAAAGGCCTTCTCGCCAGGATTTGCCTGGATGTCCTCGAAGACCTTCTCGTCGGTGTTGTAGAGGTACGCGCCCTCGGCGGGGCGCTCCATGCTGACTGTCGGCTCTGGCATCGGTTCGGTCACTCCTGTCTGGGTGAGTCACAGTGCTGGATCGTGGCGGTCAGGGGGAGGCTGCCACGCCCGCCGATGGCTGCCCGGCATCCGCGACATTACGCGGCGCCTGGCCGACCATGGCAGGCGACGGTAGACGGGCACGAAGACACGGCGCCAGAACTGCGCGGCCGGGCCCGTCGGACCCACCGGCGGCGAGCGCCCGACCTGTCTGGCGAGATCGGTCTGCGCGGCCTCGAGGAGATATCGCTCCGAGTTGCGGCGAAGCCACCCGGCCAGGCGGAGGTTGGCCCGGTGTACGGGCCGGCGCGTTGAGAGGCTCCCAGCGGTTCGGGCAGTCATGACTGCAGTCGGCTCAACGCGTTTTGGGCAGCCAACGCGATGGGCTCGTTGAGCGCACCGATCGGCGGTGAGTACACATTCTCCATCCAGGCGAGGTCCTCGAGGGTGACACCGGTCCGGACGGCCATCGCGAGGAAGTCGGCCCGCTCCTTGATGCCCTCGCCGCCCACCATCTGCGCACCGATGAGCCGCAGCGTCCCCGGTTCGCCGAGCAGCTTCACCCGTGTCTTGCGTACTCCTGGGTAATAGCGCGCGCGGGATATGCCGTCGGCGACCCCCATGACGTACGGGATGCCGAGGGCCGATGCGAGGGTCTCGCCGAAGGACACGCCGCCGATCATCCACTTGCCGGCGACCATGGCCCACGGCACATAGACCGGTGCATAGCGCCGGTTCCCGCCGGCGGCATTCGCACCGGCTACCTTGCCCTGGGCGTACGCGTGGCTTCCCGACAGGCCCTGGACGGGAACCCACGTGACCCCGTGCGGAAGCTCGACACAATCTCCGGCGGCGAACACGCCCGAATGTGATGTCTCCATCCGCTCGTCGACGACCAAGCCGCCGGTGGACCCGATGTCGAGCCCGGCCGCTCGGGCAAGCATGTTGTTGGGCTGCTTGTGCGTACAGACGACCGCGAGCTCACACGGCAACTCGCCGTCCGAGGTGGCGACCGCGCGCACCTGACCATCGCCGACGAACCCGACGAGCTTGGTGTTCAGGTGCGTGATCACCCCAAGCTCCGCCCACGACTCCTCCACCGGCGCCATGATGTCCGGGTCAGCGACATCGGCGAGCGGCCAGGGCCGTGGATCGATCAGGTGGGTTTCGATTCCGCGATGGACGAGGGCAGTCGTCATCTCGAGGCCGAGCGGACTCGCCTCCACCACCACCGCGCGCGAGACGGAGTCGAGGACCTTGTCCCACTCCATTGCCTGCCGAATGTTCTTGACGTAGTAGAGGCCGCCGAGATCACTCCCGGGGACCCCGGGATCCGCATAGTCGAAGCCAGTGGCCACGACTAGACGGTCGTAGGGCACCTCTTGCTCGTCGCCGTCGGTCGCCACCCGGACGGTTTGCCGGTCGAGGTCGATTGCCGCGACACGGGTCTGATAGTGGATGTCGATCCCGGCCTGAACGTACGCCTCCTTGTCCGCGAGGAACAGCGAGGCGAAGTCGTCGATCTCCCTGCCGTGGACGTAGGGGATCCCGCATGGGCTGTAGGCAACATCCTCGAACTCGGTGAAGACCGTAACCGAAGCCTCAGGCGCGGCCTGCTTCGCGCCTCCGGCGGCACCGATCCCTCCGGCGCCGCCCCCTACGACGATCACACGAGGTGGCACGGGGAAGCCCCCTATCCGGTGGTGCTCTCCGATCATCCGTTTCCGATAGGAAACGGATCATCGCCTATACTAGCGGCAGGTTGGACCCTCGAGGAATGTCTGGGTGGGGTGCGATGCTCGACGAGATCGTCGAATCTATCGGACCGAAAGTCCGCCGTCTCCGCCTGCAAAAGGGTCTGTCCCTGCAGCAGCTTGCCGAGCGCTCGGGCGTGTCAGCCGCCGCGATTCACAAGGTCGAGCGCAATGGGATGGTCCCGACCATCACCACCCTGATCAAACTGGCGGCATCGCTCAACCGCCCCGTTTCGTACTTCGTCGGCGAGGAGACCGAGGTCGACAGCGTCGTGGCGTTGGTGCGTAAGGCCGACCGGAAGGCGGTCTACACGTCAAAGCAGGGCCTAGCTCTGGAGGGCATCAGCGGTCCCTACGGCCGGTTCTTCATCGCGGGCGCCGCCGCCACCGTGGAACCCCACGCGGACAGCGGCCCAAAGCCGATGGAGCACTCTGGCGAAGAGCTGGTGCACGTCCTGAGCGGCACTCTGGTGTTCGACATAGACGGGGACACCTATCTCCTTTCGCCCGGAGACTCCCTGCACTTTCGAACCGACCGCCCACATCGCTGGTCCAACCCCTCGGTTCGACCCGCAAAGGCGCTCTGGATGGCGTTGCGCCCCAGCTGAAGCGCCAGGGTGCGGGTCAGGTGCCGGCCGGTGTGGGCCTGGCTGAGCGGTAGAGCTGGAGGATCTCCTCGACGGTGGTGGCATCCTCAGCTGCCTTGTCGTCGCGGTAGCGGCCGGTGAAGCGCGGGAACCGCAAGGCAAGGCCGGCGTCGGCCTTGACCTGCCCCCATCCAGCGGTGTGCGTCGGTGAGAGGGTCAGCTCGGCGCCGAGCACCTCGAGCACCAGGCCTGGTTCGAACCAGACGTCGGCCTCCCGGCGCGCGTCGACCCGCGCGGGCCGTTGCGGGCGTTCGAGCGGCGCCAGCCGCGCGGGCAGCGCGGCCAGGTCGGCGTCGCTGAACCCAGTGCCGCACTTGCACACTGTCGGAAACGTGTCGGTGTCTGGGTCGTACGCGGCGAGCAACAGCGCGCCGTAGACGCCACGGCGGCGGCCTCGCCCCCACAGGGCACCGACAACGGCGAGGTCGAGAGTGTCACTGAGCTCGGTCCGGTAATCCCGCTTGAGTTTGATCCACAACCAGCCACGGGCACCGGCTTGGTAGCCGGCTGATGCCGCCAGTGACTTGCACACCAGCCCTTCGCAACCGTCGGTGATGGCCTGCTCGAAGGCCGCATCAAGCGCCGCCGCGTCGGCCACCTGGGTTGCGGTGGTGAGCTGAAGCTGGGCCGACAGACTGATCGCTTGCGCCAACCGGTCCCGCCGCTGCGGGTAGGGGAGCCGGGTCAGGTCTTCACCGTCGGCATAGAGCAGGTCGAAGCAGAACAGGCTCACCGGTATGTCCCGCACCGCCTCGGTGATCCCGTGCTTCCGGCGCCGGAACATCACCTCTTGGAATGGGCGCAACTCGCCCGAGACCGGGTCGGCGGCCACCACCTCGCCTTCCAGGATCGCCTCCCGTGGTCGCAGCCGGCTCTGAAGCATCTCCACGACATCGGGGAACTGGCTGGAGACCCGCTCCAGGCGCCGGGTGAACAGCTCAAGCTGCCCATCGGCTGAACGATGGGCTTGGACGCGCATGCCGTCGTACTTGTATTCGGCCGCGCATGTGCCGCCGAGCTTGGTGAGGATTTCAGCGGCATTGGACAGGCGCTGGGCCAGCATCACGCGGACCGGGTTACCGGGTCGGACGTGGAGCTGCTCGACTGCCGGGAGACCATCGGTGACGAGGATGCCGGCGACAAGACCGAGGTCGGAGCAGATGTTGTAGGCACGTTCGAGCACGGGCCGTGCTGCCCGCCCGCCGGCGTAGACCTGCGCGAGAGCGTCCAGGATCGTCGGGGTGCCGATGCCAAGTCGCAGCATGCCGGTCACCAGGCGGAGCAGATAGCGGGCCTCCAGCGGGGTGGCCTGCCTGAGCAGCCCGGCCAGCAGGGTGAGCTTGCGGGTCTGCGAGCCCGGCCCGGTCGCTGCAGCGATCTCGTGCAGCGTGTTGACCACGCCCGCGACCTCTAGGGTCGCTGGCCGGGCCGGTACAGCCCCCTCATCTCCACGAGCCTCTGCAGCGTTTCCCGCGAGAAGCTGCTCGGCGGTGTGGCCCAAGTCGCCGGTGTCCCGCAGGACCGCTAGTACGTGCTCGTTGCTGACACCGGCCGCTTCGGCCAGCGCACGGGCGGCGAGCTTCTCGGCCAGGCCGATCTCGACGCCGGCGAACTCGGGCGCGATCTGCCCCTGACACAGGTAGGTCACCGTGGGCAGCAGCTCGGCCGGAGTCTCGGCGAGGAGGGCAGCGAGCCGGCTGATCAGTTCGAGCCGGCCGCTCGCCTGCTCCAGGTCGCGGTACGCCTCGGCGACAATCTCGTACCGCACTGAGGAGGCGCTCCCTTCAATTCACCCTGTGTCCCGTTAACGAAGTCTCGTGACGGTGACGTTACCGGCAGCGTAAAGGAACGGTCCGACAGCGAGCGGCCGCGCGACGTCCATCCGTCAGCGAGAGGCGACGCGCTCGACGGCCACCGCCGCCGCGGCTATGACATCGGCCAGTCTGTCGTAGTCCAGCATCTCCGGCGTGTCGCTGGGACGGTGGTAATGCGGATTGCGGAAGTTCGCCGTGTCGGTGATCTGCACGGCCGGCAAGCCGGCCTCCCAGAACGGGACATGATCACTGCGCGCGAAATCGCGTACGAATGGAAGAGTCCTCGCGAGCAGCGGACCGATCACGGGTAGATCGCTCGGCGCGCGCAACAGGATCGTGGCGGCGGGTCCGGCGAGCAGGTTGAGGCCTTCGGCGAAGCATGTTGCGAGCGGCCGGGATGACTGCCGGTAGATGACCGCGGTGAAGTCGCCGCGGAAGTCGCGTGCGCGGACCTTGCGCACCTGGTCTCGATACACGGCCCCGATACCTTTGGGCAGCTTCTGGCTGCCCGGCGTCGAGTCTGTGTACGCCAGCATCTCGAAGACGAAGGCGCCGACCACGCCACGCTCGGCCGAAAGCTCACGCACCAGCCGCCGCGCGCCCCAGAATCCAAGCTCCTCGTGATCGACTGCAGCCAGCACGACCGACCGTCGCAGCCGCAGCGACCCGAGCAACCGGGCCAGCTCCAACAGAGCGACTACTCCGCTGCCGTTGTCGTCAGCGCCGCCGGTGTCCGGCACAGTGTCGTGGTGGGCGACGACAACCACGGCGTCGCGTGATTCGCCGTTCTTGATCGCGACGACGTTCACCCCCGACAGGCGAAGAGCTGGCGCGAGATCCGGAGCCCCGCCGGCGCCGTCCGAACCAGGCTCCTCGAATGCACGCAGCTCCGCCGGCCATCCCGCTGAGCGGAAAGCGTCAAGAATCAGCGTGTCCGCGGCGGCCATCGCCTCGGGGTTGAGCAGCCGGGTCCTGGGCGCGGGAAGCGTCTCCAGGGATCGACGCAGCCGAGACGGGTCGATCGCGGCACGAACCGCCGCGGTCTGCGCGGCGACTTCCGGATCAAGAGGACTCAGCTCGGGCTCCGCGGCTCCGAACACGGATCGGAGCATATCGGCCGGCCTCCGGACGGAGTGCGAGGACCGCTTGGCGCCGGCCCTGGCGCCGACTGTGGTTCGCTGCCACGATCAGCTTCGGCGTTAAGGAGGTCGCATGGACGTCTACGAGATTCGGATCGACAGGAGCAAGCCCCTAGGCGATGAACCGAATACCGGCCACAATCGCTGGCACCCCGACATCCCACCGGTCGTGCACTGCCAGCCCGGCGACGAGGTCATCCTCGAAACCCGCGATGCGTTCGACGGGCAAATGGGTCCTGACGTCACGTTGGAAACCGTCGCTGCGCCCAACCTGGACGTCGTGCACCCGCTCACCGGGCCGGTGCACGTGGCGGGCGCCGAGCCGGGCGACCTCCTCGAAGTGGAGATTCTCGAGGTCGAACCGGCCGACTATGGCTATACGGTGCAGGTACCGGGCTTCGGCTTCCTCCGCGACCTATTCCCCGAGCCGTTCAAGGTCAACTGGGACATCGCGGACGGCTGGGCGACCTCG
>Ga0184635_10000090_pt1 | contig 17388 bp, 10 predicted proteins | sample PLM3_30_b2_FD_133147 | JGI IMG/M metagenome (GOLD analysis project Ga0184635, IMG submission 133147) | Groundwater sediment microbial communities from an aquifer in East River, Colorado, USA - PLM3_30_b2 | ecosystem: Environmental > Terrestrial > Soil > Riparian zone | place: USA: East River...
CAAACGCCCCGGTCAGTTCTGGACCGACAAAGGATTACGCAACCTGTGTGCGCTGCAGGAAGCCCGACGCAACGGGCACTGGAATGCACTCTGGAAATCATGACAGTAATCGGATGCGCCCGACGACTCGACGGAAATTGGAGAAAACCGCCAAGCGTGCCCAAAAGCCTCGGCACGGCATCGAGCCTTCAATGCGCGACTTTCTCCAATCAGTTTCATTTGACAAGCCAGTCGATCCGAAAAAACAGGCCGCTTTTGAGGCGCAGGACAACGCGGACCCCGATGCCTTTTGACTACGAGAACAACCCTCATTCTTATGCCAAGACGTAAACGAGAACGTAAACATACCGCGTCCGCCCATTTGGCAGTGCCATCGCTCACGAAAGCCGGCTCCTCGCTGTGGCTTACCCTCGCCGCCGAGGGCAAACGAATCGGCAAACTGGAAATTGGCCGGGGGGCAATTTACTGGAGTGGGCGAGGCCGCTGGCGAACGAAACGCAAGCGCATCTCATGGTCCCGCTTTGCCGAAATCATGGACGAATTCGCATACGGTTGAACCACACGGAGTTCCTCGCGGAAGCCCACGCGCCTCGCGGGCTTGTCGCGCCGTAGTCAGAACGCCGTTCGGCGTATTGCGACGCGCCAGCGGGCATCCTAGCGCGTCAGGCATGGCCTCTGGCGGAAGATTTCAGGTAGCAGGCGAAACGGCTCATGCGTCGCGACCGAGGACAATAGTAGGGATTTATCACTTTACTCAGTGTTTTGAATGTGTATAACTATCTTATGCACAGTTTGTTATACAAATAACAAGTTACAACTTGTTGGTGCCCAGGTTGATGCCAAAACGGGCAATTCAGAGTGAAAATGTAGGCAAAAATGTAGGCAATGAAGGTTCTGCCGAAATCTCTCGACAGCGCTAGTGCGAACTGTGAAAGTGCATCGCACTATGACTTGTGACATTTGGAACGAATTGTTGAACCAAAAAGGGGCAGTGCTCTCGGGGATTGCGACCAGCAGCCACGACAATGCGAAACTGCGAGAGTTGACCGAATGGCTTCAGCGAGAACTCGACTTGGAAGCAAAACACAAAGGCATCCTTTCCGAAGCCGAACGTCTGATTGCCGAACGCCAAAAGCGTAGCGACATCTCTGCGAAGACCCCACAGCCGAGTTCCAATTCAGTTTCCGATAGCGAGTGGACATTCGCCGACCTTCCGAAAGGCGAAAGAGCACGAATTGCTAGACAAGCCTACTTCGAGCGACAGCAAGAAAGAGGAAAATTTTACAAAAAAGTCGGACGGATTTATTATCGCAACGGAGACGGGGTAGTGCTGGGGATTACGTTCTCCTCCGACAACGGGGGAAATTGGTTTCTAAATCTCAAAGCCAACCACTTCCAGGAGGCTGTCTTGATGTGTCAAAGCGGTCCAAGGTCTGTGACAGCCATTCATTTGCTGACAGAGTTTTTCAACAGACACGAAAAGCAATTGAGCGAGGACAGGAAAGGGGAAGTCAAATTCAATTTCGTGCGTGATGGAAACAGATGGCTCCTTGAAGTGCCCCAACCAATCGGGATGCTTGACGTAACGAAGTATGCGGATCCGGAGGAACTAATCTGCAAGCGACTTGAATTTGAATAGCCAAGTGAGTACATGAAGTATGCGATGTCCGCGCCGATGACCAGAAAGCGGAGCACATCCACTAATCGCGCCGTTGAACTCAAAGCGATGGAAGACGTGGGTAAGTCGCGGTCGAATCTCAACTCCGCCAACGCCCCGCCAACGCCCGCCAGCGCGCTGATGCCTTGACCTGGACTGTCCGAGCAGAGTATCAGGCAGTCGTCCCGGATCGGAAACACCCGGCGAGGTTGAGGGATACCTGAGCAGCCCCAGATTGTTGATTCAACCAGTGCTCCGCGGTACGAGAACAGGGCCTGGGTGAAGGAGTCGAGAATGGCCGCGCTTGTCGCACATTGCTAATCCGCATACACTCGCCGTGTCGAGCAGTTCAGAATTGTGAGCAAACTTATGCCAAACGTCATTTCTCAAATTGCTACGCAACTGCCGCAGCCAACTCTACCGCAACCGGTCCATGACGCGGGCGAGACGCTGCGAGGTTTGGTTGAAGGAGATGCGTATGTTGGTGAAGTTGTATCGCTGGGATATAATGACGCCATTCTTCAGATTCACGATTTCCACCGACAGAAGGTGGGCGGAATTCCGGCGCTGTGCTTTCTTCTCGCTTCGCGGGTGAATCCGCAAACAACGCCTGATGCAAGAGTTGAAGATTCGTCGGTGATTTTGTTGAGGGTGATGGATCATGCTGATCTGCCAAACGCTGAAGAAGCAAAACGGGTTCGGGTTGAAACTGCACAACGAGTGAGTGGCGAAGTTGGCATGAATTGGGATGATCGCGCTGTGATGGACGCGACCACTCATCAACTCCTGAGCTATGCCGGGGTTCTCTGCCGTGTGATCGGCACGTTTTATATGACGGACTCCGGAACTGACTCCGCCGCGAATTGGCAATTGTGCTTCGGTTCGGACATCAGCAACTATTACCCAAACCGCGGCCTGAAAGTTTTCAAGCCGCGTGCAGAAGTCTTGGCGCGAATTGTTAATTTTCGTGACCCGATGATTTATGCTGGAGTCCAATTCCCGATGGTGCAAATTGGCCACGTTCGTTACGCGTCAACCAATCGTCGCTTTCAGCAAGTGGCCAGCGTTCCTGTATCAGTGACCCCAACGGATTTGCTCGGACAGAAGACCGCACTGTTCGGCATGACGCGCACGGGGAAATCCAACACCACGAAAATTATTCTTAAGGCAATCTTCGCGCTGCGCTGGGCCGCCGAGGATGCTCGGCGAATCGGTCAGCTTGTATTCGATCCGAATGGTGAATACGCGAACGAGAACATCCAGGATGCGGGTACGCGAGGCGACAACCCAAACGCAATCAAGAATGTTTGGAAATCCGCGCCGGCGGCACAGCAACAAGCATTGAAGGCTGACGTGGTCACTTACGGCATCTCGACGCACCCGAACGACCCAAATCGCAATCTGATGCTGCTGAATTTCTATCTCGACCAGAATCTGCAAACAGGGAAGGAAATCATTGACGGATTCCTCGCGAACGACACGACGAAGTTCATTTCGAATTTCCGGGATGTCGTGTTTGACCCGCCCGAACCAACCGACCGGTCGGCAACCATACGCTTCAATCGTCGCGTGCTGTTCTATCGAGCTTTGCTGTTCAAAGCTGGTTACACGCCGCCGACTAATTTGTCGCCGCAAACGCGAGGGCTGTTCAACCAAGACTTGTTGACTGCGATGCGTAACGGACAAGGAGAAGACCCGCAGGCTTACGCGAACTGCGCGACGATGCTGAATAAAGCCCAGCCAACGTGGGGTGAAATTGTTCAGTGCGGTTCGATTCTGCGGGATTTCATTAAGGACACCAAAGGCACGGGGTCAGGGTTTGTCCAGTTCGATGCAAACTATGTTCAGAACAGTAGCAGCGGATCGTGGGCAGACGACGACCTCCGAAAAGTTCTTGAACTGTTCGCCTATCCAAACGGCTCTCGGCAGATCGGCAGAGTCAAAGATCGACACACGCCAAGCACTACGTCTGATTACGCCGATGACATTTATGAACACTTGCGGTTGGGCCGTCTCGTGATCGTTGACCAGTCGAGCGGCGACGCGGAAATCAACAAGGCTGCGGCTGATCGCGTGATCCAAAAGATTTTCGACCGAAACAAAGACTTGTTCCGGCAAGGCCAGCAACCACCGCAGATTCTTGCCTACGTCGAGGAAGCCCACAACATCTTGCCGCCATCGAAAGAAGATGACTTGAAGGACATCTGGGTTCGGACAGCGAAAGAAGGCGCGAAGTATAACATCGGTCTCGTATATGCGACGCAGGAGGTGTCTTCGATTCAGAAAAACATACTACGGAACACAGCAAACTGGTTCATCGGCCACCTGAACAATACCGATGAAACGCGAGAGCTTCGGAAGTTTTACGACTTCGCCGACTTTGAGAATAGCATCTTACGCGCGCAGGACCGTGGATTCATTCGGATGAAGACCCTGTCCAATCCGTATATCGTGCCGATTCAAGTGGAGCGTTTCAGCATCCAGGCAGGTTGAGCGTTTATGCCTTACGAGGGAGAATACGCCCATTACCAACCGCTCAAGCGGATCGTCGAATCCGAGCGCGTTCAGCAACTCCTTCGCCGGTCTCGCGTTTTGGATCAGTCGAATCTGTCGCAACAAGCTGTTCCCAAAATACCTCCCGCCGCTGACGCTTCGCTTCCTTCGCTTGTGTTGGCAATTGATGGCAGCCACGCAGAAGTTGATGTTCGGAACGGCTACCCCGGTGCAAAAATTGGCTATTGTTCGGTAGCTTCTGTCGTCTTGAACCTCGCGGAGGTAGATCGCCTCGATGCATCCCGGCCAATCAGCCCGATTGATTTCCGCCGCACCGAAGAGCCGTCGTCGGATGCTAGTGCTTTGCCGGGTTGTAATGTCATCACGCGCGACCACAAATCTGCCAAGGATTCTTTTCGTGAAGCGGCATTTGAACTTCTCCATGACGCGATAATTGATGAAGAAGACAGCACGCGACTCCTTGCCACTTATCAGGCACTCCTCGCCTATAAACCAACAAGCGCGATCACTTGTCCATACCCCCACCTGGGGTGCGAGCGCGATGTAACGATTGCTCAAAATGTCGGAACGTGCCCATGCGAACTACGAAAGCCGTTGTATCCTACCGACGCTTTGCGCATTCACGAGCGCTTCAATGATGATTCCGGGAGCAACGGCGAAGCTTTTGGGTTAGTGATGACGGCATGGGAACGGCTGCTTCTCATCCATCTGTTGCGTTGTTTCGAGCAACGGGACTGGCTCGACCGATTGAAAAATATTGCTTTTTTCCTTGATGGACCACTTGCGGTATTTGGCCCGCCTGCATGGTTAAGCGCCGCGATGAAAAGGGAACTGCAACGCCTAAACACGCTCATTCGTGCTAAAACTGGTAACGACCTCATTATCGTTGGAATCGAAAAATCCGGAAACTTCGTAGCCCATTTTGAAGAAATTGATAAGCGCGAAGACGGAAGCCAGCTTTTTCAACTTGGTTCGTATTTCTTGCCAACAGACGACTACATCAAACAACGGGTAATTTTTTCAGACAGCACAAAACCCTACGGTGACCAAACGTATTTTGGCAGGAAGTTTTTTTACAAAACGCAGAGCGGTGCTCGCATTGTAGCGAACATCCCGTTTCTCTCGGCTGCTCAAGATTCTTTAAGCACGAACGATCCTGCCGCTTTCCAGAAATTTGGAACTGTGTGTGCGCTGCTGGACAAACTTGTGACATCTCGTTTCCCCAATGCATTAGGCCCGATAGTGAGCGCTCATTCCCAGGCTTCGATTCCGTTGCACTTGGGTCAGAAAGTTCTCAAACAGTTGGCGAAAGCGCTCATGCAAGCAGGCAGCCGATGACAACCGAAACACAACAATCTCGTTACGGAACGGCTGCAAGTCGCTGGGCTGGCGTCGGCCCATACTATGCGATGTTTCCAGTGAGTTTCGCGACGGCGGTTGTGAGGGAGCACACCAGTCCAGGTGATGTTGTATTCGATCCGTTTGCTGGGCGTGCTACTTCGTTGTTCGCCGCGGCTGCGGAAGGTCGCGTAGGCTTGGGAATTGAAATCAATCCGGTCGGATGGGTCTACGGAAAAGCGAAGCTCCAGACGGCCAAACGCGAGGATGTGGAAAACCGAATCCGATGGCTTGGCACACAAGTCAAGAATTACCGAGCCGCCGCGAAGAATCTGCCGCAATTCTTTGACTGCTGCTTTTGTTCTGAAGTTCAGGAATTTCTATTGGCATCGCGAGACTTGCTGGATTGGCGGCGTACGAAAACCGACTGGACAACAATGGCGCTGTTGATGATTGACCTGCACGGAAAGCGAGAAAGCGCGCTGTCGAATCAGATGCGGCAGACAAAAGCAATGTCTCCACAGTATGCGATTGGCTGGTGGAAGGAACGCGATCTTGATCCGCCGGAGCGTGACCCGGTTGAATTCATGCTTAAGAAAGTGAAGTGGCGATTTGCAAAAGGTCGTTTGGATTCCGGTTCGGGCCGCATCTACTTGGGGGACTCTCAATTCGTTTTGAACCGATGGGAAACCCAGCCCCTGAAAAAGGAGGTAAAGCTGCTTCTCACTTCCCCGCCATATCACGGAATCACAAATTATTTCTACGACCAGTGGCTGCGATTGTGGTTGCTGGGTGGTCCGGAAAGGCCACAGAGTCCCGGGGACTCCTGTAAACGGAAGTTCGAGAACAAGCAACACTACATTGGCATGTTGCGCGACGTATTTTCAAAATCGAAACCACTTCTGAAGCGAAACGCTGTCGTCCATGTGCGTACTGACGCCCGCAGATTTACGAGAGAGGCCACAATCGAAGCTCTTGAGTCTGCTTTTCCTCGCAAGAGGTTACGGAGTCAAAAACACTCACTCCCGGATTTCACTCAAACAGCGCTGTTCGATTCAGAATTGGAAGCCAAAGGTGAAATCGATTTTGTCATGTGGTAAAGGCACTTCTGGCCTTGCCACGTCCAACTCCCGACCCACTGGTGGGGCTCGCTACCGAGCCGGTTTAAGCAAGTGCGCGTACGCGCAGCACCTGCCCCCGTTCGTAAAAACGAGCGTGGCAAAAGTAAAAACCCTCCCCCCGGTGCGAGGCTTTGGCTTTGAATATGAGTTTCCGGCCAGAGGCTAGAGACGCCAATGTTTTCAGAGCAAATCTCTCGCCGGGAGCTTTCAAAAATCTCGCGTACGCGCACTTGCTCACCATCCCTCAAAGCCTATTTTAGGAGCAACGAGCAATCGGGCATGAAAAGCCAGCATATCACAGCCTGTTTTAGATTCGGTGCGAGACAGATAGCGCCAGTTGCGGACAGGCCGGAGACACCTCCGACTGTGGACGGAGGGAGCGCAGCATCACGCGGGACTGCTGCTAGCATTTTGCCGCGAGGTTTTTCGGACAAACTCGGCTGCCTGCCGCCTTTCTTTGCGTGGCAGGCACCTTTGGCACGCCGGACAAGGCTCCCGTGGCCGGGAGTTGAAAAAGTGGAACAGAAGTGGAACAGAGCGGAGAATGGCGGTGTTTGGTTCTGCCCGCAGCAACCAACGAGAAGCCCAATGTTTACAAGGGTTTTGAAGTTGGTGCCAGAGGAGGGAATCGAACCCCCGACCAAAGGCTTATGAGTCCTCTGCTCTACCGCTGAGCTACTCTGGCCAACCGGGGCGCGATTCTTCCGTGTCCGGACGGGCGGCGTCAATCTCAGGATTTTCCTGAATACTTGCCGTCAGCATCGAGAGGATCCGGAGAAAGTTCACGGGCGGCTTCCGGCCCTTCGTGATTCCCACGTCCGACGGCATCGAGCGCGAGCGCGGGGCCGACGTGCGCGCCGAGATCGAACGCGCCCAGCGCGCGGACGGTTGCGGCGAGGCGCCTGATTCACCGTAAATTCGAGATGACCGCCCAAAAGAGCATCGCCGAGGTTAGAGAATCCTTGGGAATCTGCCCCTGCGACGCACGGCTTGCCGCGACCGTGCCACCCTGTGTACAATGTCGGAAACGAAATCTGGATTCAGACGATGGCAAGATCTGACCTCATAGTATCCCTGGTCCGTGCCGGGACCAAGGGAGATCAGACACTGTTCCGGCGAACGGTGGAGGCGATCATTGCTGAGGAACGGGCTAAGCACCATCACACGCTCGCCGACCAGTTGGCAGAGAGCATCAAGTCCAACGGCGCGACCGCTTTTTCTGAGCGTTCCCTCACTCCCCAAGGCAACGGTTCGATCCAAGATCTTTTCTTCGAGACGGTGCCGAGAAGAAAGCTGTCGGACCTGATCCTGCCGCCAACGGTCTTGCGGGTCTGCACTGAATTGGTCGAGGAACAGCATCGCTCGGAATTGTTGCAGTCGCACAACCTTGAACCGCGCCACAGAGTTCTCCTCGCTGGCCCGCCCGGTAACGGGAAAACATCGTTGGCCGAGGCCTTGGCAGAGGCACTCATGGTGCCCCTAATTTCAGCCCGGTACGAAGGCTTGATCGGGAGCTACTTGGGCGAGACGGCGTCTCGCCTTCGGAAACTGTTTGACCATGTGCGGACTAGGCGATGTGTGCTGTTCTTCGATGAGTTCGACACACTTGGCAAGGAACGCGGCGACCCTCACGATACTGGTGAAATCAAGCGTGTCGTGAGTTCACTCCTCCTGCAAATGGATAGCATGCCCAGCTACGTCGTTGTCGTCACGGCGACCAATCACCCGGAACTTCTCGACCGCGCGGTGTGGCGACGTTTTCAACTTCGCTTGCGACTGCCTAAACCGACGAAGACCCAGGTCGAAGAGTGGTTTCGCCGTGTTGAAGACCGCGTGGGGGCTGGGTTGGGCTTTCCCGCACGGCAGTTGGCAGAGCGCTTGAAGGTGCAGAATTTTTCGGAGTTGGAAGAGTTTTGCACTGACATCCAGAGGCGTTGCTTGCTGGGCGCAACTCAAAGTAATCCGAAGCAGGTCGTGAGCGATCTCTTGCGCCAATGGCAGGAGCGATTTCAACCGGGGAAGGATTGAGCAGCGGTTGGAGGAATAAATGCCAGATCGCCCGTTGCTGATTCTGCCGCGTCCCGAAGTAGTCACCGCTTCGCGCCGGAATCCATTTCCACCGTCGAGGGCTCACTTTCCTTCGGCCCAACGGCAAGGACAACGGCTTGCTCCCAAGTTTCAAGCGTTGCAGCAATACTTCGCTCAGAAGACGGCGACCCTCCAAGCCAGCGCCGCCGGTGCTGCTGCCGAAGAAGTCATCGTGTTCGAGACCATCGGGTCAATCCAGGACTTCATAGCGGCTGTCCGAAGGATACCGGGCATGGAGTGGTTGGCGGAGCAAGAAGAGGATTTCGACTCCGACGACGATTTTTTCGATCCTAGCCATGAAGACGAACCTGTTCCAGGACGCCTGTTCCTTGTCATGTCGAATCAGCAGGCCATGCAGCAATTGCTAGCGCTCTGGAACTTATACCAGACGAATCCTGCGCAGGCCTTTGACCACGGTCTTGCACGATGGAAGCAACTGTTTTCCCAACTGCGCGAGGTTCGGTTTTGGGGAGTTGAAGATCGTCTTCGGGACACAGGCATCTTGGATTACTGGAAGGATGCGGTTGAGTCGGCTGGGGACGTTCGCATTCGGTGCGAAGTCGAGCTTTGGCATCGTGCTGATCCCCAAAAGCGGGCACGAGCACTTACATCAGTTTCGCAGACCGTCGCTCACGTTCACGGGCAGGTTCTTGCGCAGCACTTCATCAACGAAATTGCGTATCACGGCGTCCTGATTGATCTCCCTAGAGCTTCTGTCGCCGCCATTCTTCAACACCCTGACACCGAACTTCTGCGCTCGTCGGAAATCATGCTGTTTCGGCCTGTCGGACAGTCTGTCTTTGTTACGCCTGAAGAGAATCCGCTGCCGGATTCGCCTCGACCAGCACAGCCGCTGCCTTCAGGATCGCCGACGATCGCGTTGCTCGATGGCCTCCCCATCGAGAATCACCAATACCTCGCAGAGCGGATCATCGTGGACGATCCAGACCAATGGGCAACAACCTATCCTGCCACGAATCGTCATCACGGGACGGCGATGGCGTCCCTGATCGTGCATGGCGAACTGGACGCAAACGAAGCGGCGCTGCAGCGTCCGATTTACGTTCGACCGATTCTCAAACCGAATCCGAACGATTGGATCAACAACCCGCCGCGAGAAGGTGTGCCATCGGATTTGCTCACGCTCGACCTTATCCATCGAGCCGTGCTGAGAATAGTCCAAGGTGAAGGCGTCCATCCCCCGGTGGCTCCTGATGTTCGCGTCATCAATCTTTCTGTTGGCGATCCCAACCAGCCGTTCGACCGCGCAGCAAGTCCTTGGGCAAAGCTCCTCGATTGGCTCTCGTGGAAATACAACGTTTTGTTTGTTGTCAGCGCGGGAAACCATGCAGCGGACATCGTGCTCGACCTTCCTAGGGACCAGTTCTCGTCCCTGAACCCAGATCAGCTACAGACTCAAACGATTTCGGCAATTGCGCGAGAGATCCGACATCGTCGCCTGTTGTCACCGGCAGAGGCTGTTAATGCGCTAACGGTCGGTGCCCAGCACAGCGACCGATCTGGATCGCCAAACCCGCCGCATCGTGTGGATCCATTTCAACATCAAACGTTGCCGAGTCCTGTCACTGCTCTCGGTAATGGTTTCCGTGGTGCTGTAAAGCCGGAAATTCTTTTCCCGGGCGGGAGACAGATCTTCAGCGAGAAGCTCGGCACGACACATCCGAATGCAACCTTACAGGCCGCCCTACACGCGGCTGGGCCGGGACACAAGGTAGCCTCTCCGAGTCCAATTCCTGGCGATACAAACGCCGTTCGTCACGTATGCGGCACGAGCAACGCAGCGGCGCTTGCAACGCGCAGCGCGGCGAAGTTGTGCGCGGCAATCGAGCAGCTTCGCGCACAACCGAATGGCGATACACTGGATGACGAATTCATATCGGTTTTGTTGAAAACACTCCTTGTTCACGGTGCCCGATGGGGACAGCCCCGCGAAATTTTAGAGGAAGTCTTGCGCAATGGCGCAGACCTCCGGCGGTTCAAGAAGCAGGTCTCCCGGTTTTTGGGCTACGGCGCGGCCGATGTGAACAGGATGCTGGCGTGTACGGAAACTAGAGCTACGATCATCGGTTGCGGCATGATTCAAGTTGACGACGCACACCAGTTTTCTGCTCCGCTTCCGCCCAGCTTAAGTGGACAGAGGGTGTTTCGGCGTCTTACCACTACGCTGGCATGGTTCTCCCCAATCAACCCACGCCATCGGAATTACAGGGTCGCCGCCTTGTGGTTGGAGCCTCCAAAAGATGAACTGCGCGTTCAGCGGATGAACTGCGACCATCATAGCGTTCAGAAAGGGACGGTGCAGCACGAGGTTTTGGAGGGCGAAGCCGCGACCGCGTTTACGGACGGCGACAGGCTTCATTTTACAATCAACTGCCGCGCGGACGCGGGTCAGTTGTCAGAACCAGTCCGTTACGGGTTGGCCGTTTCGTTGGAAGTCGCCGACGGCATTTCCATTCCAATCTACGACGAAGTCCGCGTCCGTCTTTTGTCGCCGGTTTCAATCTCGCCTGCATCTTGAGAAGTTTGGTTGCAGATTCTGCTCGCGCTGGTGTCCGTCTGCTGTGGCGCGATCATGGGCGCGGAGCGAGAGAAGCACGAGAAGCCGGCCGCCTTTCGCACGCTTGTGTTGGTGTGGGTGAACGGAATCGAACCCTCGTTTTGGCGCCCATCTCATCAGAGGCGAGGGTTGGTTCTCTCTCGCGCGAGTCGTCACCACAACGCCCCGTCCGCGCTCCACGTTGGCCGCTGGCGCATCGGACGACCCACGCGGGCGGGGGGGGCTGACTTGTAACCCGTACTTGTAACCCATCTGACGCTATTCGGCGTTTTTGAGAACGCTACGGAAACAACCTCCTAAGCCGGGATTGACCACTGATGACGGGCGCGGATCGAGGATCGCGCGTGTTGACGCGGGGATCATGAAATTCGCCTTGAAGGAGTTATGAGTCCTCTGCTCTACAGTTGAGCTACTCTGGCCAACCGGGGCGCGATTCTTCCGTGTCAGGACGCGCGGCGTCAATCTCAGGATTTCCCTGAATACTTCCCGCCCGCCGGCTGTCCACACTTCATCAGCCGCAACGTCCCATGAACAAACGCCATCTCTTCACGCGCCGGTCCTTCATCAAGACTTCCATCGCCTCGCTCGCGACGATCAGCATCGTGCCTCGACACGTGCTCGGCGGGCCGAATTTCACCCCGCCCAGCGAAACGCCCACCCGCGCCGTCATCGGCACCGGCGGCATGGGCATGGGGCACGTCCAATCGATTAACACGTCCTGCAAGTTGCTCGCCGTTTGCGATGTGGACGAAGCTCACCTTCAGAACGCCCTCAAGGCCGGGGGCCCGGACGTGAAGGGCTACCGCGACTTCCGCGAAGTGCTCGAACGAAAAGACATCGACATCGTCCACGTCCCCACCCCGCCGCACTGGCACGCGATCATCTCCATCGCCGCGGCGAAGGCGGGCAAGGACGTCTGGTGCGAAAAGCCGATGACGCGCACCATCGGCGAAGGCGAGGCGGTTGTGGCCGCGATGAAGAAGTACAAGCGCATTTTCCGCCTCAACACCTGGTTCCGTTTCCAGGACGGGTTTTACGGCCTGGGCGCGCCGGTGAAGCCGGTTCGCAAGGCTGTCCTGCACGGCCTGCTTGGCTGGCCGCTCAAGGTGACCTTGAGCCGTACGACCGGATTCGATTGGAAGTTTCAGTGGGTCGGTCGCACCGATCTCACTCCGCAGCTGGTGCCGGCGAATCTCGACTACGATTTCTGGCTCGGCCCGGCGCCGATGAAGCCTTACCACCCGCACCGCGTCCACAGCACGTTCCGGGGCTATTGGGACTACGACGGCGGCGGGCTGGGCGACATGGGCCAGCATTACCTCGATCCCGTGCAATACATCCTGGGCAAGGACGACGAAAGCCCCGTGGAAGTGGAGGCCGACGCGCCCGTGCAACATCCCGACGCCGTCGGTACCTGGAAGCTGATTCGCCTGAAGTACAAGGACGGCTGCGAAATCATCCTCGACGGCGAGAACCGCAACAAGGAGGCGTCGTTCATCCAGGGGCCGAAAGGTTCGATCACCAAAGGCTTCAAGTCCGACATCCCCGACTTCGACAAAAAGCTCGCGGAGCTCAAAGACCCCGAGCCGCAGCTCACTGATTTCGTCGAAGCCGTGAGGACTCGGAAAAAGTTCGCCTTGAACGAACTCAACGGGCACCGCTCCTGCACGCTGGTGAACCTGGCGAAGGTCGCCCTCCAGACCGGCCGCCGCCTGCGCTTCGATCCGAAGAAACAGCGCTTTGTCGACGACAAGGAAGCCAACCGGTACATCCTCCAGCCCTACCGCGGCCCGTGGAAGCTGGCGTGAAGTGCCGCAGTTAATCGCGACTACAATCTGTCAGGCTTAGCGCCTCCAACTGGAGCGGCCGGGAGCTCATCTGCATTTCCTCTTGTCCCCGCCGTTGCTGGATTCCCCCCGTGCCAGAGTGCGCCCATTCCCCTCACCCCAGCCCTCTCCCTCGGGGAGAGGGAGAACGGTGGCGCCTTTGCGGAGCGGATCGCTTCCGTATGGGCGGCGGCTGCGGATGGAGCCCAGTGCGGAGCCAGGAACCTCCCTCTCCCCGAGGGAGAGGGCCGGGGTGAGGGGGAACGAATCGTCCGGACCGTTCGTGTGTCCAAACCTGATTTGCGCCCCAGAGTACATTTCCGCATTTGTCACTTGCGCTTCAGCAGGAAGGGTCGATTTTTGTCCGATCAACTTGCAGAAGGCCTATGAGAACTGCTTCTTGGATGTTCAGGTGGTTTTTGGCAATTATCGGAGCCGTGGGGGCAGTGGCCCCGGCTTCGGCCGCAACCATTCCCGTCGTCGCCACCAACTACCGATTCTCGCCGTCGGATCTGACCATTGCCGTCGGGGACACCGTCGTGATCTCCAACGGCGGCGGCGGTCATACAGCGACCGAGGACGCCGGGAGCGCGCAGCCGTTCTGCGGACCGGCACCGCTGACCACGTGCACCGTCACGTTCAACAACGCGGGCACGTTCAAGTATTTCTGCATCCCGCACGAAGGCCTGAACATGACGGGGGTCGTTCACGTCGTGTCCGGCGAGACCAGCCCGTTGACGGTGGTGATTCATGGCAAGGGCTCGGTCACGCCGAATTACAACGGCCAGAATTTGCTCGTCGGGAACACCTACACCGTCACCGCCGTTCCGGCGCAGGGCTTTGCGTTCGGGAATTGGACGGGCGGCGTTACTTCCAGCATGGCGCGGCTCACGTTTACCATGCAGTCGAACCTGGTGCTGGAAGCGAACTTCGTCGACACGCTGCGGCCCACGGTGGCCATTAGTTCGCCGCCAGCCAATGCCCGGCTGACCACCAACACGCTCACCTTGAGCGGCACGGCCAGGGATAATGGGGACGTGACGGTGTGGTACCGCGTGGAGACCAATACAGGCACGAATGATTATCAAATGGCGTCGGGCACGACCAATTGGTCGGTGGAATTCAATGACCTGGCGCCGAGCGCCTATCGTTTTCGCGCGCGGGCGCGGGACACGGCCGGAAACCTGTCGACTGAGGCGACCCGCAGCGTGCAAATCCTGGCGCCGCTGACCGTGACCACCAACGGCAATGGCATGGTCGGCGGTGGTTTTGCGGGCACGACGTTCAGGGAGGTGGGCCGCCGCCTGAGCATCCCGGCCCTCCCCAAGACTGGCTCACTCTTCTCGAACTGGACTGGCAGTATTGTGTCCACGACCAACCCATTGGTGTTCGTGATTCGGTCCAACACCACGCTCCAGGCCAATTTCGTGCTCAATCCATTCCTGCCGCTCAAAGGAAGTTTCGAAGGATTGTTCTTTCTCACCGATCCGAGCCTCGTCCGCCATGAAAACTCGGGCTTTGTTGCGTTCACGCTGACCGATCGCGGGAAGTATTCAGGACGGTTGCAACTGGCGGGCAAGCGGCTTCCCTTTAGCGGGCAGTTCAGTCTCGAAGGCAAGGCGACCAACAGCGTCAAGCGGCCGGGCACCAACGAACTCTCCATGGAACTGATGCTGGATTTGAATGGCGGTTCGGAGCGGGTGACGGGACAGGTGAGCAACGCCCTGGCCGGATGGAGCGCTGAACTGGTGGGCGACCACGCGCACGTTTACACGGGCACCAACTCATCGCCATTTCAGGGTAAATACACGTTGATCCTAGGAACGGCCACGGACCTGGGGACCAGTTTCGGTAGCGTGCTGGTCAATGCGAAAGGCAAGCTGACGTTTCACGGCTCGTTGGCGGACGGCACGCCGGCCACGCAAAACACGACAGTTTCCAAGTTCGGCTTCTGGCCTTTGTATGTCTCATTGTATGGCGGGAAAGGATCGATTCTGAGCGGTGTGACGGTGGCCACGAATCCTCCTCCGGCGGCTTCGTTGGCCGGGTTTGTGACGTGGACCAAGCCGCCGCTGCTCGGTGCGAGATATAATCCGACCGGCTTCACGAACCGCCTGGCTCTGGAAGGATCAATTTACCACCCGCCGGGCACGAACAAGGTGCTGCAAATTGACATGGGAATGATTCGGTTCGACGGCGGCGGCCTAATCGACACATTCACAAACATGGTGACGCTTGGGACCAACAACAAGGTGAGCAACCTGACAACGAATCAGCCATTGGTAATGACGCTGACGCTCCCCACGGGGCTATTCAACGGCACGGCAACTCTGACTAATCAAGGGATGCGGCAGAAGCTTACTTTTAAGGGAGCCCTCTTGCAGAGAGAGGATTTGGGCGCGGGCTTCTTCCTGGGCCCAAGCACAAGCGGCAGCGTGCTGCTTGAGGCTGCGCCCTAACCCGGATAATCCACACGCTTCGTAGCCGCCGACGTGAGGAGGCGGACGGTTGGACGAAGGAACGAATCCGCCTCCATACGTCGTCGGCTACGGGCTGCGGGTTGGGAGTCCGTCCAAAAATCTGGCCGCTACAATTACCACTTTTGCCTTGGGTTCGCCTGGAGCTTTCCCCACAACAGCGGCATGTCACCGGCCCTGATCCTGGCGTGTGTGGGAGGCTATTTTCTGTTCCTCCTCCTTATCGCCTGGTGGACCAGCCGCAACGCCACGAACGCCGCTTACTTCCTGGGCAACAAGGCGTCGCCGTGGTACGCCGTCGCCTTCGGGCTGATTGGCGATTCGCTGTCGGGCGTCACGTTCATTTCCGTGCCGGGCAACGTGGGCACGGACAAGTTCGCCTACTTGCAAATTGTCTTGGGCTACGTCGTGGGTTACGTGGTAATCGCTCAAGTTCTGCTGCCTCTTTACTACCGGCTCAACCTCGTTTCCATTTACAGCTACCTCGAACAACGCTTCGGCCCAACGGCGCAGAAGGCCGGCGCGCTGTTTTTCCTCCTTTCGCGCCTGGCCGGCGCGGCGGCGAGGCTGTATCTCGCGGTGGGCGTATTCCAAGTCTTCGTCTTCGACCAGTGGCGCGTGCCGTTCTGGCTGACGGTCAGCCTCACCATCGTGCTCATTCTCGTCTACACCTATCGCGGCGGCATCAAGACGCTTGTCTGGACGGACACCTTTCAGTCGTCGTTTCTGCTGCTCGGCGTGGTGCTTTCAATCGCCGCGATCGCGCACGAACTGGGTCTGGGATCAGGCGGCCTCGTCTCCGCTGTGAAGGACAGCGATCTGTCGAGAATCTTTTTCTGGGACTGGAAGGAAACGAACTTTTTCTGGAAGCAGTTCCTCAGCGGCGCGTTCTTCGCCGTGGTGATGACCGGGTTGGACCAAAATATGATGCAAAAAAACCTGAGCTGCCGCTCGCTCGGCGAGGCGCAGAAAAATATCTACGCGTTTACCGGCATCATGGTGCTCGTGAACGTCTTCTTCGTCTCGCTCGGCGCGCTGCTCTACCACTACGCCGCCACGAAAGGCATCGCGCTGCCAGAGAACAAGGACCTGCTGTTTCCCACGCTGGCCTTGCAGCATCTCGGCGCGTTCGCCGCCGTGGTGTTTGTCCTTGGCCTGACTGCGGCGACTTTTTCGAGCGCCGATTCCGTGCTGACGACGCTCACGACCTCGTTCTGCATCGACGTGCTCGGCATGGAACGGCGTATGGGGCTGACCGACGCGCGGAAAACCGTCTGGCGTCATCGCGCGCACATCATTTTCGCGATCGTGCTCTGGTTGGCAATTCTTGGATTTGAGATGGTGAACAGTGAGACCGTGATCAAAACCGTGCTCAAGGTCGCCAGCTACACGTACGGGCCGCTGCTGGGCTTGTTTGCGTTCGGCCTGTTCTCCAAGCTTCGCGTGCGCGACCATTGGGTGCCGTTGTTCTGTTGTGTGGCGCCACTGATTTGTTTTGTCGTTGAAAAGAACTCCGAGTCTTGGTTCAAAGGCTACAAGCTGGGCTTCGAACTGCTCATCCTCAACGGGCTCCTCACCGCCGCGGGGCTGTGGACGATCCGAAGGCCCGCGACCGCCTGACATGACCAATCCCTGCGACCAATTCGACGCTTTGCTACACAGGCCCGAGCCGTTGCTCGTGCTCGCGCCGATGCAGGACGTAACCGACTTGCCGTTCTGGCGGCTCCTGAGCAGGTACGGCGGGGCGGACGTTTACGTTACGGAATACTTCCGCGTCCACGCGACGTCG
>Ga0184635_10000092_pt1 | contig 17297 bp, 19 predicted proteins | sample PLM3_30_b2_FD_133147 | JGI IMG/M metagenome (GOLD analysis project Ga0184635, IMG submission 133147) | Groundwater sediment microbial communities from an aquifer in East River, Colorado, USA - PLM3_30_b2 | ecosystem: Environmental > Terrestrial > Soil > Riparian zone | place: USA: East River...
GCTTGTGCCGTAACTTTATACGAAGCTTACCGTCAAAAAACCTTATCCGGCCATTATAGTAAAGCAAAACTAAATGGTGATGTCCTAAAAGAACTGATGGATAAATGGGGTTATGAAGAAGAAAGTGATCAATAGCAAATGAAAACAAGAAACTTAAAAATGATCAATAAGCCATCCTGGAATTTACTTTTTGTATTTGTTTTATTCTTTTCATGCAGGGAGGTAAGTTCTCAGTCAATTCCTAAGTGGAAGGTAACCGACCTGGAAGAATATATTGCAAAAAGCGATACCCCAACGGTTGTGAATTTTTGGGCTACTTACTGCGGGCCCTGTCTAAAAGAGATCCCTTATTTCCAGGAAGTAGTTAAACAGTACGAAAAAAAAGGAGTGAAACTCTTATTGGTGAGTCTTGATTTCAAAGAATCATTTCCGGATAAGATCAGCAGTTTTGCCGATAAAAGAAAATTCACGTCGCCCATTGTTTGGCTCGATGAGACAAATGCCGATTATTTTTGTCCAAAAGTGGATAGTGCTTGGTCGGGAGTGATGCCCGCCACATTATTTATCAATAATAAAAAAGGACATCGCAGCTTTTTTGAAGAAGAGATGTCAAAAGAAAAATTTGAAACTGAGATCAGGAAGATATTGGATGATCAATAGCTTTCGGATACTTCCTCGGTATCATTCTCAGTCTGCATTTTATTAAGCTTATATAAAAACACACTCCACGCTGCAATCGCCACAAGCGCTAAAACAATACCGATAAAACTACCATAATAGAAACTGCGGGCAAGCAGGTAACCTGCTATTACGAAAACAGAAAGAATGATAGACCTGTTGATGATTGTCCTGGAGTTCATAAGCGGGGGTTTTATCCCGAATGGATCGGGAGGTTTAAGAATTGGTGTGTAAGGAACGAATTCTCTGCTTAGATTCAGATTCCAAAATAATCCATACAAAAAATAAAAAAAATCCCCCGACCAGGTCGGGGGACTCGAAAAATAATTTTATAACGACTATCCTTTTCTTTTGATCTGGCAACCCATGGAGCGGGATTCCTTTATTGACACATCTTTTCCGGCCGTAACTTCATCCATAGCCTCTTTAAGGTGTTTGCGATTCACACTTGATGCATCGCCGGGATTATCATCGATAGCGCCATGATAAACGTGTTTGCCATCTGCATTAAATAAAAAACATTCAGGAGTACGATTGGCCCCGAACTCATCAGCCAGTACATTATTTGCATCTACAGCGTAATACCATTTATATCCCTGCTGTGTGGCATATTCTTTCATTTCAGAATAAGAGTCTGCATCATCACGCTGACCTTCATTAGAGTTAAGAAGAATAACTCCAATATCTTTTGAAAGGGCATAATTAGCAGCCTCCACGGTTCTTGACTGGTTTTTTATAACCCACGGGCAGGTATTGCAGCTAAACATTACCAACAAACCATTTTTCTTTTTGGCATCTTTCAGGGAAACTTCTTTACCTGAAATATCCTTTAGTTTCAGATCGGCTTTTGGAATGCTGGCCCCGATAGGTAATACATCACCGAATGTGGTGAACGCAAATGATAAAGTGGCAACTGCTATAAAAGCAAAAAGTATTTTTTTCATGATTTAAAGCTTAAGGTTATAAAGTTCGAACTTTTTTTGAAATTTTATTAGCCGTCCGACACAGAATTTTTCCTTTGGTCAGCGATTTTTCTTAACGAAGATATACTCACATTTAATTCAAATCCTATCAGTAATACCAATGAATTAAAAAAGATCAGCAACATGAGAATGAATATGGTAGCAATAGAGCCATACAACTGATTATAATTACCAAAATTGGCCACGTAATATGAAAATCCCATTGTATAGACGATCATCATGAAAGTAGCAAGAATAGAGCCGGGATTAATGAGTTTCCACTTCTTATGCACCGCCGGAGCATACCGGTAAATAAAAGAAATGGTAAGAAAAAATAAAAGTATAATCACTATCCACCGTACATTTAAAATAATAGCTCTGACAGTTGGATCTTCAATGCCTAACCATGTAAGTACAGTTTCACGGGATACTAATGCAACAATAGACATTAAAATAACAAGAAATACGATGAGTGTGAGCTTTATAGCTACCCAGCGATCATGCACCACATGACGTCGGGAAAACCCCATGTAATTCATTTTATTGAATGAACTCATAATTCCGATCATTGCATTTGACGAGAAATATAATGCAAGCAAAAAACCAAAAGAAAGGAGGCCGCCACGCTCATTTGAAATAAAATCTTCTAAAAAATCAATGATGGGCTGATAGTTTTGCTTGCCTGGAATTATGTCACGTATCAGTCCATATAACTGAGGCATGAATTCTTTGATCGGCAAATAAGGTATAAGAGTAAAAAGAAAAATGCAGGCGGGCGGTATCGCTACCAATAAATTAAATGCAATGGAAGCTGCTCTTTCATTAAGGCTTGACTTCTGTATTTGAATAAAAAAGAACCTGACGACATCAAACAACGGAATGCCATTAAAACCAGGAAGGATAATTTTCTTGCTTTTTCGGATAACAAATTTTACCGGAAAAGATGTGATGAACTTCCGCCTTAACTGGGTCAGCAAATGCATTTGCTTTTATTGGTTTGCTTTTCTGATCGATTCCTGCTTATCCTGGGCTTCCGCGAATTTCTTTGCAAATTTTAAATGATCATCATAGTTAGTTGTGTAAATATGAGTGCCTGAAAAATCACTATTCGCAACAAAATAAAGATAATCTGTTTGCGGTGCATTTAGAACGATATCGATCGTTTCAGGCTGCGGTGTGCAGACAGGGCCTGGGGGCAATCCTTCATTTATGTAAGTGTTATAAGGAGATTGTACCGTCAGATGCTTTTCATAAATTCTTGTGAGAGCAAAATCTCTTAATGCATACTTTATGGTAGGGCAGGCCTGCATATTCATTTTTTTATGCAGGCGATTCAGATATACACTTGCTATTTTTGCTTTCTCAGTTTTAAGATTGACTTCTTCATCAACTATAGACGCAAGAGTCGAAACCTCAATAGGGCTAAGCTGAATGCTACCGGCTTTCTTTTTTCGTTCATCGTTCCAAAACTTTTTCCAGTGATCATATAGCTTTTGATAAACCATTTTGGGATTGCTATTCCAGAAAAAAGAATAAGTGTCTGGCATCACTGTAGCTATCACTGTATTGCTGTCAACCCCGAAAGTTTTTAATGAGTCATTATTTGTAAGAAACTGAATAGCAGCTAATGAATCGAATTCAAATTGCTGGCCAAGCTTGCGGGCAAAATCTTCTTTCAATCTGAGTTTGGTGATGACAAGCTTTACCGGGGTTTGTCGTCCGTTTTTGAGTATACGGATAAGTTCAAACAAACTCATGCCTTTTTTGATCTCGTATTTACCGGCTTTTACAGAATTAAACTTCAGGGCTCCTGCTGTCCAATCAAACCACCGGGCTGATGAAATGATATTTTTTGAAACGAGCTCCTCTTTAACCTGGCCAAATGTCTCACCGGTTTTGATGTAAAGGAATTTGTCTTCAGGAGCAGTAACAGAAGGACCAAAAACTTTCCAGGTTGCAAAGAGAACCAGGATAAGAACAATTATAAAAGCGAATCGTAAGGTTTTTTTCATAGTGTTCTAATTAGCTGAACAGAATTATTGGACGTCTAAATGTGCCTTGATATTCATCAGGGCTTCGCTTCGCTCAGCTCAGGCTGTGCGTCGCAAGAATGTCAAATAGTATTCCAAAAGCCGACTAACAAAATAAATAAAAAACCCCGTCTTTAGGACAGGGTTCGGGAATATCTTTTATTAAAATTAGTTAGGGATTTTTTTGTGCCGTGGTTGTTGGATTTGTTTGTGGTTGCTGGCCCGGGTTTGTGCTTAGACCACCTGGATTGGCCACTGGCGCCGAGTTGTTAACAGGAGTGGTGCTAACCTTCTGAGAAGCACCAGTACCAGATGACGAACCACCAGAAATAAATAAAGTAGAAACAAGGCATAAAACGCCAATGACACCGGCAAATATCCACGTTCCTTTTTCGAGTACATCAGTTGTTTGTTTTACCCCCATGAACTGGTTGCTGAAGCCAGCAATATTGCCAGCAAGACCGCCACCTTTAGGGTTTTGAACGAGTACAATTAAACCAAGAATCACACTGGCAAGTATCACAAGAATTACAAAAAATGTTGTCATATCAGGTTCTCTTTAATTTTTCAATAAGGACTGCAAAATAACTGCTTTTGGAGGGATTGAGCAAACTTAGTTTCTCATAAATCTTTATAGCTTTTTCGGGCTGGGCCTGTTTGATCCAGACTTCAGCCATGGCCTCTGTATCTACATTTTCTTCGGCAAGAGAATGGGTGGCTAATTGAACGACTTTTTCCTCAGAATTGCCATCCGTGTTCATTGCCGCAATTTGCTGTGCCGGCATTTGCCTGATCGTTTTTAACCACTCGGTAAAGCTTTTTAATTGCTGTCCGAGGCGGTCTTTAGGCTTTTCTTCTACATTATTTTTTATACCCTGCGACGCGAAATAATCAACGGTGTAATATGGCTCGAAAACAAGTGGCTGGTCTTTAGCTTCTGCCTTTTCAATTACAGGTAGTGTCGGGGTAGGGGTTGTAGTTATATTTTCTTCCGGCTTTGAAGCTACCACAAATTCATGTCTTGATCTTTCTAAAACCAACTCGTCGTTATTCGGTTCTTCATCCACCTCGGTTTCGATGATCTTTTCTTCGATAACTATTTTTTCGGACGATGGTTTGCTGTTCAAAATATGATCAAGCCAAAGCGGGTTATTTACATGAAGCGAGGTTGATATTAAATGTTTTTCAAAATCGGGGTGATCGCTTTGCTTATGCTTTGCTGCTAATAAGAGTTGCGCTGAAGAAAAATAAGGATACTGTTTTGCAAGATGTTCGATCTCTTCAATATTACATTGGTCTAAACTATTTTTCCTGAATAAAGAGAAAGCCAGTTTGTTTATCAATTCATGCATAATGCCAGGGATAAAGAATTACCAATTGGAAAAAAGCTGGTTGAAGATCTCATCTGTAAGGTTACGGATAATTTCATCATTCAATTGTCGTTCAGCCTGTGTCAAAGTTAATGAGGCTGAAAAATCAAAACTGCGGCTCGCGGAAATATTTCTTGGTTCTTTGCCTGTTTTTCTGTCAAGTAGCATAAGACTAACGGCAACAGTAAGACGGTTAGTAGAAACTTGTTGATTTGATATCCCGGAAGTTGAAACATCATATTGTGAAATATAGCCAGAGATATCATAATCTGCGTTCTCATTGTTTACTTGTGTAAGCTTTGTTTGACTTACTATTTTCTGGCGTAGCTTATCTGTTAGTTGCGGACTTAATTGTGGATTAATGTACCGGGCTTTATTTTCTAAAAACTGAACTCTTACAGTTTTAATCTCTGGTGGGATCGTAGTCTGGTTAAACTTGTAATTACAGCCTGCAAGCAATGAGACAACGAAGAGAACAAGAAGAAAAATTCTTGTAATGCGCAGACTTTTTAACCTTGTACCCTGTATGTTTTGTCTTACTAACATTTTATTCTTCTATGTTATATTCTTTTAGTTTTCTATACAGAGTTCTTTCGCTTATACCAAGATCGAGAGCTGCATCTTTTCTTTTACCGCGATGTTTTTTCAAAGCCTTAATAATGAGCTCTTTTTCCTTGTCCATAATATTCAGGCTTTCCTCTACCTCAGTATGCTCATGAATATCTCCATTCATTATTACAGGTTGCGAAGTTTGCACTGTTGGCTGAACAAGTACCGGCTGCATTACTTCATGGCCTTTTAATTCTTTTAGTTCATTGATAAGTGCAGGGTTTTGTATAGCATTCGGGTTTTGCAACACTTCAAAAAACATTTTTTTAAGTTCTGTTACATCTTTCTTCATATCAAAGAAAAGCTTGTAAAGAATTTCTCTTTCGTTTGCAAAACTTTCAGCGCTGCCTCCATTGGCGTGTGCCAATACTGGTAAACGGTTTGCTGAATAAGGTTTTAAAAACCTGCCCAATTCTTTTGAGCTAATTTGTTTATCCTGTGAAAGAACTGAAACCTGGTCTGCAATATTCTTCAATTCTCTCACATTGCCCGGCCATGGATAGTTAATTAACAGGTTTTTTGCGTCCTCATCCAACTGTACCGGGGCTGTTTTATATTTTTCAGCAAAATCAACTGCAAACTTTCTAAAGAGTAGTGTAATATCTTCTTTGCGATCATGCAATGCAGGTACACGAATCGGGACCGTGCTGAGGCGGTAATAAAGATCCTCCCTGAATTTCCCATCGTGCACTTGTTCCAATAAATCTTTATTGGTAGCTGCAATTACTCTAACATCTGTCTTATGTACTTTGGAAGAACCAACGCGAATATATTCACCTGTTTCCAGTACTCTTAATAAACGAGCTTGTGTTCCTAAAGGCAATTCACCGATCTCATCCAAAAAAATTGTTCCGCCATTTACAGTTTCAAAATATCCTTTGCGAAAATCAACAGCGCCGGTAAAGGAGCCTTTTTCATGACCGAAGAGTTCTGAATCAATTGTTCCCTCCGGAATAGCACCGCAGTTCACTGCGATAAATGGATTATGTTTTCTTGCACTAAGTGCATGAATGATCTGCGAGAAAACTTCTTTACCAACTCCACTTTCTCCCATTATCAGCACGGAAAGATCAGTAAGGGCAACTTGTCCCGCTACCTGCAATGCATAATTAAGTGCCGGAGAATTACCGATGATGCCAAACCTGTTTTTTATACTTTGAATTTCCATACCCCTGTCCCCTAAAGGGGGACTTAGATTTATTAGTTAATAATAATTTGCCCTAATAAAGTTGCTTGTGTACAATCATTTACTTTCACAATAACGTAATCTCCTTTTTTAAGCTTGTAATTCTCCTTTGGAAATACGATCACTTTATTTTGCGAACTTCTTCCCATCCAGTCTTTATCACTACGTTTGCTGTCGCCCTCAATTAATACAGCAAATGTTTTTCCAATATCCTTTTTATTGCTCGCATGCGACAATTTGCCCTGAACGTCTACAATTTCCTGCAGTCTTTTTTTCTTGATATCTAAAGGCACATCGTCTTTATACCTTCTTTCTGCAAGAGTACCGGGCCGTTCACTATAAAAGAACATATAGCTCATATCATAACGGCTATACTCCATGATATCCAACGTCTCTTTATGATCGGCATCTTCTTCTGTACAAAAACCCGAGATAATATCTGAAGAAATTCCACAATCGGGCATTATTTCCCTGATGCGATCAACCTTTGCTTTATACCATTCTCTTGTATAGGTGCGGTTCATCAATTGTAAGATCCTTGTACTTCCACTTTGTACCGGCAGATGAATGTATTTGCAGATATTTTCATACTTCGCCATTGTATGCAGTACTTCATCTGTAATATCTTTTGGATGTGAAGTAGAAAAACGAACTCTTAATAAAGGTGAAATAAGCGCAACTTTTTCAAGTAAGCTGGCAAAAGTGACCAACTCATCATTTGATTCATCAACGAAATAATAACTATCTACATTTTGACCAAGCAAGGTCACTTCTTTAAATCCTCTTTCAAAAAGATCTTTGCATTCATTTACTATTGAAACCGCATCACGACTTCTTTCTCTTCCTCTTGTAAAGGGCACCACACAAAAGCTGCACATGTTATTACAACCACGCATTATACTTACAAATGCAGTTATACCATTACTATCAAGTCGTACAGGTGAAATATCAGCATAAGTTTCATCGCGGCTCAATAACACATTCACTGCTTTCTGTCCACCTTCTGCTTCAGAGATCAATCCAGGTAAACTGCGATAAGCATCGGGTCCTACAACCAGGTCAACAAGCTTTTCTTCTTCCAGTAATTTTGACTTCAACCTTTCTGCCATACAACCAAGCATGCCGATCAGCATCCCAGGTCTGGCTATTTTTATTTTTTTAAACTCAGTCAGTCTTTTTCTGACTGTCTGCTCTGCTTTTTCGCGGATAGAACATGTGTTTAATAAAACAAGATCAGCATCTTCAAAATTGCGGGTGGCGCCAAAGCCTTCTTTATTTAGAATAGAAGCCACGATCTCGCTGTCTGCAAAATTCATCTGGCAACCATAGCTTTCAATATAAAAGAGCTTTTTATACTGGTTAGGATCGCTGCTGAAGGGAGCAAATGCCTCCCCCTGCCTTGTTTCGTCCTGCACTTTATCGGATATGTAATCAAGCATTAAAATCTAAAATTGGACTGCAAATTTAGGTAAATAGAACCAGTTGGTGACAGGATGGCATGAGCAAATATCTTTCAGTCAATTCCGATGCCGCAAAAAGCAGGTTTTCAGGCTCTCCGTCGTCTAAATTTGCGTTATGAGGAGATTAGGATTTCTGGCCATTTTTCTGTTTTCAGGTTTAATAGCCCTATCTCAGGACGTAAAATCAAAAGCTTCCGGGATAATAGCCGGGAACCTATTGGATTCATCAAATTCAAATGCAATAGCTAATGCTTCTGTTCAACTGAGCCGGATTGGTTCTGTTACTAAAATGACTCGTGTAACGGATAAGAACGGGGAATTTTTATTTAACGATCTTCCATTCGGTTTTTATAGTCTGAATATTTCTTTTGTTGGTTACGCACCTTTAAAAGTTGACAGTATTAATGTTCGTGCAGAAAGAGCTGATTTCAATCTTGCAGATATCCGGCTTTCGACAAATTTAATAGACCTGCAGTCAGTAATTGTGTATGCGGAAAAGCCATTGATCCAATCAAAAGACGGGAACATTACTTTTAATGCAAGCGAATCTGCAATAGCTGCAGGCAGTAATGCAAGTGAATTACTTAATACTGTTCCGCTCATATCAAAAGATCCCAATGGAAAAATTTTAGTGCGGGGAAAAGAACCAAAAATCCTAATAGATGATAAACCGGTCGAATTGAATCTTCAACAGTTACAGGATCTGTTGGAATCACTACCAGGCAGTTCAATTGAGAAAATAGAAGTAATGACCAACCCGCCTCCGCAGTATGCAAATGAGCAGGGAGGCGTAATAAATATTGTGACAAGAAAAGGTAAAGTCGGAATGGGAGGCAGGCTCAGTTTTACGGCGGGTACAAGGGGAGAAGGCGGCGTTAATGGAAGCTTTAACTATCGAAAAAACAAATTTTCAATAAATGTAAATGCAGGAACTGCTGCTAATCGATTTGTTGGTTCTGGAAATTCAGAAAGAAAAAATATTTACCCGGATTCAGTTAATTACTTAAAAACCCAAAGTGATTTTCTGAACAAAAGCATCCGGCCATACTTTCGGGTGAATATGGATTATGAAATTTCAAAGTACAAGAATCTTCACTTTGAAGCTAATTATAATCAAAATGATTTTAATAACCGGAGTACAACTGAATACACGAGCATTAATCGCTTCAATGAAGTTTATAAACTAAGTGAAAGAACCATCCGCAGCGAAGGAGATAATTATAACCCGGGCACAAATCTAACTTATACTGTAAAAGGGAAACAGGCCGGTGAGCAATTCAGGATCATTGCTGGTGCAAATTTTTCATTGAATGAAAATAACAGGAAATTTTATCAGCAATTTTTTAATCCTGATCATATACCCAATGGAGTTGATTCTACCCAGCTACAGATAACAGACAGTAAAAACAGCGGTTACAATATTCGTGTCAGCTATGATAAGCCGTTGGTTGAAAAGAAAACTTTTCTTTCTGTGGGTGGCGCCTATAATCGCAGCAACAGTCATATTGAGGTTGATGCCTCTTATCTGAAAAATCCTGAGAAAATTTTTATTCCACTGGATCTGCTTAGTAATCATTTTAAATTTCACCAGGATGTTAGTAATCTCCGGGCATCACTAAAACAAATATTGGGAGAAAAGTTCAGTATAAGTGCTGGCCTTGCCGTTGAACAAACCCAGATCAATTTTGACCTGCTTAAAGCAGGAAGTGAAGTTGGCAATGACTATTGGAATCTTTTACCATTTGCGAACATCAATAAGAATTGGGATAATGATCTTAACCTCACACTCTCTTATCGCAGAACTATTCGCCGGCCAGGAATAAATGAATTGAATCCAACCATTGATTTTTCCGACCCTTACAACATTCGCTACGGTAATTTTCGATTGAACCCATCCCTGGCTCATAATTTCGATCTTGTGATCGGAAGAACAAAGCCAAAGTATTTTGTGAATATTGGTTTGGGATATAATAAAGTGGAAGATATTTTTTCCCAGATAAGAACATTATTAAATGAAGGCAAAACACAAACTACCTGGGAAAACATAAGTCATAGGAAGGAATATGAAGTAAGCACATGGGATGGATTTACCGTAAGCAAAAAAGTAAAAATAAACTGGAGTGCAAGCTATACTTACAATCAATACAGTGAGTATGATAAAACAGTAAGAAAATATCGTGATGGCGGATCGTTCACTACCACTCTTAATGGTAACTATGCAATAAAAGATATCTGGAATTTTACTGGGAATTTTACCACGAATCGTTTTGCGAATCCTCAGGGTTCCGTAAGCTGGAACTTAAGTACGAACGTAGGGATCCAAAAGAAATTCTTTAATAAGAAGTTTATTGTTACACTTAATTTTATCGATCCTTTCCGCAACCAGGTCACTAATAGTTATACCTACGGAACTAATTTTGAAGTAAGATCATCCAGCACAACACAAACAAAAAATTACCGGGTGACGTTGGCTTATAACTTCACAAAGGCAACAAAGAAAAAATAAAATATCAGAGCGGAAGACGGGACTCGAACCCGCTACCTACAGCTTGGGAAGCTGTCGCTCTACCAGGTGAGCTACTTCCGCTTATTCCTCTAAAATTAATTAATTTTAAGTTTGGTCTGATCCGAGAATGAAATATCTCAAATTAATATTTGTATTGGCAGCAATAATCGCTTCCTTCTTTTTCTTTAATAAAAAGGTTAGCGAAAACACATTGCATAAAATGCTGAAGAATGATTTTAAAATTGAAGTGAGTTCCTGTGGTTGTTTTGGGTGCGGATCAGAAATAGTAAATGTTTATACAGAGAACGACAAGCGTTGGTTAAAATTAATATTCAATCTCTCTTCAAACCATCCTGAATCGAGACTTATTGAGTTCTCACCTGAAAAAGAAGATCAGCTTAACGCATTAATTTTTGACGCCATAAAACATCAAGGTGAAGGAGGATGTACTACTACCAGCGAATACAAAATTGAAAGCAGAGGTTTCAGGTATAAATTTACTGATAGCAGATGTTCAGTTTCCGATTTTTTTAATCTAATATCATTAACTAAAAACCAGACTTCGGTAGCTGCAGATGGGAATTAATTTAATAGTTTCCTATACATGTACGATCACCTTTTTAGACAACCAGCTATCTTTTATTGAAATGATCCAATTGTTTTCCAATTCTTTCTTCGTTTGTACAAGATTATTGAAGTATAAAGTATGTGAATCAATAAACCGATTATCAAATGCATACTGTAATTGAGAGAGCGGCAATAACTGCACTTTATCCTTTACAAAAAAAGCCAGCGTGGTTCTGTCAAACATATTTACACCAAACCGTTGCTCAATGTCTTTTATCAAACGAACCGAACTATCGGTGCTGCACCCGCTGACACCGGTGGCCTTTTCATCGGCCATTAAAATAATGAACTGTCCAAAAAATAAATAACTGGCACCTTTTACGGGTGTACCATGAGACAGCCAATTACCAGTAAAATCATTTAACAGGTCTTCAATAGCCAAAGCCTCATTTAATGTAAATAATCGACTGCTTTGATAGATCCATACACGACTATCCGGGGAAAAATTTTCGTTGAGGAGATTTTTGTATTCAAGATTCATGTAACAAAATTAAGCTAAACTCGCTGCAACTAATTCTGCAATATCCATCACTTTTACGGAGTCTTCTTTTTCTGCATTTTTTACTCCATCCGTCAACATCGTATTACAGAATGGACATGCGGCTGCAATAATATTTGCCCCGGTCCCAATTGCCTCATTAGAACGTTCACTGTTTATTCTTATCGTTCCTTTTTCTTCTTCTTTAAACATTTGTGCGCCGCCAGCACCGCAACACAGCCCGTTTGCCTTGCAACGCTTCATTTCTACCAGTTCCGTATCAAATGCTTCCAGGACTTTCCGTGGCGCTTCATAAATATCATTTGCCCTGCCGAGATAACAGCTATCGTGATAAGTAATTTTCTTCCCTTTAAATGCACCGCCGTCTTTTAATTTTATTTTCCCTTCATCGATCAGCTGCTGTAAAAAAACGGTGTGATGAATGACCTCATAGTTGCCGCCTAATGCAGGATATTCATTCTTTAAAATATTGAAGCAATGCGGGCAGGCAGTTACAATTTTTTTTATCCCATAATTATTCAATGTTTGGATATTCTGGTAGGCCATCATTTGAAACATAAATTCATTGCCTGCTCTACGCACAGGATCGCCATTACACATTTCTTCTTTGCCTAGAATTGCATAGTTGATATTTATTTTATCAAGGATGGTTACAAACGCTTTGGTGATCTTTTGTGCCCGTTGATCAAAACTACCGGAGCAGCCCACCCAAAATAAAATTTCAGGTTGTTTGCCCTCGGCAAATAATTCAGCAAGTACAGGAACCTTCATAAGTTATTATCACAAAAATTTAAATGAATCATGGTATAAGACAACCAGGTTGACTATGGCACAATATTAATCAAATAAAATTTCTTCTCAATAAGGCAATGGATATTAAAAATAATCCTAAAATACCAATGCAAAAAAACAGATACTGGCATTCAATCTATATTTTTGCCAGCTACAAATGAGTGTAAAAAAGTTTTTTTCAAAGATCACTAATTGGGAACTGTGGCCATTCTGGGTACTCTATTTCCCGATTGGTTTTGTGTGGGCATGGTATTGTTTGCGTGCACGGTCAGTTTGGTTCTTTAGCTCATCAAATCCTACACTTACTTTTGGCGGATTTGAAGGGGAGAGTAAAAAAGAAATGTATGACCAGCTGCCACCATCCTCATTTCCAGGAACGATCTATATTCTTCATGACCTCAGCTTTGATGAAGTAAAGAAAAAGATAACAGGGAATGGATTCAGCTATCCATTTATTGTAAAGCCAGATGTGGGCATGAAAGGAATTCTTTTCAGAAAAATTGATAATGATGATCAGTTAAGAAGATATCATGAAAGAATTCCTGTTGAATATATTGTACAGGAACTGATCGATCTGCCGGTTGAGCTAAGCGTTTTTTATTACCGGCATCCTGCTCAACAAAAAGGAATTATTAGCGGCCTGATACAAAAAGAGCTGCTGGAAGTTTATGGTGATGGCAGATCGACCTTATGGGAATTGATCTTACAACATCCCCGTGCTAAATATCGCCTGGAAGAAATGAAACACAGGCATGAACATCGCCTTGACAGGGTTTTAAAAAAGGATCAGCATTTTTATCTTTCCTATGCGGGTAATCACAATCGCGGCGCAAGGTTTATCGACCTGCATCATCTTGCCGATGAGAAATTGCATAAAGTGTTTGATGATATTAGTCATTACACCGATAAATTTTATTATGGCCGTTATGATGTAAAATGTGTTACACTTGATGAGCTGAAAGAAGGGAAGAACTATTCAATTCTCGAATTCAATGGCTGTGGTGCTGAGCCCAATCATATATATGATGCAGGCCTCAGTGTGTGGCAGGCATATCGTGAAATTTTGAAGCATTGGAAAGTTTTGTTTGAAATAAGTAAGTATAATCATGAACACGGAACTCCATACTGGCCGTTTAAGAAAGGCCGTGACTTTTTGAGACAAGCAAAGCGTCACTTCAAACTGCTTGAAGAATTTGATTAATGGTAAATCCCGGTTTTTTAAAGTTATTATTTGTTAAACTTAAAATTTTTGACCTTAAAAGCAACGGTTTTTTACGAAAAACCGTTCTAACCTAACGTAAAGGATAAATGATCTTATATGCTTAAAAGAGTTTTCACCTCATTAGCCTTATTCTGTGTTATTACCACGTTTGGTCAAAATTATACACCGACAGATGCAGGTTCGAAAGTTCGGTTTGTGATAAAGAATTTCGGGATCAATACCGGCGGCACATTTAATGGACTTGCAGGTACTGTAACATTTGACCCTTCAAATCTTGCCAGTGCCAGCTTTAATGTAAGCGTTGAAGCAAAAACTGTGGATACTGATATGGAAGGAAGGGATAATCACCTGAGAAAAGCGGAATACTTCGATGTAGAAAAATATCCAAAGATCAGTTTCAGATCCACAAAGATCACTACAACAAATAAAGAAGGCTATTTCTATATGTTTGGGGTTATTACTATAAAAAATATATCCAAGGAAATCAGTTTTCCTTTTTCTCAAACAAGCAAAGACGGTGGAATTCTTTTTGAAGGAGAATTTAAATTGAACCGTTTGGATTTTGGCGTTGGTGGCAAAAGTTTTTCAATGGCTGATGAGCTTAATGTTGAGCTGTCAGTTTTTGCAAAGAAAAATTAAAGCTTTCACATTTACGAGTACTTAGTTTTACTTCACCCGTTTATTTATCTTACCTGTTAGTTTGTACATTCGCACGGTGCGATTAGCAAGAATTTTTTTTATTGGCATGCTCATTAGTTTCCTCGGTTCATTGCCGTTAGGAACATTGAACATTGCTGCCATGCAAATAAGTATCAGCGATAGTGCAATGCAGGCATTGCTATTTTCTTTGGGATCATTACTGGCCGAAATGATCTATGTACGTCTCTCATTAGTGGCAATGGATTGGGTTCGTAAACGGCAATTATTTTTCAGGCTGCTTGAATGGATAACACTTGCAATTGTATTAATTCTTGCTGCATCCAGTTTCTACGCAGCCATGAGCCCATCAGTTAAAGAAAATGCATTACTTAGCAGCCCGCTTCCTAAAATTTTGCTAGGTTTTTCTATGAGTGCGGTAAGCCCGGCACAAATTCCTTTTTGGTTTGGGTGGAGTACCGTTCTCCTGACAAAAAAAATTTTATTACCACTAAACAAGCACTATAATATCTATATTATTGGCATTGGCTTAGGAACACTTATCGGCAATTGTGTATTTATTTTTGGCGGTCGACTTGTTGCAGGTAAGTTGCAGAATAGCGACCAGGTCATCAGTTGGGTGATCGGCGCCATTTTTTTGATAACAGCCATTATCCAAATTTGGAAAATGACAAGGAAAAAAACGACGAAGCATAAATTCGAACATCCTGAAGAAGTAACACATGGGTTAGAGAAAAAGATGGAACCCCATTCGGAAAAAGAATGATCATCCGGGAAATTTATAAATACATAAGGTAGTTTTCAATGAAGAAATTTTTTCAAAAAGTTGGTAACTGGGAATTATGGCCGTTTGATCTTATCTATGCACCCGTTGGTATCGTTTGGTTATATTACAGCATAAAAGCCCGGTCACTTTATTTCTTTACTCCTTCGAACCCGACGTTGATCTTCGGAGGATTTGAAGCCGGGAGCAAAATGGATATGTATCGGCAACTACCGGATGGTTCTTATCCCAAAACGATCTTGATTACTCCAGCTTATACGATTGAAGCTATAAAAAAAGAAATCAGGTCAATTGGATTAGATTATCCTTTTGTTGCAAAACCTGACGAGGGAATGCAGGGAGTTCTATTCCGTGTGATCGAATCAAAAGAAGAGTTGGTCAGATATCATAATATCGTAGGCGTCAATTATATCATTCAGACTTTTATTGACCTGCCAATGGAATTTAGTGTTTTTTATATCCGCTACCCCGGGGGAACAAAAGGCAAGGTAACAGGCTTCATTTTAAAAGATTATTTACATGTAACAGGGAATGGTAATAAGACACTGGAACAATTGGTAAATGAACATCCGAAAGCCATGCATCGCTTAACAGAAATGAAAAAAAAACATGAAGCAAACTGGTTAACCATTCCAAAAGATGGAGAAAATTATTACCTGAGTGTTGCGGGCAACCATAATCGTGGCGCAAGATTTATTAACCTTCATAATGAAATTGATCAGCGTATTCATGATGTGTTCGATCGGCTTAATAATGGATCAAAAAGTTTTTTTTATGGACGTTATGATCTTAAGTGCACATCGATCGAAGACTTGAAAGATGGAAAGAATATTATCATCCTTGAATATAATGGGGCAGGAGCGGAACCAAATCATATTTATGACTGCGGAATGAGTTATGGCAAAGCATTAAAAGTGATCGCTGCACATTGGCGTGACCTGTATCGTATCGGGAAAATAAATAATAAAAATGGGGTGCCTTACTGGAATTTCAGAAAAGGCTATCGTTTTATGCAACAGTTAAAAAAAGATTTCAAAGAATTACAAAAAAGAGATCTTGAGTTAGGTTTATAAAAAGTAAAGTATCCCTGTATTTGTATGATCGAAATAATCAAAGTTTTTTTTGTTGGCTCACTAATAAGTTTTCTCGGCCAATTGCCGCTCGGGAATATGAACCTGACTGCCACCCAATTAAGCGTACAGGAGAATTACAGGAATGCATGGAAATATGGTTTGGGAATTGTTTTAGTGGAAATAATCTACCTGCGTCTTGCATTAACGGGAATGGATTGGGTGGTAGAACATAAAGTGCTGTTTGCAATAATGGGTTGGCTTACCGTTATCGTATTTGTTGTATTGGGAGTTTTGGCTTTTGTAATGGCACAAAAACAAAGCAGTGCAAAGAAAGGTTTGTTATTAAACAATAAAATGAATCGCTTTTTATTGGGAATTGTTGTAAGTGGCATAAACCCGGCACAAATTCCTTTTTGGTTCTTATGGAGCACACAACTATTGAATAGTAAATTATTGCAGCCAACAACTGCACAGTTTAATTTATTTACAGCAGGAGCAGGGCTTGGATCTTTAGCTGGGCTTGCAGTTTATATACATGGCGGCAAATGGATGATCACGAAACTAAAAACAAGCAATAAAGGTTTAAATATTTTTATGGGAGTTGTTTTTATACTTGCCGGTCTTTTCCAACTATACAATATGCTTTTTAAAAAGAATACATAATCTTGTAAAATAAAAAATATAATTATGGCACTTAAAGACGCTTTGATAGCTGAGTTGAAACACGAATCATCCATGACAAAAAAAATGCTGGAAAAAGTTCCAATGGATAAAAAAGACTGGAAGCCACATGAAAAGTCAATGACGCTTGGCCACCTGGCAACGCATGTGGCTAATACCAC
>Ga0184635_10000093_pt1 | contig 17291 bp, 12 predicted proteins | sample PLM3_30_b2_FD_133147 | JGI IMG/M metagenome (GOLD analysis project Ga0184635, IMG submission 133147) | Groundwater sediment microbial communities from an aquifer in East River, Colorado, USA - PLM3_30_b2 | ecosystem: Environmental > Terrestrial > Soil > Riparian zone | place: USA: East River...
CGATGCCGGTGAGGGTCCTCATTGTGCTTAGTCCACCGTCATCGGATGAGGCATTTACCGCCCCGGTGCCGGCTATTGCGACAGCTACTGCACCTCCCACCAAGAGGGGCAGCCGGCCGCGGTCTTGGATGCGTTGCGAACGACTGCTACTGGTCGAGTTCGGGGTCCCAGGACCCCTCGCATGTCGGCCAGCCATATAGTGAAGTCACCGTCCTGTTTCGAGGGCAAAAACCCCAGCACCTTAACAATGCTTTCGAGGATCGGAAACCCACTCGGGCAATTACTTTGCCAGTTCCGCCTATCGAGCAATCAATTCGATCAACAGATTGCTAATGCATGCGTACCGCTTTGATGGCCCCTGTTGCAAATGCTGGTGACATGGCATCTACGCTGGTCAGCGCCGTCGTGGCGGTGTCGTGACATGATCGTGGAGACGTGGGTAAGCCAGGCCGTGCGACAGCGCTGTCGATCATTAACGAGGAGGCCCGTATGACCCCCATCACAGCGGGCGAGGACCGCCCTCCAGCTCCGGCAATTGCCGGGGGCAAGATCCGAGTGGTGGTCGCGAAGCCGGGTTTGGACGGGCACGACCGCGGCGCCAAGATCGTGGCCCGGGCACTGAGGGACGCCGGAATGGAGGTCATCTACACCGGGCTGCACCAGACGCCCGAGCAGATCGTCGAGACTGCGCTGCAGGAGGACGCCGACGGCATCGGCCTTTCCGTGCTCTCCGGCGCTCACATGACGCTGTTCAGGCGCGTTCTCGAGCTCCTCCACGAGCGTGACGCGAGTGACGTAGTGGTCTTCGGCGGCGGGATCATCCCCCATGACGACATCCCCCAGCTCGAGCAGCTCGGCGTTGCGAAGGTGTTCACGCCGGGCGCCTCTACCCAGTCCATCATCGACTGGGTCCGCACCCATGTGCGGGCCGCTTAGCGTGGCCGCTGCATCAGCCAAGGGGAAATCAAGGGGAAATCAGTGCACGAGCACGTTCTGACGATCTCCTGCCCGGATCGGATCGGCATCGTCCATGCGGTCACCGGCGTGCTCGTCTCGCATCAGTGCACGATCTTGGACAGCCAGCAGTTCAGCGATCGCAGCTCAGGCCGGTTCTTCCTCCGCATCCATGCCGCCGGGCCGGTGACCGCGGTCGAGCTGGAGGCCGGCTTCACCGATCTTGTACCCGAGTTCGGGATGCACCTCGAGGTGCACGATCTCGCCGTCAGGCCACGCATGCTCGTCATGGTGTCCCGTTTCGGACACTGCTTGAACGATCTGCTCTATCGCTGGACTAGCGATCACCTCAGAGTCGACCTGCCGGCGGTGGTGTCCAATCACGAGGATCTTCGCGGCTTGGTCGAGCGATACGGCGTCCCGTATCACTACCTACCGGTCACGCCGGACACCAAGGTCGAGGCGGAGGCGGCCCTCATCGAGCTGATAGGGACCCTGCGGGTGGACTTCGTCGTGCTCGCGCGATACATGCAGGTGCTCTCGGACGACCTGGGCAAGAGGCTGGAGGGGCGGGTGATCAACATTCACCACTCGTTCCTGCCGAGCTTCGCCGGCGCCCGTCCGTACCATCAGGCCCACCTGCGCGGTGTGAAGCTCATCGGAGCGACAGCTCACTACGTGACCCCCACGCTCGACGAAGGGCCGATCATCGAGCAGGAGGTTGCCAGGGTCGACCATGGTTACGAGCCGGAGCAGCTTGCCGCGGTCGGACGTGACGTCGAGTGCCTCGCTCTCGCCCGAGCCGTCCACTGGCACGCGGAGCATCGCGTCCTGCTCAACGGCACCCGTACCATCGTCTTCCGTTAGCTATGGGGCTAATACCCACATTTGCGATAGGTATTTGTGACGGAGTCCTAACTGCTCTGGACACAAACAGTGCTCGATCCGGTACATTCCGTACTCGTGACCGACAGCCTCGCGAGGGTCCTGCGCGACCCGGCCCGTCTGGCCGCATTGTGGCGGGTCACTCCGGTGGAGCCGGCGATCGGCGGGGTTTTCGACCGGACAGCTGAGCTGGCAGCGCAGTCGCTGGGCACCCCGATCGGTGTCGTCGTTCTTGTGGAGGAGGAACGCCAGCTCTTGGCAGGCGGGTTCGGTCTGCCTGAGTCGCTGGCCGACATGACCGAGCTTCCCGCCAGCTGGGGCTTCTGCCCGTTCGCGCTCGCGCTGACCGGCCCGCTGGCGCTCGATGACGCCAGGCACCGGCCGGAGTTCGCCCGCAGCCCGCTGGTCAGGGAGCTGCACGCCGTCGCGTACGCCGGGGTGCCCCTGCGGGGCAGTCATGGTCATCCCCTCGGTGCACTGTGCGTCGTGGACAGCGCGCCCCGGCGCTGGGGGGCCGATGACCCGGCGGCGCTCGCCGAGGTCGCCGAGGTGGGCACCGCACAGCTCGCGGCCCTGACCTCAGACTGAGCAGTTTCCACCAGATCGCCGCTTAGGCCGCGCAATGTACAGTCCCATGAGATAGTCGGCTGAACCGCAGTCTGAGTGGCCGCCGTCTACGCAGAACCGCGAAGCGCGCTCTGACCCAGTGAACGTAGGAGTTGCGGTGTTCGACGTCGTGTCGTTCTCACTGAGCGACATGGTGGAATGCGCGTCGGGCATGCGGCGCGCCGCAAGCGGCTCCGCGTCCGTCGAAGAAGCGGCGCAGCGGGTCGTCACCTACTTAAGGTCGAGCTTTCTCGACCCACAGAACCACCGGCAATCCTTCGTCCTCGCGCGCATGTTCGTAAGCAGCCAGTGGGACGAGCTCAGCCCGGACCTGCAGGACATCTGCCGCAAACAGCTTCCAGACGAGGTCGACCCGGCGCCGAACATGCGGTGCCTCGTCCTGGCCGGCAGCGACGGCCAGCTCGCCCAATGGCAGCACCCGACGAGATCGACCAATCACCGGGTGATACCTCTGCCCGACGTTGACGATGTCCGGCAGGCCCCGGTGATCGCTGCGCTGGTCTGTCAACTCGGTCTGCCGGAGGAGCTCGCCGTCCATGCCGGCGACGGGCAGGCACCGCCCCCCGATGACTTCGGCGTCTTCCATGTCAGGGAGGCTCGCGGCAGCCCCGATGTGCCCGACCAGGAGTTCGTCGCCAAACACCGGATCCGCTCCGTGCTGGGCTTCGGCGGTGTGCTTCCCGCGGGACGGGTGTTCGCCGTCGTCCTCGTCTCCCGTACCCCGGTTTCGCTGGAGACCGCGGAACTGTTCCGTGACATTGCCCTGTCAACGCCGCTCGCGCTGCTGCAGCACGTCGCCGCCGATCCCGAGGTACGCGCGCAGGAGACGGCCGTACTCCGGCAGCTCCTCGAGCTGCACGAGGCGACCGTGCGGGATCAGGCGCTGCGGCTCGAGGCCATCCTCGTCCAGCGCCGCCGGCAGGACGCCAGGTTGATCGAGGAAGCCGCCACCGTCGAAACCCTTCGGGAGATCGGCACCAAGCTCGCGGCGGAGATGGAGCTTGACCAGGTCATGCAGCTGGCCGTCGACGCCGCGACCCGCGTGACGGGTGCGCGGTATGGCGCGTTCTTCTGCACGATCGACGAACTGTCCGGCGAGCGGGCCATGCGGTACGCGGTCTCGGGGCTCGCGCGGTCGAAGTTCGAGCGTCTGCCCATGCCGCGCATCACCGGAATCTTCGGCCGGATCTTCAGTGGTGAAGGTGTGATGCGGGCGGACGACATCACCCGGCATCCGGCATACGGGCAGAACCCGCCCTTCAACGGGCTGCCACCGGACCATCCGCCGGTGCGGAGCTTCCTCGCCGTACCCGTTCTGTCGCAGGCGGGGGAGGTGCTCGGTGGCTTCTTCTTCGGCCATCCCGACGTCGGCCTCTTCGACGAGCGGGACGAGCGGCTGGCCGTCGGCGTGGCCGCTCCCACAGCGATCGCCCTGGACAACGCGCGGCTCTATCACCAGCAGCGCGGTTGGGCGGAGGAGCTGCAACGCGCCCTGATGCCCCACCCCGTCGAGGTCGATGGGCTACAGATAGCGTCCCGCTACCTTCCTGGCGCCGGCCACGGGCAGGTCGGCGGCGACTGGTTCGATGTGATCCCGCTGCCCTGCGGCCGTACCGCCTTCGTCGTGGGCGATGTGATGGGCAAGGGGATACCCGCCGCCGCGACGATGGGACAGCTGCGGGCCGCCGTCCGCGCCTATGCCGTCATGGACCTGCCGCCGGCGGACATCATGCGCAACATGAACGAGCCCGCCGGCGGGCTTCCCGGACAACAGTTCGTGACCTACGTGTACGCGGTGTACGACCCGGTGGCCCGGACGCTCGGCTACGCCAACGCGGGCCATCTCCCACCGGCGGTCGTTACCCCGGAGCGTGACGTCTGGCTGCTCGAGGATCAGCTGGGTCTGCCGCTCGGGCTGGAAGGCGCGGTCTTCAAGGAGCGCGAGATCGTGCTGCCTCGGGGAGCCGGCTTCCTCCTCTACACCGACGGCTTGGTCGAGACCCGGCAGCGGCCGATCTCGGAGGGCGTTGAGCTGCTTGTGTACCAGCTTGCGCACGACGAAGGCGACCTCGAGGCGACCTGCGACGAGCTGGTCGAGACGGTGGCCGCGGGCCAGCGCGACGACGATGTGACGCTCCTGTACGTCAGGGAGATCGCCGACGAACCAGTCCTGCAGGCGTCGATGCGGCTAGCCGGACAGGCATCTGGTGCCGCCGACGCGCGGCGGTTCGTCCGAGCCACACTGGTGGCGTGGGGGATGGCCCAGCGGGGGGACTCGGTGGTCTTGGTCGCCGACGAGCTGCTCACCAATGCGATCAAGCACGCCGCCACTGACATCGAGTTGCGGCTGTGCCGACTGGCGGGCCGTCTGGTAGTCGAGGTACGCGACGAGGACGCCCGGCTGCCCCGGCTGGCCGTTGCCGCGCGGTACGACGAGCGGCATCGCGGCCTGTTGATCGTCCAGCGGCTCGCCTCCCGGTGGGGGGTGCGGCCGATCGGGAGCGGCAAGGTCGTGTGGGCGGAGATCGACGATGCACCGACACCTGGCTCATTGGCGGGTTCGATCCCGGCTGGCGCGCTCGTGTAACGGGCCGGCACGGGCCCTGATCGGCCGGCACGGTCGTCGGCCGGCCGGTTCGCCGCGTACCGTCTCTCCTATGTGCCGGAGCATCAAGACGCTGCGCCCCCCGTACACGGAAACCCTCACCGACGGTGACGTAAGGGCCGCCGCTTTGCAATATGTACGCAAGATCTCGGGGTTCCGCTCCCCCGCGCCGCACAACTCGGCGGCGTTCGATGCAGCGGTCGACGCGGTCGCTGCTGCAACGGACGAGCTGCTGCGCTCCCTCGTCGTTCGCGGCAAACCTGCCCGCGCGGCCGGGTGAGCCGCCGGTCAGCGGAAGTCGCGGGACATCGCCTTGATCGTGAGCGGAAGCCGACTGATGTGCTCGGCGACCACGTTGGTGACGCCATCGGCCGTTTCGAGCTTTCCGCGGATGAGTAGGGCTGCCGCTGTCCGGGCGACTCGCGCGTAGCGGGTCCATACCGGATAAGAACAGATCACATTGATCATCCCGGTTTCGTCCTCGAGATTGAGGAAGGTCGTGCCGCTCGCGGTAGCCGGCCGCTGCCGGTGTGTGACCACACCCCCGACAACGACCCGCCGGCCGTTGCCCACCGACGAGAGTGCACGGGCAGGGATCACTCCGCGTTCGGCGAGTGCCGGCCTGACATGTTGGATGGGATGACTGTCCGGAGATACGCCGACCGCGTGCAGATCGGCCATGGTGCGCTCCGGCGGCGTCATCGTAGGCAGCGGTGGTGTGCTGCCACCAAGGTGGAGGTCAGGCAGTTGACCGTCGCGTTCGGTGGCGACGGCGCCGGCTGCCCACAACGCCTCCCGCCGAGACAGGCCGAAACTGTCGAAGGCCCCTCCTGTTGCCAGGGACTCGAGCTGCGCGGCGGTCAGTTCGGTCCGCCGGACCAGGTCGGCCATGTCGGTGTAGGGCTGGCCGGCCGCGATCCGCTCGGCGAGGTCCTTGCCGATGGTCCGGACCGATGACAACCCCAACCGAACCGCGTACCCAGCGTCGCGCCGATGGGCCTCCGGGTCGAACCCGTCGGTGTCCGGCGACCACGGTTCCTCCGCATCAACGAACTCCCACATCGTGAAGCAGTCGAGTGCCGGCTCTGGTAGCGCCGCATCCTGGATCAGCTCCAACGTCGCATCGGCGGCCGACCGATTGACGTCGACGCCTCGGACCTCCACGCCGTGCCGTACCGCGTCCGCCACCAGCGACTGCGGCGAGTAGAAGCCCATCGGCTGGGCTTTGAGCAGCGCCGCGAGGAACGCCGCTGGGTAATGAAGCTTCAGCCACGAGCTCGCGTACACCAGAAGCCCGAAGCTGAGCGCGTGGCTTTCGGCGAAGCCGAAGTTCGCGAAGGCGGAGATCTTGTCGTAAATCTCGTCGGCGACCTCCCCGGTGATGCCGTTCTGTGCCATGCCTGCATAGAGCTTCGACCGCAGCCGTTCGATCTTTTCCTCGCCACGCTTGGAACCCATCGCTCGGCGCAGCAGGTCGGCGTCGTCCCCGGTGCAGTTGCCGGCGACGACGGCGATCTGCATGAGCTGTTCTTGGAACAGCGGCACACCGAGCGTGCGCGAGAGGATCTCCTTGAGCATTGGGTGCAGGTAGGTGACCGGCTCCCGGCCGGTCTTGCGCCGGATGTAGGGATGGACCGCGCCACCCTGGATCGGCCCGGGGCGGATCAACGCGATCTCGATGACCAGGTCATAGAACTTGCGCGGGCGCAGCCGGGGGAGCGTCGCCATCTGGGCCCGGCTCTCCACTTGGAAGACACCGACCGAGTCCGCCCGGCAGAGCATGTCGTAGACCGCCTTCTCGTCCTGGGGGATCGAGGTCAGGTCGTTGAGTGGATCGCCGCAGAAGTCCCTGACGAACTCGAGCATGTAGCGCAGCGCGGAGAGCATCCCGAGCCCGAGCAGGTCGAACTTGACCAGCTTCATGGCCGCACAGTCGTCCTTGTCCCACTGAAGGACCGAGCGGTTGTCCATCCGCGCCCATTCGATCGGGCACACCTCTCCCACCGGTCGCTCGGTCAGCACCATCCCGCCGGAGTGGATCCCGAGGTGCCGAGGAAACCGCAGCACCTGGTCGGCAAGCCCGATCACCTCGTCCGGGATGTCGTGATCGGTGGTGTCCTGTGTGCTCCCCCAGGAGTCGATCTGCTTGGACCAGGCGTCCTGCTGCCCCTGGGAGTGGCCGAGCGCCTTGGCCATGTCGCGGACCGCCATCTTGGGGCGGTACGAGATGACGTTGCACACCTGTGCGACGCGGTCCCGACCGTATGTTTTGTAGACGTACTGGATGACTTCCTCCCGCCGTCCAGACTCGATGTCGATGTCGATGTCCGGCTCTTCCTCACGGGTAGTGGCGATGAACCGCTCGAAGGGAAGCCGGTAGAAGATTGCATCAATGGCGGTGACACCGAGGACATGGCAGACCGCGGAGTTGGCCGCTGATCCCCGGCCTTGGCAGAGGATCCCCTCATCGTGGCAGAACTTGACGATGTCCCAGACGATGAGGAAGTAGCCGGGGAAGTCCTTTTCCGCGATGACGCGCAGCTCTTTATCCAACCGCTCGTAGACCTGCGGAGATCTCTCCGGCGGCCCGTACCTCTTGTGGGCGTTCTCGTACACCAGCTCGCGCAGCCACTCGGCGTCGGTCGCATGGCGCTCCGGACGATCCAGTTTGGGGAGCTGTGGTGATGCTTTGGTGAGGGCGAACTCGAGCTCGTCGGCAAAGGCCACGGACTGGGCGATCGCGCCGGGGAAACGAGCGAACCGCGCTGCCATCTCCGCACCGGTGCGCAGGTGAGCAGTGGGAGCCGCGGGCAGCCAGCCGTCGAGCTCGTCCAGGCTGCGCCGCGCGCGTACGGCGGCCAGGGCGGTGGCCAACGGTCGCCGGGCCGGTGTCGCGTAGTGGACGTTGTTGGTGGCCAGGATCGGAAGGCCCGCTGCGGTCGCCAGCTCGGCGAGGGCGTCGTTGCGCTCGGTGTCGAGCGGGTCACCGTGATCCCAGAGCTCGACCGCAACGTTGCCCTGGCCGAACAGCGCAACCAGCCGGTCGAGCTCATGGGCTGCCGCCGCGGGGCCGTCTGCTGCGAGAGCAGCAGGGACGAAGCCCTTGCGGCACCCCGTGAGGATCAGCCAATGACCACCGGCTTGCTCTGCCAGCCGGTCGACGTCATAGACCGGTTTGCCCTTCTCCTTTCCGGCGAGCTGTGCCTCAGTAAGCGCTCCGGCGAGCCGGTGATAGCCCTCCTCGCGACGCGCGAGCACGAGCAAGTGCCGCCCTTGAGGGTCGGCCTCTCCGTTCTGCGGTTTGGTGAGCTCGAGGGAGAGCTCCGCGCCGTACACCGTCTTGATGTCGTACGCCGCGGCTGCCTCGGCCAGCCGGACGATCCCGTACAGTCCGTCATGATCGGCAAGGCTGATCGCGTGCAGTCCCTGCCTGACCGCCTCCTCGACTAGTTCCTCCGGGTGGCTTGCGCCGTCGAGGAAGCTGAAGTTGGAGTGGCAGTGCAGCTCGGCATAAGGGACCGTCGGTTCTGACGGCGGCTGAGGTCGCTCGTCTGGCAGCGGGTCGTATGCGCCTCTTTTGCGTGACCACGCCGGCGAATCCCCGCCGTCGCCCGGCTCCCCCGCACCGGTCGGTGGACCAGGCGGTCGGCGCCGCCCGGAGAGCCGGCGTTCCAGCTCCCCCCACGGCATGTTCGGGTTGTTCCAGCCCATCGCGATCAATTCCAACGAGCCGGAATGTCGGCTTGCGGCCCGCTGATCTGCGGATGGTCTTCCACGGGAGTCTGGCCCGGCATACAGGTAACGGGGTGTCGATAGCCGCGCCGACGTTCGTGTTCGATAGCAAGCACACTGACCGCATAGTGGAGGTCGAGCGGATCGCCGTACCAATCGGGAGCGAGTCCGATGGGAGCTACGCCGGTGCTGGCATGGCGCTCCTCAAGCGTGCCGTGTGGTTGAGGTGGCGCAGGCGCCAGGGGAATCTGCTGTCCATCCGGGCGAAGGAAGACGAACTTGCCGGGCTGCGGACTAGCAATGACGAACTGTTCGTCGTGGAGCATGCGATGGTGGCGGCGGCAGAGCAGGATGAGGTTCTCGAGCTTCGTTTCGCCACCATGAATCCAATGGCGCAGATGGTGAGCGTCTGCTCGACGGTTGCCGCAGCCGGGGAAGCGGCAGCCGCCATCGCGTTCTTTCAGTGCTCGGCGCAGGGCGTTGTTGATACGGCGGGTCTTACGGCCGAGGTTGAGGATGCCGCCATTGGTGTCGTGCAGCATGACGATTGTGGATGTATCGCAGAGGATGCATCGCAGAGTGCCGGGATCCAGGGCTGGCCCATCGTCCACGTGAAGCCGACCGTGTACGGCGAGTCTCGATCGGTGCTCTTCCGCGGAGAAAGACTCGGCATCTTCAGTTGGGAGAGGCGGTGCCGACCGGCTGGCAGCGTCGGTCGTCGAGCCGTGGGATCCGAGCATGTCGGCAGAGATGTGGACGAGGACGGTATGAAGGTCGGCGCCGCTCGCGGTGCTGTGACCGTACTGAAGGAAGGCTTCGGCCATTGCCACCAGGGCGTCCGCGTAGCTTGGCCGATCAGTTCCCGGGTTGAACCCCTCCGCGGACGTGTCGAAGGGAGCAGCCGGGTGAGCTCCGCTCGTGTGGTCAGTTGTGCTCGTGTCGGATGTGATCGAGTCGGAGCTCACCGGTGTCGGAGGGGAGTCTTCCGCGGAAGTCTCTGTAGGCGAAGCGTCTTGACGTGATTGCGATGAGCGCTCAAGCGTCCTCTCCGGATCGCTCTCTCCTCGTTCAATGGCGGCCCGGAGAGCCGCCAGCACAACGGCGCCTTCCTCGGGGGCGAGCCGGGCATGAATGCGCAGCGTGCCATCGGGTTCCCAGTGCCAGCTGACGCGGGTCTTTGCTCGGCGGTCGGCGGCATCCGCAGCGCCGACTTTGATGTACCCGCTGATAAGTCGATCAAGGTGCGCGGCGGGAGCGTGGGTCGCCAGGTCAACCCAGTCGGCTTCGGTGTCCGTTGCGGCGACTCTGGTGATCGCCCGGGCCTTCGAGTAGCTGATCCGCCCTGCCCCGAATGCGGCTCGAGTCCGCGGCAGCTCCTCCAACGCCCTTGCGACCCGCACCTGCTCGCGTGCGGTCTTCAGGCTGATCCCGCACTTCCAGCTCAGCCAGTGAGCGCAGGACAGCAAACCCCAACCGGCCCACCCGCGGCGCCGGTCAAACTCGCCGACCAGCAGCAGCCATCGGCAGGTGGCGGCTGCGAGATGTGCGGCAAGATCGCAGATCTCGGCCTCTAGCCGCTCAAGCGGACGCTCCGGATCCACTGCCTGGACCGGAGCCGGGGCCGTCGCTGTGTCGAACATACCTTCGAATATAAAGCACCGCACTGACATCTCTGCCCGGCGGACCGAGATCTGTGGAAATCCGTGGACGACTTCGCATGTGGAGGCCTGGGACGCGGTCATGTGAAGGTCGGGACGTGCTTGACCGGGCCGGAGGACTTCCGCGGAAGACTCCGCCCGCTGGGCCGGACCGGTCGCTGCTCCGACAACATTCCCGGGCCCGGCACCCCTGGCCTGTTCTTCGGCGGCTCCAGGGATGACTTCCGCGGAAGACTGCCCGCTCCCGGTAGGAGCCAGGACACGGGCCAAACAACGCCGCGGTCGGGGCTTACGTCTCGGGCGAGGAGCCAGGCACCGGGTCGGGGAGCAGCGGCACGGTGAGGCCTTGGTCGCGTCCGACCAGCACGGCGCGAATGATGGCGTTCGATCCGAACCGGTCGCGCACGTTGTCGAGCACTGCATCGAGGGCGTTGCCGCTGCGACGCTCGAACGGCAGCGGCAACTGGATGGCGGTGTCGTCGTCGAGGTTGCTAAGCGTGATGCCGACGAGGGTGAGACCGTCGCGGTGGATCATGGGCATGGCGGTTCTCAGGAGATCTCGCATGGCAGCGAGGATCGTCTGGGTGTCGGCGGTCGGCTGGGGCAGCGTGTGGGAGCGGGTCGCGCGGGAGAAGTCGTCGAAGCGCATCCGGAGGATGACTGTGTGGCAGACCCGGCGGCCGGCTCGCAGCCGGCGAGTGACGCGGTCGACAAGTGCGACGACGATCGCGTCAAGGGCCTCGGGCGATCTCCTCCGGCGGCCGAGCGCCCGCTGCGATCCGATCGAGCGCCTTCGTCGACCAACCTCTACCGGCCGCGGATCGTAGTTGTTGGCCAAGGCGTGGAGGTGGCGGCCCGAGGCCCGACCGAGCATTGAGACCAGTGCCGCTTCCGGCAGCTCGGCGACCTCGCCGACGGTCTTGATCCCACGGTCGTACAGCTTGGTGGCAGTGACCCGGCCGACACCCCAGAGGCGTTCAACCGGCAGCGGATGGAGGAAGGCCAGCTCGCCGTCGGGTGGCACGAGCAGCAGGCCGTCGGGTTTGGCCACGCCGCTCGCCACCTTGGCGAGGAACTTCGTCCTGGCGATCCCCACGGTGATGGGCAGACCGACACGTTCGAGGATGTCGCGCCGCAGCCGTACGCCGATCTCGACCGGTGTGCCGGACACTCTTCGCAGCCCGCCTACGTCAAGGAACGCCTCGTCGATGGAGAGGCCCTCGACCAGTGGAGTCGTCTGCTCGAACACCTCGAAGGCGGCCTTGCTCGCCTCCGAATATGCCGACATCCGTGGTTCGACCACGATCGCGTGCGGACACAGCCGGCGCGCCTGCCCGCCGCTCATTGCCGTGCGTACACCGAGTGCCTTGGCTTCATAACTGGCGGCGAGAACGACGCCCCCGCCAACGATCACCGGCCGGCCGCGCAGCCTCGGGTTGTCTCGCTGCTCAACCGAGGCATAGAAGGCATCGAGATCGGCATGGAGGATCGTAGCCCCACCCGGCACGAACATATGTTCGCATCCCGCGCCGACAGAAACCCGTACACCCTAACCACGGAACTGCGAATCGGCGCCGACGCAAGCGTGGTACGGCCCGCAGAACCGCGCCTCAGCAGTGCAGGCTCGTGGTGGAGGTCAGCAGGATCGTCCAGCCGATTTGAGCGGCAAGCCAACCCGAGCTTGGCTGGCGGGCAGTCATCTCCTTCGCCGACGGCATGGCCGAGTTCGCCCGGGATGACCACCGCGATGCAGTCCGCCCGCGCGGGTGACAGGCGGATGGTGCCGCTGCCGTGCGAGCGGTGACGCTTCACCGGGACATCGGCAGCACGACCTCGAAGCGGCAGCCGGTCGGCGTGTTGCCCACGGTGATCCGACCAGCGTGCGCCTCCACGATCCCGCGAGCGATCGCCAGGCCCAGCCCGGCACCTTCGCCCGGACCCGGAGTACGTGCATTGCTACCCCGCCAGCCGATGTCGAAGACCCGGTCGATGTCGGTGGTCGCGATACCGCCGCACCCGTCACTGACCGCGAGGACGGCGCCGTCCAGGCCCGCGGATGCCTTGATCTCTACCGCGCCGTCCGAAGGCGTATGCCTGATGGCGTTGATGACGAGGTTGCTGAGGACGCGGGAGATCTCCCGGCCGTCGGCTCGTACCATGACCCGGCCGGATGCCTGCCCGTTGAGGTGTACGCCGCGCGACTGCGCCAAGGCGTCCGCGCCGGCGACCGTGTCGCTCACTAGGTCCGCAAGCGACACTCTGGCCAGCGACAGGCGCAACGCGCCGGCATGGATGCGGGAAAGCTCGAAGAGGTCGTCGACCATGGCCGAGAGCCGGTCCACCTCGACCCTGATCTGCTTGTGATAGCGCGCGGGATCGTCGGCCATGTCGTCCTCGAGCGACTCGGCCATCGCCCGCAATCCGGCCAACGGGGTCCTCAGGTCGTGGGACACCCACGCGACCAGCTCACGCCGCGACGCCTCGAGCGCGCGCTCGCGCTGCCGCGAGGCGGTGAGCCGGGCACTGGTCCTCGCCAGCTCCTTGCTCAGCGCCGCCAACTCGGCGGTGGGCGGATCAGCCGGAGCGGCGAACTGTTCACCGGTGCCGAACGCCCGCGTCGCCTCACGCAGTGCCCGGCTTCCCACCACGACGCGGTGCCCGAGGACGAGCGCGACCCCCAGTGAGACGAGGCCGGCGACCAGGCAGACCACCAGGACGACGCGGAAGTCGTGGGTGGACAGGAACATCGCCTCGGCTGTCGCCACGATCCCGGCAACCAGGGCAAGCACCGCGATCAACGCCACGGCGGCCAGCGATACCCACAGGGACCGATGGCGGAGGAGCCACAGGGCGAGGAGGCCCATAACGCCGACACCGCCGGCCGCCGCGGCGGCGATCAACGCCACTTGCAGAGTGTCGTTCATGTCAGCTCCCGGCAGCCGCCTGGTCTGTGGGCCGCTGCCGCCGCTCTCCCGGAATGTGTCCCACCCTCTGATCGTTGCCGTCCGGCGAGTCGAGCCGGTAGCCGACTCCCCACACCGTGGCCAGCAGCACCGGGTTCGCCGGATCGGCCTCGATCTTCTCCCGCAGCCTGCGGACATGGACGGTCACCGTCGACTGGTCGCCGAAGGACCATCCCCACACTTTCTCGAGCAGCTCCGCGCGGCTGAAGGCTCGGCCGGGGTTGGCGAGGAAGAACGCGAGCAGGTCGAACTCTCGGCCGGTCAGCTGCAACGGCTGCCCGGCCTTCTCGGCGCGGTGCGCGAAGGTGTCGACCTCGATGTCGCCGATGCGCAGCACCCGCGCCCCTGCCGCGGTGGGATCTGCCGGGCCGCGCATCCGCCGGAGCACGGACTGCACCCGCAACACCAGCTCACGCGGGCTGAACGGCTTTGTCACATAGTCGTCCGCACCGAGCTCGAGACCCAGGACCCGGTCGCTCTCGGTGCCCAGAGCAGTCAGCATGATCACCGCGACGGGCCCGAGCTCGCGTAGCAGGCGGCAGACCTCCAGCCCGTCCAGGCCGGGAAGCATGAGATCGAGTACGGCGAGGTCGGGCAGCCGAGCGCGGGCCATCGCCAGCGCGGTCGACCCATCGGCTGCGTGCTCGACCTTCATGCCGGCCCGGCGCAGGTATCCCACGACGACTTCGGCAACTGTGGGATCGTCGTCGACGACCAGCACGCTGGCGTCCATATGGTCGAGCCTAGAGACGCAACCCGCGGTTCCGGCCGCATGTCCAGCGACTGTCCGCGCTCTGTAAGCTCCCGCCCCGGTCGCGCAGAGCTTGGCGTGATCGTCAGTCGTACGCGGCCTCCACCCACCAGCCCTGCTCGTCGGCGATGAGCAACCAGGCACCGGCGTCGGTCAGGACCTGGACACGGGCGCATTGCCGGGCGGATCGCTTATCCCACCAGCGCTCGTCGACCGGCCACGGGCCGGCCCAGCCGACGACGGACTGCCGTGCGGTGGGGTCGACAGCGATGGTGGCCGGTGGTGCGGAAATGACCGCCCGTTCACTGACCTGTACGGGCTTGCCGGTCGCGTCGAGCACGATGGCGGACTTGAGCTGTGGCAGCACGCGCGCCGGTGACGGGGCTGGCAGCCGCCCGGGCCAGGGCTGCTCAGCGGACCGGCTGGGGGTGCGCTGATCTCCCCAGGGGATCACCTCGATTGCGTCAGCCGGGCTGCGGCCGCCACTTTGAACGGGCACGAGGACAGCGCCGTGGCCGAGCAGGCTGTGGACACGGTTGACGGCTCGCCTGGCCCGTTCGTCGTGCTCGCCTGGACCGCCCCACAGCGCGGTCGGGAATTTGCCGGCAGGTATGGCTTCGACTGGCTCGAGCCGCAGCACGACAAGACCCTGGGGCGGCTCGAGATCGTCGTGGAAGGGCTGGTCATGGCGAGGTTGAGAGAAGGCGGTGCCGGTGAGCCAGCCCTCGATCTGCCAGCGGGCGCGGTCGGCGATATCGGTGGCCGCCATCGCGCCGTCGTGGCGCCATCGCCGAGACAGCCATCCACCGTCATGGGTCTGTGCGGCGATATCGACGCTGGTCGCGACGAGACCCCTGTCGGTGAGAGCCGCGACGAGATCCTCGGCGGCCGCCTTGGCGTGGAAGGCCGCGGTGTCCACCCGGTTGACCGGCGGGTCGAGATCACGCCTGACGGTGAGATCGGACGGGGGCTTACGAGCCGCGAGTGGTCGCTCCCCACGGCCGGCCGCGAGCTGGTGGGCCAGCGCGCCGTCCTCACCGAAGCGGGCGAGCACATCGGCAGCGGGCAGCGCGGCGAAAGCGCCCAAGGTCCTTATCCCTAGCCGCCGCAGCAGGTCGGCGAGCTCGGGCCGGTCGAGGGTGTCGACAGGAAAAGACGCGAGGAACTCCGCTGTCCGGTCCGGCGGCACGATGTTGCCCGGGGCGTCGGGGTCGGTAAAGCCCCGGTCGGTAAAGCTCCGGTCGGCAAAGCCCTGCCGGGCGGCGAGGGCGGCGGCGAACACGCCATCGGCAACCCCCGCCTGACATTCGTAGCCCAGGGCGAGGACGGTGCCGGCCAGCCGGGCCGCAGCGTTCTCTTCGCCCTGGAAGTAACGGGCCGGCCCCTGGGCGCGTACGGCACACAACCCCGGACGGATGATCTCCACTCCCGGTGCTACCGCCTCGATCGCAGCGACCACCGGTTCGAAGGTCCGCGCCGCCACTGCCGGATCGTGCGGCAGGGTGACCAGGTCGGGGCAGCGTCCCTGGGCCTCGCGTTTGCGCTGGCCCCGGCGTACCCCCTCCGCCCGGGCGGCGGCCGAGCAGGCGACGACCCGGTTGGCGCTCAGCACAGCGACCGGTATGTGATCCGCGTCCTCGATGCCGGTGGGGCCACCGGCCGTGGACGCGGTGGCCACCGCGGCGACCACCGGCCAGTCCGGGCACCACAGAACTAGCGCCCGCACGATTCCTCCAGACCGGCGAGAAGAGGGCCGGGCTCCAGGGCGATGCCGGGCAACGGGACAACTACGCCGGACTCCTCCCGGGGAGGTGACGGCGGTTTCTGGAGTGGCTGGTCCGTGATGGAGGTGGGCGGGTGGAGCCACACTTCTTCGGTACGGGGGATCGCCGCGGCGCCTCGCCCGCCCGTCCGCAGTGTCATCGCGTGCCACCGGAGCCGCCCGTGGCCGCTGCCGATCCCTTCCCAGTGGTGATCGGTGACGGTCAGCCGCAGGTCGGCACCCTCCCACTCGCCGAGGCAGACAAGCACGCTGCCTCGCTGCCTGACCCTTGCGGCGAGCCGTCGTGCGTCATTTCCGCGCACCGGACTTGGCGGGCGTACCACCACCACGTCGATCGCGTCGGCGAGTGCCGCCACGACAGTCGCCCAGGTGTCGCCGGGATGAGGAATCAGGACCAGCCGGTCGAGATCGACACCGAGCTCACGGCCCGCGGTCAGGCCGATCTCTGGGACACCCACGACGGCTCCCCACAGACCGGCGGCCGAGGGACCGGCGAGCAGGGCGAGGACCAGCGACATCCCACCCTCGACGGTGACCGTTGAGCCCTTCTTGAGGCCGCCAGGGAGCACCCCGGCCAGCGCATCGAGCGTGGGCAGGATCGCCGCACCGACCTGTCCGCCCTGGTCAAACTGGGTGGGAAGGCCGGAGGGGAGGGCCTGCACGGTGACGGTACTCACAGTCCCATGCTCGAACATTTGTTCGAACATCGCAACCGGCGCCACGGTGAGGGGTGGATGGCGCAGGTATCTATGGCAACTTCGCGCCGCGAGGCACCACTCCGCGCCCTGGGAGCATCGGGAATACGGACATTTCGGGCCGGATCTGATGCACCGAGGAGCGGAGTGCGGCCAGCGAGCACGAAATGCTGGGGCGGGAAGCGGCGGGGTTCCGTCGTTCTCACGAAATGGCAGCGTCGATGTTGCGAACACGACAAGATGTCTCTCGGTCGCAGATTGCTACTCGGGGAGCGCTGTCTGTACGCATGATCACGCATGGCTGGGACCGGCTGCGAAGCGACGGTGAGTACGGCGACGTCGATCGCAAGCTGGCAGCCGCCCTCGAGCGGATCGCGGCCGGCGGTCGCAAGCTGCTGCGTGCGGCGGCTCTCGCAGAGAGCCTTTCGACGACCCAGGCCGAACTCTTGCTGCAAATTGTCACGACCCAGCGGGAGATACGTGCCCCCGCCACGCTCGCGCAGCGCCTCGACGTTAGCCGACCGACGGTGACGGATGCCCTAGCCACGCTCGAGCGGAAGGGCCTCGTGGTTCGCCAGCAGCATCCGGCCGATGGGCGCCGTCGCGTCCTCGATCTCACCCTGCATGGGCGGGCCGTC
>Ga0184635_10000094_pt1 | contig 17265 bp, 14 predicted proteins | sample PLM3_30_b2_FD_133147 | JGI IMG/M metagenome (GOLD analysis project Ga0184635, IMG submission 133147) | Groundwater sediment microbial communities from an aquifer in East River, Colorado, USA - PLM3_30_b2 | ecosystem: Environmental > Terrestrial > Soil > Riparian zone | place: USA: East River...
ATGTTTGCATCTGGCTGTGCAAGCCATAACCAACAGCAACACTACTCTTGTTATTAATATTCCATTTAGCAGAAAAGCGTGGTTCAACAGATGAAGTATTATTATGAGCCAGGCGGAAATAATGCATACCAGCATTCAGTGTAATATTATTAGATGGCTTGTATTGCCATTGCGCAAATGCCTGTTGTGTAGATGTTTTTCCGGAAGTATTGAGATCCTCCTCTAATGGATCACCTTCATGTTCACTGGAAAGCCGGTAAAAATTGTATTTGATCAGATCTGCAATAACTCCTGCACGCAGGTTAACCCGGTTGCTGAATTTATAATTGAGCATTGAATTAAAAATTAATTTATTGGTATTATACTTATCAAAGTAGGTCCCGGTTGATGTATAATCGTCTTGAGTATAATTTTCATCATAGCCGACCCTGGTTTTCGAAATTCCAATGCCTGACTTGATATTGAGTTTATTACCCAACAGTATAGAATGCGTTATACCTGTCATACCGGTATTGGATAAAAATGTATAAGAATACCTGTCACTATTACTTTCCCATTTTAATGAATCTTGTTCCGCATTAAATTTCTGATCGCTCAAGCCACCAAAACCAAAAAAAGTAAATGTGCCAAGCTTGTTGGTAGGAAAATAAAAATTATAAGACAGGTCCTGGAAATTAGTAGCGCCATCATCTGCTAAAACACCAACTTTCGAAAGCAATGCCAGAGTGGAATAACGATAATTAATAAGATAAGAGCCTTTGTATTTTTTTGAGAATGGCCCTTCCATTGCAGCATTTAACCCAAGTACTCCCGCCTGCAATGTATATTCCCTTTTCTCATTGTTACCTTTTCTTAATCTAAGATCAAACACTCCACTTAATGCATTGCCATATTCGGCTGCAAAAGCAGCAGTAACAAAATCTGAATTTGAAAGTAACTGAGAACTTAATATTGAAATGCCACCGCCACTGTTGCCGGGTGTACCGAAATGGTTTGGATTAGGGATATCCATTCCTTCCATGCGCCATAATAAACCGGTTGGAGAGTTGCCACGGATAACAATACTGTTATTTCCATCATCAGCTGCAAATACACCTGCAAACCCTGTAGCCATGCGAAGTGGATCGTTCACGGCAGCTGCATATTTTTGAGTTTCTTCAACTGTAAATGCTCTTGCACTTACCGCACTCATATCATTAAGTGGTTTATTTTTTTTGCTGCCTGCTTTTATGATAATGGCTGCTTCAGTATGAACGATCGCCTCCAATGAAACATTAATAACAGTCGCTTTACCGGAGTTAACAGCAATATTTTCCAATACTCCTTCTTTAAACCCGGTATATGAAATAGTGATACGATATGAGCCAACAGGAATATTACTGAAACGAAAAACACCTGCATCATCAGTTGTAACTGACTTACCTAGCGGGTTAATAGTAACAGTTGCGCCGGCAAGCGGCTGTTGCAGCACCTGGTCTGTTACGGTACCACGGAAATGCTGTGAATACTGGGCCTGGGCTGAAATGAATAATAAGGTTAAGGCGAACCCAAAAACGAATCTCATTTTCTTCTTCTTTAATGGTTTTGAATAATTGTTTGATAGTATAACAACTAAAGAAGGACCTACCCCTATGCGTTAACATTATTTTAGAAGAAATTAATCCCTGCATTCCATCCAAACCATCCCGTTACTTTACTGCTGAATTTTGTGGTGTTATAATCTGTCGGAGGAATTGGGAAACGATAACCGCTGAAACCAACATTTTGGTCAGTGATATAAACTGAATAAGATGGCCCGGCAAATAAAGAAATATATTTTCCAAGCTTTACATTGAGATTGAGATTGAACCTGTTCAAAAGATTGGTATAATCCCACGAACCAAGATAGAGATACTGGCAACTCAATTCAGGATTTATAGACAATGTTTTCTTTTTATTTAAGGACAATTCACTACCCAGGCCGTAACCAAACGAATAAACCTTGTTACTATCACTTGCATTCAGGCCAGCCCGGAGAATACTGTACAATTTTGAATTTCCTGTTTTAAAGGCCGCGTTAAAGTTTTGTATCTCATTGAAAGAAAAACTGAGTTTGTGATAACCTTTGATAATAATATTGATCAAGCCGATACTGTATCCGGCTGATGTATCGGCAATATTGATAAGTCCTATTTGAACACCTCTTAATTTTTTCGTATAATTAACAACACCAGCTATTTGTACTCCATTCATTTCCCTGTTACTTATATTAGATACACCAGCGATCTGCACGCCGCTTACTTTTTCCTGGGAAAAATTTCCAATACCTGCTATCTGCACACCCTTTACACTATCCGATACATGATTATATATTCCAGAAACCTGGAAACCACTCATTTTTCCTGTCACAAAATTATTAATGCCGGCAGCCTGAAAGCCTTCCACGCTATCCTGTACAAAGTTATTTATACCCGCAGCCTGGAAACCCTTTACTTCGCCACCTACTGAATTAAATAAACCTGCAGCCTGAAAATATTTTACTTCCTTTTTATCAATATTAAAGAGACCGCCAATTTCAAGTCCATTCGTACCGGCAGTGTATCCGCCAAATATGTTCAATGAAAAATTATTGACAACTTGAGAAGATAACTGGCCATGCGTACTTAAACCCGGTACAACTGAAATTTGGAAAGGACGGGTGGCAAAAAAGTTTTTTAAATTAAGACTTTGTATTTTTTGTTTTCCTGAAAGCAGAAACCTTCCTATACCTGTCTCCTGTACCTTAATGGAATCAGTTATGTCAGAGGGCCTCGTGTTTTCTGTTGTATCCGTGATTACTTTCAACGAGTCAGGTGTCAGGTAATCTTCTGGTGTGATCACTTCAGTACTACCCGGCATTTCAATTGGCATCATGGTTATTGAAACTTCCTGGTTATACCGGGGCTGAATTTTTATAGTAGTGTCTTCATAATATTCTTTGCTTACCGTTAACTCAGCTGTATTGTTTTTGCTGCCCTTCAATTTTATTTTAAAGAAACCCTCAGTGTTTGTCATGGCCGAAGCAAGTATCGTTTTCTCATATATACTAGCTTCATTAATAGCAACACCTGATTGTTCATCGTAGACAAAGCCACTTACTGAATAAATTTTTTCTTCGGTCACACCCTTTTGTGTCACCAGAGTCATTCTTATTGGCGCTTTACGGATAATGATATAGTTACCACTTTCTTTAAACTCATAGGTAGTATTAAAAAGTAGCGACAATATTTCTTTCACCGTTTTATTAGACGCCCTGAAACTAACAAGGCTATCTTTTTTAATTATGCTGGAATTATAAGAAAAATAGAAATCGCCTTTATTACTCAGAATTTCAAGCACATTATCTAACCGCTGGTTATTTATATCCAGCGAAATATTTTTCTGCAGAATAGCCTGGCCGTAAGTTGTGGCACTAATAAAAAAAGAAAAAATAATAAGATTAAAAACCGTAATGAATTTCATGAATTGTGATCTGTGTTATTTTAAAATGATCTGCCCGTCTTCTTTCTTGATAACTGTTATTTCAAATGTGAGTTGTATAACGTCTAATACTTGTTCAAGGGACTCATTATTAAAAGTAGTTGTCAGCCGCATATCATTCAATTCCTTTCTGCCGATGACGATCTTAGCATCATAGGCTTCGTTCACCACTTGTACCAGTTTCCACAAAGGAGTATCATCACAAACAAACTCTTTACTGCGATAATAATTGTATAGCTTATCACTCACTTTTTCCTTGGCAGCATTGCTATCGTTTGCAGACATAACTATTTTTTCGCCAGCAATCAGTTCCACTGTCTTACCAGATCTAGTAACCTGCACAATACCCGTCTCAACAACAACTTCAGTAATACCATTTTCACTTTTTATATTAAAAGATGTTCCTACTACAGTTACCTGCACATCATTTATTGAAATAATAAATGGTTTTTTCTTATCCGGCGCAACATTAAAGAAGGCTTCGCCTTTTAAGGCAATAGCTCTTGTATCGCCTTTGAATTTAGAAGGATAAGTAATAGTTGACCTTTTATTCAATGTAATTACAGAACCATCCGGTAAGGTATCGACCAAAACATTTTGCCCGGTTTGAGCAACTATTTCTTTTGGCTCATTGTTAGTCATCATAAAAAATGCAGCAATGCCAAGACCCGCTATTAAAATGATCGATGCCGCGATCCTCATCCAGGAAAAACGACTACGGTTTACAATTTTTGGAGTTTCCTTTTGAACAGCAACCCGCTTTTGAAATCTGTCCCAGGCTTTATCTACATCAAGCGTTGAATCAGCAGCAAGTTTTTTACTGTTATCCCAGACCTTTTTGAGCTGGTCATAATATTCTTTGTTTGCTGCATTCTCATTCATCCATTCATTCACCGCTTCCTCTTCTCCGGGAGATGCTTCACCCAGCAGGTGTTTCACCAGCAGGTCATCATCAATATGGTAAAATTTTTGTTCCAGGGTTGTGGTATTAAAAATGAATAAATAATAAAATAAAGATCAGGAAGTCAACTAATTTCTCCCGCAACAATTTCAATGCTTTGCCCATCTGGTTCTCTACTGTTTTTACTGATATACCAAGCTTATCTGCAATTTCACGGTACTTTAATTCATCAAAGCGGCTCATTTGGAAAATAGTGCGGCATTGTTCTGGTAATTCATTCAATGCAGTATGAATTTTCTTCTCCAGTTCCCCGGCCATTACTTTTTTTGCAGGATGTTCCACTTCGTTCTTCATACTGTACGCAACATGCAACTGGTGATTTGATCTTACTTTCTGATGCTTGATATAATTAAGGCTTTCATTATGCACAGCCCGGTATAAATAGGAAGAAACAGAACCGGACAATGAGAGGTTTTCATTTCTTTCCCAAAGCTTGAAAAAAACCTGTTGCACTATTTCTTCCGCTTCCACTTCATCCCTCAGTATAGTAAAGGCATAGGCATGCAGGCGTTTAAAATGTGTTTTAAAAACCTGTTCAAAGGCTATTTCGTCCCTTTGCGCCAGTAATGTGCCAATGGCTTCGTTTTCCAGTTCCATTCCCTGTGCCCTGTACTCTATTAATAAAGCTGCGCCCAAAAATACTTTTTAATATAACAACCGACAGACCATTTACCCCTATGCTATCCAAAAAAAATTGCAGATAATTTTAACAATGTATTTGAAAATATGGAGGCTATATACCACAAACGGGGTATACCAAACTGTTCGTCAGCATAAATTTTAGCACAAACATGTTAATCGTGCAGTATGCCTGTTAACTTATCTTCACTTTTCCAAAACCATTGATCACGATGAAAAATGCTTTCATGATTCTTGCACTGGCCTGCCTGCAACTATCGTTACATGCGCAAAAGAGAGGCCGTGCAGCTATAGACTCATTAACACAAGTGCTCCAAAGCAATCCAAATGATACAACGAGAGTAAGGGCAATGAACTTACTAAGTTTTGAATACAAAGTATTAGGTAAGGTCGACAGTGCATTGGAGTTATCTACTTCTTCTTTGGAGCTTGCTAAGAAAATAAACTTTACCCGTGGCGAAGCTGACGCTTATTTCTTCCTCGGCCAGGCTTATGCAGGCAAAGGAAAATCAACCGATGCATTGATCAACTATCTCGCTGCTCAGAAATTATATGAGCAATTAAAGCGTAATGTGGATCTCGCTGAAACGTACTATGCGATCGGCTCAGTGCATCAGCGCAGTAACTATGATGAAGCTTTAAGCTTTTTAAAAAAGGCATTGCAAACTGCGCAACAAACTACCAACAAAGACCTGATGGGAAAGATCGCTTATATGACGGCAGTTGTGCTTATTCGCAAAAGCGAGCATGGTGAAGCTGCTAAGTATAAAGATCTTGCCATAAAATATTACACGGAAGCAGGAAACCAAACCGGTCTTGCCAATTGTTATGTGGTGAGTGCAAGACTCAATAATTATAGTGGCAATGTTCAGCAATCAGTAAAAGATAATTATACAGCTTTAAAGCTTTTTGAAAAAACCGGAAATAAAGTAGGAATATATAATGTACATACCGGGCTTGGACTCATGTATGAAGATCAGAAGAATTGGAAGGAAGCATTGAATAGTTACCTGGCAGCAAAAAAAGCAGCTGAAGATGTACCGGCTAAGGAAGTATTGGCAGGTGCATATAATAATGTTGGGAATGCATACCGGGAACTTGGCAATACAGACGAAGCATATAAAGCTTTTAAAGAAGCATTGAAATTATCTGAACAAGCAGGCGATAAAAAAGGTATTGCCACTGCACAAGGAAATTTAGGCACTATTTATAGTTTAATGGGCAATCAAACTGAAGCGCTGAAGAGTTATGAAGAAGCAAGAAAGCGATTTGAAGATATTGGCTCAAAAGAGTCCGCTACTATTTCATACCTGGAAAGCGGAAGTGTTTTATTTGACCTGAAGAGATATGATGAAGCAAAGCAAACATTGGAAAAAGGTTTGCAGTTAGCAAAACAGGTTGGATACAAAGAGGTCATCAGCAAATCGTATAGATTGCTTTCACAAATTGATACGGTCAACAAAAATTATGCTTCGGCACTTCAAAACTATAATCTGTATATAACTTACCGTGACAGCCTTTCCAATGCAGAAGCAGCAAAACAACTTTCAGAACAACGCCTGCAATATGCATTTTCAAAAAAAGAAGATTCACTGCGCTTAGAACAAGCATTGATCGCTGAACAATTGGAAAAGCAAACACTTCTTTCCAAACAACAACAACAGGAATTAAAACTAAAACAAGCCTCACTTGATCTCGCACAAAAGGAGAAGGATGTACAAATGCTCAAATTCCTGCAAACACAGACTGAACTGCAACTTGCCAATGAACAAAATGAGAAGAAGCTGGCGTTGGCACAACAGGAAAAAACAATACAGGAAGCCGAGCTTGAAAAGCAAACATTACATTCGAAACAAAAAGAACAGGAGATCTTACTCAAAGACAGAAAATTAGCTGTTCAAAAAGCTCAGCGAAATATCTGGCTGGCGGGAGCAATTGGTTTGCTTATATTCTCCTTCTTTATGTACCGGAACTACCAGCAAAAACAAAAAGCGAATCGTTTACTGCAACAACAAAACGTAGAACTGGAAGATCAGCGGGACAAGATTAAAAAGGCAATGGCAGAGCTACAACAAACCCAAATACAACTTATCCAAAAAGAGAAAATGGCTTCTTTAGGGGAACTTACTGCCGGGATAGCTCACGAGATACAAAACCCTTTGAACTTTGTGAATAATTTCTCAGAAGTAAATGTAGAATTGGGAAATGAGTTAAAACAGGAAGTAAAAAAATTAGGACTAACAGATGAGCAAAGTCAAAACCTTCATAGCCTTGCAGATGAACTCCTGATGAACCAGGAAAAAATTGTTCATCACGGAAAAAAAGCCGGTGCCATTGTAAGGAATATGCTGCAGCATACACGTAAAAGCAGTGGAGTGAAAGAGCCTACAAACATCAACGCATTGGTGGAAGAATCTCTTAAGTTGAGCTATAATGGTTTCCGCAACAAGAACAAAACATTTGCTTCAAAGATCGAAACACATTTCGATGAGACAGTATCGCAGGTTAATGTAATGCCACAAGATCTGAGTCATGCGGTGGTGAACCTGCTGAATAATGCCTTTTATGCTCTGAATGAAAAAAAGAAACAACTTAACGGTACATTCGAGCCAACAGTTTTGGTCAGCACAAAAAAAGCAGGGAATAAGATCATCATCTCTGTTAATGATAATGGCACAGGCATGTCAGAAAAAGTTACTGCCAAAGTTTTTCAGCCTTTCTTTACTACTAAGCCAAATGGCGAAGGAACAGGATTGGGATTATCCCTGAGTTATGATGTTGTCACCAAAGGTCATGGCGGAGAGATCAGGGTAGAAAGTAAAGAAGGTGAAGGTGCAAATTTTACAATACAATTGCCTGCCTGATCTATATTGCAGCTTTCTATTCAAAGTTCAGGCCGTCTAAAAATAATTGATCAGTAATGATAGAACAAACAGAACTAGTTATTACTAAATGGCAGTATCATCCGCCTGTGAACTCAATTGAGGATAACCCGGAAAAATTATTCAGCTCTATTTCATTTGATGTAATGAAAAAAAGAGCCGCCAGCAAAAAAGGGATCGCCTGCCGCTTTACCGTTCGCTTTGAGTTTGAAAATAAAACGATACTTGAATATGTAGCGGAAGATTCTTATGTAATAGACCTGCAGGACATAATAGATAAAAGCGAACTGCAAAGGATGATCAGGAATTCGTATTCTAAGTTCAATGAGAAATTCGAGTTTAAAAAATTTGGTACAGTACTCCGCGATAAATCGTTGCTGCCATTTGATGAATCAAAATATGATCTTGATCCCATTCTTGCTTTGCTGCGATAAGCTGTGAAAAAAAAATTGAACCCTGTTCAAAATGGTCTTAATAAAATATACCCAGGTAGAATGAGGAAAAGCAGGTGGATCGCCATGCTGATCAGGCAGATCATTACTGTTACTTTTTACTACCCGGATCAGTATCCTCCTTCTCTTCCTTTTGTTCTTTCAGGGGTAATTTATCCGTCTTTCCAACTTTTATCTTTGGGTCTTGTCCTGTACCGGTAGCTCTGATCGGAATACCAACAATACCAAATGGGGGCAGACCAAGACGGCAATCAAACTTGATGCTGCCATCAAAACTTGTTTGTCCCTGGATCCTGAGCCTGTATCCTTTTACCTTGATCTTTGTTTTCTCCAGCGTAACCACGTTATTTTTTATTGTTGTTTTGAAATGGATCTTTTTTAATTCAGGATCGTTCATGGCTTCCTTGCCTGTTTCTTTGCTTATCGCTGAAAATAGCTTGAAGCCATTCAACTTTACTTTCTGAACAGCCAGGTCACCACCACCTTTCAACGAAGGCATGATCGGGAACATGTTTCCATCCAGTTTTCCTTCAAGATCATAATCCAGTGAAACAATGCCCTCCGCTTTGGAAGCTGCCGGTACCAATTGCCGAAACAACTCAACTTCATTATACATTTTTTTTACATCAAAGGAATCTATTTTAATATTATATGTAAAAGATGCCCTGGTAGAACTAAGGGTCCTGTAACTGCCATTCATCACAGTCACTGCATCTGCCAACTTAAAACCCGTTTCTTTCATTTTCAATACAGCATCTTTGATAAGCACTTCTCCTTTTACAGATTTTATATTCAGTTTATTATAATCAAGTGTCTTTATATCTGTCGTAAATCTCATATCCAGATCCGCGGGTACAAGAATCACACCACTACTTCCGGCTGCTAAAGAATCAGGTCTTGTTGAAACTGTATCTGAATTGTAAGCCATCAATTCATCCAGCAATAGGTGATCAGATTGCAAATGAACATCGCCTTTTAGCGGGCCATTGCCTTTAATGTAATTCGGTATGTTAGAAAAAGAACCGCTCAGAACAGCAACAGTTTTTCCATATTTTGTTCTGAACTGATCGATCTTCACCTGGTCCTGGTTAATGCGAAAGATGCCCCGGTCAATTATAAATGGAAGTGGGTAGAGAGTGGAATAGACAACAAGGCGATTTACTTTCACCGTTCCCTTGTTATTAAGCCGATCGTAACGCCGTGCATCCACATCAGCCAGGCTGCCCTTCAGGGAGAGATCAGTCTCAATGGTTCCCACTACATCCCAGCCTTCCACTGAAAATAATTTGAATATTTTTCCAAGGTTAAGCTCTCCCTTTGATTCTATATCATATCGAAGGTTGTCAAAATTCTGCATGTCAGCTTTTACTATAAATGGCTTTCCTTCAAATTCAAATGAAATGGGTTGAACATCCATTCTCCAACCTTTCATAGTCCCATCCTTATTTTGTACAGCAGCATTCACAGCAATTTTTTCAATCGGAGCAGGGTAATATTTTGTTTTCAAAAAAGCGTCCTCCACTTTCAGTACCGCTTCGATTTTTGGAAATATTTTTTTTGCAGGCTGATAATCTCCTGACGATCTTATGCTCATCGCAAGGTTGCCATTAATATCTACACTGTCCAGTGGATAGATCTTTTGAATATCTGATAAACGCACAACCGCATCCAGGCCGGCATCAATAGGAGAATCATCAGCATTCCTGAAATGAAAAAACCCTTTAATATAATTATCAAGTGCTTTAATATCTATGTTGTCAATAGCGGCGCTGATGTGATGATAATTATTATCGGGACAATTGGCTTCAATATTAAAATTGATCTGCTGAACCGAAACGGGCATATCCGTATAATGAAAATACCCGTTTTGCAACCTTGATCGTAAATGAAAGGCAGGAATACTTACAACTTTAAAATCACTTCGCAATCGGTCAGGGTTTTGCTATTCAGCATAATAACCATCAGCATCCAGTTGCAAGCTAAGCTTCCCTTTTAGTTCGTATTGCTGCAAGCCCAGAAATTTACCCACTTTTTCCAGGTCCATTTCACCGCTGGTGCGAGTGAATATATAAGGCGCTTCATACCCTTTAATTTTTAAAACAGAACTCAAATGATCCTTTCCCAGGTTAAAAAAAACAGAATCAATATTCAATGACAAACTATCCAAATTCAACGCAGGCATCCTGGTTTCAAGATCAAGGTACAGGTTGCTTACCGGTTCCGACAGATTTTCATAAGCAATATAACCATCACGTAATTTCATAGAAAATGCGAGATCGGGTATTGTATCCGTTCCTGCTATATAAAGACCGGAAAGCGACGCAGAAATTCTTGCATCACCTTTTATTTTTGTTTTTTTCCTCCAGCCCTGGTAGGATGGCGGCAAAGCTGTGAACACATCGCCGAGATCTGCCTTCTCGCTGCTTAGTTCAAAATTCATTCTTTCACCCCTGCTAAGAAATTCATACTTCCCGGTTATTTCAAGTGGGAGGCGATTGACCATTACTGTATTTTTTGCAAACTCTAATTCAAGCGAATTGGTATTAACTTTTGTTACCAGGTCCGCATTTATTTTTTTATTGATCACATAGGGTTCCCCATTGATATTAATATCAAATGAATTGATAGATATATGACTGGCAAGATCAAAAATAGCTTTGCTCAAATCACCCTTACCTGAATAATTCAGCCCGTTTGCACTTATAAAAATATCTGCATAAGCATCCTTATATACAAGAATGCTTTTCTCGATCACGATCTTTTCAATTTGTAATGCTGTTGTAGTATCAGGAGCAGAAGAAGAAGTATCGGCACTCACGGATGATGATTTAAATACATTGTAGTTGGCATCTCCTTCTTCATCCACCAATATATTGATGGATGCCTCTTTCATAAAAAACTCATTGATATGAATATTACCGCGGATCAGATCGGGAATACGGATGCCAAAAGCAACTTCACCAGCTGCTAATAGTGTTTCATCCTGGTAAGGTACGGAGCCAGTGGATTTAAAATTGTATAGAGTGAGAGTTAGAGAAGGAAAATGTTTGAAAAAAGAAAGTCTTGCTTTGGAAAATTCCACCTTCCCTTCAATAGAATTGTTAACAAGTTTTTTGATCTCTTTTGATATCGTGCCCGGCAAAATATAAGGAAGAAGAAACAGTAGCAGGAATACTGATCCGATCGTTATTACGATGATCTTTGCAGCTTTTTTACTCCAGCGTAATATCCCCGTTTTCATAATGAAAATAAATTACCAGTTTGGGGCACGCCGGTCTTTCATTCCTCTATACGGATATTGTCAGATAGATATTAAAGATACGTATAATGATTTCCATATATAGACATTAACATCTGAAACTAAATAAAGACTCCTGTAAAATTCAAATTTGCTTATTCATTTCAATGACGAGACCCTGTGGAAAAAAAATTTGACCCACGCATGATTTTTGCCTGATAATCGGATGTTAGCTTTACTGCAGAAATCCTTATCAGATCATTTTTCAAAATTATATGTTGTGACAAGTGTGATTGAAAAACCGAGGCAATGGGCTTCTAAAAGAGCCAGGAAAAACCAGGAACTTTTTATAAAAGAAACTCCTAAACTCCTTTATTCTGTTGTTATCAATAACAGGGCCCCAAAAAAAGAAGTAGAGAATAAAACCGGACAAGAGATCGAAATAGGTTTGCCGCAACAGCCGAGATCCTATCTTAAATACCCGAGTTGTGATTGGTTCTGACAATACAGGATCCAGTGTACATTTCTTATTAGCGTAGGTTATTCTTAAACCCTGAAGTATTATAATGCTAAACTGTCACGCAAAAGAAATCCAGACAAGATTAAAAAAAGAGGACGGTGGTAATCTTTTTATCTTGCCTGGATATTACAATTCCATCTGAAAGGATAATGGCTTGGTAATCTCTTTTGGAATCTGTTGTAATAAAGTAACGGAAGATTCATCAATGTCATTTACCAGTAGCAGATCGCCTAATATGCCTGGGTCTATAGATCCAAAGAATTACAAACGATCGAAACCCTTTCCTGTAAAGGGTTTCATAATTTTTTACAACCGCTTATACCTGTTTTTTTAGATTTTAGCCCCTCAAAATATTTGACAATTGTCAATACTTTTTTTAGATGGTCGCATGCATAATGGAAAATGGCTTTAGAGACTATGGTTATCTTATAACTGGTATAGCCTTTACCAGGGTTTCATTAATTATTTCTTTAAAGAAAGTTTTTTCCTGACCCTGCTTAAAGTTTCAATAGTGATACCAAGAAAGGATGCAATATATTTTAACGGGATCCGGTTGGCCAGGTGACCATACATTGTTATAAAGAGTCGGTACTTATTTTCAGCATTGGTAAGTCTTGCAATAAATGCACGCCCCTCTGCATCCTGGTAATATTTTTGCAACACCTTCCTGGCAACAATATTGAATTCGGGAAACTTGATATATAGATCCTGGAAATCGGCATATGTTAATGCAAGCAACTCACAATTTTCAATAGCCTGCATATTTTCAAAGGCTGGTTCCCTTACGTCGAGAGCCGAAATAGAGCTTACAACTTCATTTTCAGCAGTGATCCATGTTGTAATGTCTTTTTTCCCTTCTTTAATGAATCCACGTACGGCGCCCTTTTGTACAAAATAAATATACTCGCATATTTCGCCAGCTTTTAGCAATAATTTCCCTTTACGGAATGAACAGGCATAAGTGTGTTTTCTAAGATAATTTTTAATACCCTCACTTAATGGATAGAAATAATCCAATGTGGCAATCACTGATGAAATATCAGGAGGATTGTTTTTGTTAATTTGACCCTTTCTATGTAAAGCAGTTCCAGCCACTCATTGCAGTTTAGGCGTATACAAAACTAAGAATATATTTTTCTGGAAACATCAATACAAACAACATAACCCGGATCAAGTGCTGTTTGTTTACTATACCCTGCTGTTTGTTGACAGCTGCATTTAGTTTTTCCATTTATATAATATTCTTGTGAAAGAATTAATAACCAGTTTTCATCATATAAATATCAAATAAAAAAAACATCTATTATGAAACAGATCATTATTTCCATCGCCATTGCTGTTATCACAATGGTTTTTTGCTCGTGTTAGCTTTACGTCGTTATAAGAATCATAACAACAACTCTTATGCATGGAGGGAATGTTTTTCATCCCTTTACTATATACCGGTACGTGGAAGCATTTGGTGGCAATGCGGGCACCTGATCATTATTTATTTTTTTTCCGACGAACACGAACCCGGGTGTAGTTATCGATGTCTCCTTTTGTTAATACCACAAATGTGGTATTGCTAAACATTTTCTATTTTGTTATATTTATTCGATCTTTTCCAGTTTAGATAGCTTCAACTCTCCCTATGACTATCGAGTCATTAAAAATCTCAAGTCATGAAATTTTTTGCAAAAAAAACAAAATCAATATCTGGCTTGCTTCAACCTTTAAGAAGTAATTTATATATTTCCAAGCATCAAAAACACATATCGAAAACTAGCACGTTCGTTATTTTAATTCTTTTTATGCTTTACAGCTGCTCTGAAGTCTTGAAAATTCAATCGTCAAATGATATCCAGCTAATACCACAAAAAACTGGAAAGTGGTGCTGGGCTGCTACTACTGAAATGTGCTTAAAATATCTGGGCGAATCGGGTATTGATCAATGTGACGCTGCGAATAAAGTATTTGGCAGGAATGATTGCTGTAGCACTCCGGTACCTTTGGATTGCATCAATGGCTCATTTCCAGAATTTGAAAAATATAATTATTCCTATAGTCGCACAACTAATACTGCTTTAAGCTGGATGGAAATAAAAAAGCAAATAAATCTCAAAAAACCAATAGCTTTTTCATGGAAGTATACAGGTGGTGGTGGACATATGATGGTAATAACCGGATATAATACAATTGATGGCGTCAACTATTTATACATTAATGATCCTTTGGAAGTCAATGTAGGTAGCAAATATGCCATCTCGTATACTGAATTTGTAAGTGGGCCAACGCATACGCATTGGGATGATTTCTATAACTTAACTAAAAAGTAAGAATAACAATGAAACTACTTTTGTTTTTTCCTTTGCTTTTTTTATTCAACGTATATACATATGCGCAGAGGGACACGAGTAATCTCAAGGAAAGAGACATTACTGCACAAAACAAGTTGATCAATTTCAAAAGCTCCTTAAATGAGAAAAACATAGGAAATTTCGGCTTTAATTCAATCGATGATTTAAATAATGCCGAATTGTCTAAACCGCCTTTTCAGCTTTCGATTATCCCTTTAAATCAATTAAAAAATTATACGAGTAATACGAATGTCAACAGTATGTTCATCCAATCATCGCAATTTATCTATCCGATAATTAATAGTAAAAACCGGTCTGCGACAAATGCAATGATTTTAGACTACCCACAAACAAAATTGAAATGGGAGATCGTTAGCATTGGTAAAAGTAAATTATTGGCTGAGGCTGTATACAATCAATACAAAAAGACTCCAAATAATTATTTTATTGCCAGCATTCCTTTTCTTAACCTGGACTTCATTACATTTAGGACGGGATCTTCAGTAATGATGATACCGGTTGTTAGTGACCCGCAAAATAAACTCGAAGCAGGAGTACCTGTACCTGCCGAAAAAATTTTTTCTACTTACTCTATAGCAGCTAAAAAATACAATGGCCTCCCCATGTAGCAATCCCAGTTTACTTCTTTTCACCGGTTGCAGTTATACAATAAACCGTCTGCACCGCACAAATAATTGATAAGGCAAACAACAGCAAGGTGAATAAATAATAATAAATAATTTTTTTCGCATTACTTTCAATCTCTTTATCGGGCCATAATATGGAAGCTGTTAATCTACCTGTGCTGTCATTGGGATCGTGATTTTCTGCGAAAAATTCCGTCTCGGTTAATTTGCTACCCTTTTCTTTCTCGATTTCTATCCACATGACCTTATTTTCAGGCAGTAAGTTATTGCCTTTCACCACATATCCCCCAGAATAAGAAGTATAATCTACAGTCGTCTTTTTTTTATTACTAACACTTTTAAAATAGATAAACAAAGCTGTCAACAACAATAATATTGTAGCTGCTCCCCAATAAATAACATGTTTCTTCTTATTAAGCAAGGTGCATGGGACTAACATTATTGCAATAACAATTGCCAGAACCAATTTCCCCAATGACTCATAATTTGCATCGCTGCCAAGCGCAATTGCTGCATAAGAAGGAATATCAACGAAACCAGCAAGAATTGTTATGATGGCTCCTGCAATTGTTACCAGGAGATTCCATTTAGATTGTAAGAATTCGAGATTCATTTAATTATTGAATTTTAATATCACAAATAAATTCTGATTTACGATAAACCTTCGCCGTTGCTTTTCCTCCCTGATTTCCCTTCCACGCTAAAACAGTAAAATTACCCGGAGAAAGGGGCATCATCGCATTATCAGTTAACTGTGGAATACGAATACTGTCTTTGCTTGGTAAATAAATGCCTCTTTTTATATATATCTCAAATCCTGATAAGGCAACAGTATCATTATTGCCAAAGACTCTTACTTTAAAATTCACCAACCCAAAGTTTGTTTCCGATCCGCTTGGGCCATTAGATGTATCTACAACATCAAGTGTGTTTTGCGTTTTAAAAAGCATATCAGACTTAATATCGTTGATCAATTCCGCTAAACTATCTGCATTAGTCAGAGTAGACGAAAACTTTAACTGTTCATTGTAATAGGAAAAATCATCTTCAAATAACTCAGCATATTTATTTCTACGTCGTAACGCCATTTTAAAACGTGTAGCTTCATTAATAATCGTATCCAGGTTAAACCGTGAGATCGAATCTGTCATCAATAAATTTTGCTTTAGCCTCATCGTTTCATTAACCACCTGGTCTATTTTGTTCATGATAAATTTCCCTTTTACTTCATCCTGTGCAATTGTTTTAAATGAAAGCAGGAGAACGAAGCCCGCAAAATGACTGAATTTTAAAAATTCAAACTTTGATTTCTGAATATAAGTAAACATTTATTTACAGTTTATGCTGTTATTAAATCGCAAGAGTAGCTCGACTCAATTTATCCGACAACTGAAAAAATCATAAAGTAATACTACAAATCAGAAGAATGAAATCATTAGGGAGAGAAATACAGTTATAAGGTAAGACCTTCTTTCAGAATTTCAAAAAAAGTTTTTAGGATGGAGCCGCCCTTGGCACATATAAGCTGCGCAATACAGGCCTCTCGTACAGATTTTCTTTTATTGCAGATTATTTGCAATACTCCTAAGGAACCCAGACCAGTATTTATTATTTTTTTGAAAGACAAATGAAAACACTATGGCAGTTGGGAATTTGAGTAAATAAAATTTCTATTGAGTAGGATACCCTAATGATGCGTAACTTAGTTGCAAGTAATTTGACCTTATGCAATTCTTCGTTGAAAAAAATTCGATCGTTAGAAAGATCTGGGGCAAGAGCGACACCGTACTTTTTATTTTTGCCGGAGCCGCTGCTGAATTTGCACTTAATAAAGCCGTAGACTGGCTCTATTTTACCGGCAGGTTACCTGCCGATCCATTGGGCCGGTTGTTTTCCACTGTCAGGTATGCAAGAAGAATTGTCTTCTCGTCAACCGATGAAGCGAATAAAGCAATTGACGCCATGCGACAGATACATACTGCCGTCGAACAAAACCGTGGCTCTTCCATACCCGACTGGGCTTACCGTGATGTGTTGTTTATGCTGATATATTATTCCATCGCATCATACGAACTGCTCGAAAAAAAAC
>Ga0184635_10000095_pt1 | contig 17202 bp, 15 predicted proteins | sample PLM3_30_b2_FD_133147 | JGI IMG/M metagenome (GOLD analysis project Ga0184635, IMG submission 133147) | Groundwater sediment microbial communities from an aquifer in East River, Colorado, USA - PLM3_30_b2 | ecosystem: Environmental > Terrestrial > Soil > Riparian zone | place: USA: East River...
TCGGTCGCCCGTGAATAGATGAGCCCGCCGCCGGCGACGATCAGGGGCCGCCGGGCACCGCGGATCAGCTCGGCGGCACTGGCAAGCACATCTGGCTCGGGTGCTGGGCGGCGGATCCGCCAGCTCCGCTCGGCGAGGAATTCATCGGGGAAGTCGTACGCCTCGGCCTGCACGTCCTGGGGAAGAGCGAGCGTGACCGCGCCGGTTTCCGCCGGATCGGTCAGCACCCGCATAGCGGCGAGCGCGGCCGGTACCAACTGTTCAGGTCGGTTGATCCGGTCGAAGTACGTGGAGACCGGACGGAACGCGTCGTTCACCGAGACGTCGTAGGAGCGGGCGTCCTCGAGTTCTTGGAGGACGGGGTTAGCGACCCGGCTGGCGAAGATGTCGCCGGGGAGGAGCAAGACCGGCAGCCTGTTGATGGTTGCTAGTGCCGCGCCGGTGACCATATTGGTGGCGCCGGGGCCGATCGATGTCGTGCACGCGAAGGTGGACATGCGATCGGTCATCCGGGCATAGGCCGCCGCGGTGTGTACCATCGCCTGCTCGTTGCGGACGAGGACGTAGCGGAGCGCGTCGCCACTCTCGAGCAGCGCCTGGCCGATGCCTGCGACGTTGCCGTGACCGAAAATGCCCAGGCATCCCGCGAACGTGCGGCGCCGCTCGCCGTCGAACTCGGTCCACTGACTCGCAAGGAAACGGACGAGGGCCTGCGCGACGGTCAACCGCATCATCCACCACCCTCCTGGTGAGCTAAGCGATCCTGCCCCTCGGCCGACGGGACGTCGGGAATCGCGGCGGTAGTCATCGGCAGCCGTGTGTCGACCTGCGCCGCGGTCCAACTGTCGCGAATCCAGGCGTGGCACGGATCGTCGCGGAAGGCCATGGTCCGCTGTTCGGCCGGTCCCGCGAGGACGTTCAGGTAGTACATGTCATAGCCGGGGGCAGCCGTCGACGGACCGTGATAGCCATGCGGGACGAGGACCACATCGCCGCTGCGCACCTCGCGCAAGACATCGATCGGCTTTCCCGGTGAGCCGTACACCCGCTGCATCCCGAAGCCGTGCTCGCCGGCGATCTCAAAGTAGTAGATCTCCTCGAGGATCGCCTCGCCATCACCGGCCGTGTCGTGCTTGTGTGGTGGATAGCTCGACCAGTTCCCGCCGGGTGTCAGCACCTCGACGGCGGTGAGCTTAACCGTCTCGAACGCATCAGGGGCGCAGAAGTTGTTGACCTGGCGGCTGGCCGGGCCGGCACCGCGCAGCTCAACGGGGACGTCTTCGGCCTTGCCGTACCGCGGCTCTAGCTGCCTCTCACATCGTGCACTGGGCAGCGCATAGCGGCCGCCGAGCGGTGCGGTCACCGATGCGGCGGCGCCCATCGGAAGGTAGGCGAAGTCGGTGACGCGAGCGAAGACTGAGCTGCGTCCCTCGAGTTCGATGATCACGCCTTCGCACGCGATGCTGGCCGGTCCGCCGGCCAGCGGCAGAACCAGCAGTTCGTCGTCGCCTGGGGGCAGCTGGATCGAGCCGTCAGGCGGAAGGTCGAGCATCTGGAGCCCGGCGTAGCCCCAGCCGGCCGCCGCCGGCGTCACCAGGGTTGTCAGCATCGAGCGCCCGGCCGCAGTCATACCGCCTGCGCCCCTCGGGCCGCGATATCCGCAGCTTGGGAACCCCGGGCAGTGCCGCGAGTGCCGCCGGTCAGAAGCGAGACCGCTCGGTCCACGGCGGCGTCGACATCGTCGTCCGGCGGGTAGAGCAAGGCGCGCCCGGCGACGATGCCGCGGACGGTCGGCAGGGCCAGCGCCGTTGTCCATCGCTCGAACATCTCGGCGGCCTCGTCTTCTGACTCGCCGGCATCCCCGCCGAGAAGGAGCACGGGCAGCGTGGACGCAGCCAGCACCCGCTCCATGTCGTCGACGACCGGAAGCTTGAGCCAGCTGTAGGCGGAAGTCGTACCGAGCCCTGACGCTACGGCGATCGACCTCGCGACGGCATCAGATGTGAGGTCGTGGCGGACCCGTCCAGCTGACGGGGCCGGCGTCCGCCGGCCGCCGGCTGTGCGCCCGTCCCGCGCCGAGCCGGCAGACCCGGCCGGCGTCGCCGCTTCCCGGCTGGCCCAGAACGGCTCCACCATGGCCATCAGCCGGTGGGCGGCGAGATCGCTGATCGCATCGGCGCACGACTCGAGGGTGCGAACGGTGGCGGGATCGGCGAGGTCGATGCGAAGCAGCATCTTCCCGCCGTCGAAGCCCATCGCTGCGAGGGAGCTCGCGGTGTAACCGGTGAACCGGTCATCCAGCTCGAACACCGAACCTGCGAGCCCGCCCCGGTTCATCGAGCCAACCACCAGCTTGTCGTCGAGCGCCTGGAGAATCAGCAGATCCTCCAGGATGTCAGCGGTGGCGAGCACCCCGTCCACGCCCGGGCGACGCAGGGCGGCGACCAGCCGGTCCAACAGGTCTAGGCGGTCGGCCATCGCCCATGGGCGGCCGCCTGCACCCAGCGACGCACGCGCGGGGTGGTCGGCGGCGATGATCATAAGACTGCCGCTCGCACCGATGAGCTCTGGCCGCCGCCGGCGGGTGGTCGCCGCTTCGGCGATCGCCTCAGGTTGCCGCACCCGCACGTCGGCGAGGGCCCGTGCCTGCCGCTCATCCATCGCGCTCGCCAGCCTTGGACAGCAGTTCGAGAACCTCGGGCTCGTACGGCATCGCCGCCGAGCAGGCGATCTTGGTCGCGACGATCGCGCCCGCGGCGTTCGCGAACCGAATGGTCCGCTCGAGCTCCCATCCGCGAATCATGCCGAGGCAGAGTGCTCCGCCGAATGCGTCACCGGCACCGAGTCCGTTCACCACTTCGACGAGGATCGGAGGGACCTCGACCTTCTCGACCGCCGTCCTGGCCAGCACTCCGGCCGGGCCCTGCTTCACCACGGCGAGCGCGACACCGCGGTCGAGCAACGCCTCCGCTGCGGCGGGCGGATCCGCGATCCCCACGGCGGTCTCGCACTCGTCGAGGTTCCCCACCGCCACCGTCGCATGAGGCAGTGCCTCCGCGAGCGCGGTCCGGGCCGCGTTGCGGCTCGGCCAGAACATCGGCCGGTAATCCAGATCGAGGATGGTCGCCTTCCGGGCGGCGGCCGCGCCGTCCGACCTGACGCGCATGGCCGCGAGCGTGGCGCTGCGGCTGGGCTCCTGGCACAGGCCGGTGCCCGTCACCCAGAGGATCTCGGCATGTGCCAACGCATCGAGGTCGAGCTCGTCGGTACGGATCTGGAGGTCAGGGGCAGTCGGAAACCGGTAGAAGTAGAGCGGGAAGTCGTCAGGAGGCAAGATCGCGCAGAACGTCACAGGTGTCGGAAGGCCGTCGACGGCACTCACCCATCGGTCGTCGACCCCGAAGTCCCGCAACGCTGTGTGGATATAGGTACCGAAGGGGTCGGCACCCGTTCTGGTGACCACCGCCGTGGTCAGCCCAAGCCGCGCAGCCGCGACGGCCACATTGGTCGCGCTTCCTCCGACGTAGCGAGTGAAGTGCTCCACCCGATCGAGTGGCAGGCCGACCTGATCGGGGTAGATGTCGACACCGACCCGACCGATCGTCACCACGTCGAAGGCCGGCACCCCGGTCCCCGTTACCGACCGGCGGGCGGTCATGGCCGCCCCCCGAGAGTGTTCTGGCCTGAATGGGCAGGCGTCCCAAGCCCGCCCGCGCCAAGATCCCGGTCCCTCTGCGCCGACCCGAGCCGGCCAAGGAAGTCCAGGCTGGCCCGAACGTCGGCGACCGGGCCGGCTCGCTGGGGCGGCTCGGATTCGAGCCGTTGATCCTGCTCGATGACGTACCAGCCCTGATAGCCGGCGGACTCGAGGGCGCCGACCGTCGCCGCTATCTCCGCCGCTCCCGCGCCGAGGCGAACGTACATGCCGGTACGGACGCCCTCCGCATAACCGAGATCGCCCTGGCGGACCTTGCCAGCGAGACCGGGTTCGGCGTCCTTGAGGTGGACGTGGGCGATCCGGTCAGCCGCCGCGCCGGCAAGCGACGCCGGTGAGCCGCCCCCGACGAAGTAGTGGCCCGTGTCGAGGCAGAGCCGGATCCCTGAGCCGTCGAGGACCCGCTCGACGTCGTCCGGTCGTTCCACGGCAGTGCCCATATGCGGATGGAGGACGGCCTTCACGCCGCGATCGTCCGCAGCCGCGGACGCGCGATCAAGATTCTTGAGCAGCTGCCGCCACTGCGCATCGTCGAGCGCGGCCCGACCGTCGTAGCCCTCGCGCCCGTACTCCGCGGCGAGGACCAGCAGGCTCGCACCCGCTCCGGCGAATGCCTCTGCCATCCGCACGACCATCGGGATGGGGTCGACGGCGGCATCATGCAGCACGACCGGGACGAACCCGCCGATCCCGCTGATCCCGTACTCGCGCAGTAGCTGGCTGCGAGCGGACGGGTCGTCGGGCAGGAAACCGTCGGGACCGAACTCCGTGGCCGATAGCCCGAGCTCGCCTATCTCGGTGAGCACTCGCTGCCGGCTCATCTGATGACCCCAGCCAGGGACCTCGCTGACCCCCCAGGAGATCGGCGCGGCGGCCACGCGTGCCCGTATTCCCGTCATGTGGCCCTGCCCGGGGCCGTCGACGACCGCCGGCGGGACAGTGACCTCATCCGCGGACCACTTGGCCCAGCCGGGGGGGTCATCCGTCGATCTCCGCGATCTCGACCGGGCGCCCTTCCCGGCGAGACCGTTCCGCCGCCTCGGCAACGAGCAGCGCGGCAAGCGCGTCGTCGGCCGAGCACGGGTTGTCGATCGATCCGCGGGCATAGTCGAGGAACGCGGACAGCTCGGCCTCGTAGGCACCCGCGAAACGATCAAGGAATGTCCGGTACGGGGGTTGGCGAGGCCACGGCACCTCCGGATCCGCGGATCGCAGCGGACTGCGGTCATCGAGACCGACGGCCAGCGTCCCGCGAGTGCCGGCGAGCTCCAACCGGACATCACAGCCCGCGCCGTTGTAGCGGGTGCCGGTGACAACGGCAAGCGATCCGTCGTCCATGACCAGGATCGCGGCTGTCGTGTCGACGTCGCCGGCGGCCCTGATGAACGCGGCCCCAGTGTTCGCACCTACCGCGTGCACCGACGAGACCTCACGGCCGGTGACGAATCGGATCGCGTCGAAGTCGTGGATGTGCATGTCCCGAAACTGCCCGCCGGAGGTAAGTATGTAGTCCGGATGCGGCGGCGCGGGGTCGGCAGTGATGGCTCGCAGGGTGTGGACCTGGCCCAGGGCACCGCCCTGGTAGCCGCGGCGGGCGGCGCGGAAGCCGGCGTCGAAGCGGCGCTGGAACCCGACCTGAAGCGGGACCTGGGCAGCGGAGACCTCAGCGATGACCGAGCGGGTGGTGGCGATGTCCAGCGCGATGGGCTTCTCGCAGAAGACGGGGATCCTGGCATCGACCGCGGCCCGGATGAGATCGGCGTGCGTGGCAGTTGGGGTCGCGATGACCACGCCATCCAGCGGCTCGCTCGTCGCCGCGGCGAAGCCGTCGACCTGGCGAGCGCCGATCTTCTCCGCGAGTGTCTTGGCCCTGGCGAGGTCGGCATCGGCCACCAGCACCTCGGACACCGCTGAGTGCCTGGCCAGCAGAGCGGCGTGGAACGCGCCTATCCGGCCCGCGCCGAGCACCACTATCCGCATGTCGGCCTCCGCGCTTGGCAGCGCTGGGCGGGTGTGTCCCGCTCGCCTCGCCAGGTTTCTAGTCGTGGAGCTTTGTCCTGTCAATGGTTTGTACTGACAAAGTGAGTAACCTGTTAGCCGTGGTCGAGGCGCCAGTCTCCATAGCGGTGGACCGCAGCAGCCCGGTACCGCTCTACTTTCAGGTTGCGGAACAACTCGAACGGGCGATAGAGATCGGCTCACTCCCTGCCGGTGTCCGCCTGGGCAACGAGGTGCAGCTCGCCGAGCACTACGGCCTGTCCCGTCCTACGCTGCGGCGGGCGATCCAGTACCTGGTCGACAAGGGGCTCCTGGTTCGTAAGCGCGGGGTCGGTACCCAGGTCCTGCGTACGAAGGTGAAGCGGCCGATCGAGCTCACGAGCCTGTACGACGATCTCGTTGGCGCAGGACAAGCGCCGACGACGCAGGTTCTGCAGAACACGGTCATCTCGGCTGACGCCACCGTGGCGGTTGTGCTCGGCGTAGAGCCGGAGTCACCAGTGGTGTTCCTCGAGCGGCTGCGCTCGGCCGGCGACGAACCGCTGGCGCTGATGCGGAACTACCTGCCGACAGATCTCATCGAGTTGCGAACGGATGCCCTCGAGTCCAACGGTCTCTACCAGCTGCTGCGGGCCGCCGGCATCAATCCACGGGTCGCGCTGCAGTCGATCGGGGCCCGCGCGGCGAGCGGCGCGGAGGCACGTTTGCTCACCGAGCCCCGTGGTGCCCCGCTGCTCACCATGACCAGAACGACCTACGACGATTCTGGCAAAGCCGTCGAGTACGGGACCCATGTCTATCGAGCCTCCAGGTACGCCTTCGAGCACACTCTCGTCGGCCGTTAGCGCCCTGCGACGGGGCGACCCATGGCCCCAGACGCCAAGCATGAGGGGCACCCTCCCGCCATCCCGCGAGACATGAAGGGCACCCTCACCCCGTAGGTCGCGGTGAGGGTGCCCTTCATGCGCGCTGGGTCGGGCGTGAGCTTCCCCCGACCCGTCGCCCGACGCCCGCTATTGGCGGGCGAGGTCGGCAGCGCCGACGACTCCGGCCTCAGGGCCCAGTTCGGCGATCTTTATCGCGGCCTCCGGGCGGTACCCGCGGCCGACCAGGCTGCGGTGGAAGGACTCACGAGCCGGGCCGAGCAGAAGATCCTTGGCGTCGGATACCCCGCCGCCGATGATGAAGCAGCCAGGATCGAAGGCCGCGGCCAGCGACGCGAGTCCCACACCGAGCCAGTGGCCGGCATCCTCGAGGAGCTCGATCGACGTGGGGTCGCCGTCCTTCGCGGCCTGCGTGATCAGGGGGCCAGTGATGGCCGACACATCCCCGCCGGCGAGGTCCAGGAGCGTGTTGGCGAGCGGCGCGCCGGATTGGGCGAGCTCACGACCCTCGCGCACCAGAGCATTTCCGCTCGCATACTGCTCCCAGCAGCCCTTGTTGCCGCAGCCGCAGCGCAGCCCACCCGGCACGACCTGCATATGACCGAACTCTCCGGCGAGTCCCCAGCGACCGCGATAGAGCTGTCCGTCTAGCAGGATTCCGCCGCCGATCCCGGTTCCCACGGTTACGCAGACCACGTGATCCTGCCCGCGACCCGCGCCGAATTTGGTCTCTCCCCAGGCAGCGGCGTTCGCGTCGTTCTCGATCACGATCGGCAGGCCCACCCGCTTCTCTAGCTCGGCCTTGATCGGCTCCTCTCGCCAGGCAAGGTTCGGCGCGAAAAGGACGGTCGCCCGCTGCTGGTCGATGAAACCCGCAGCGCCGATGCCTGCGGCGGCGATCCCAGGGCGGCTTCCTGCGAGGTCATTGATGGCATCAGCGATCGTGTCCTCGGTCGCCTTCGGGTCCTGGGCAGGCGTCTCCCGCTTGTCAGAGACCAAGATCCGGCCAGACTCGTCCACCACCCCGGCCGCCACCTTCGTTCCCCCGATGTCCACGCCGATCGTCAGCGCCATGGAGTCGTCAGCCCTCGTCACCGGTTATGTCGATTCGCGCCGACCCGTTGGTTCGGCCGGACGAACCGTATCCGGTTGCCGCATCCGGGACGACACCGCCAGCGCCTGCTGGGCCTTCGAGGAACGCCTTGGCTGCCGCGGCGAGCGACAGGCCAGCAACGGCGAGGTGCCGAACCACATCAGGATTGGCGTCTCGGACGCTGCGAATGAGCAGGCAGATCGGGCAGAGCTGGCACTCCTCGGCATCGGTGGCGATATGGTCACCGACCCAGCTCGTCAGCGATGCGATCAGCTTCGCGGCCTCCTCGGCTGCGGTCCCTACCGCCTCTTCGGCCGAACCGCCAGTCATAACCGCATCGCCACCATTCCGTCCGTGTGATCAGTCGCGAGTACGTGCCCGCGCTTCGGCTGCCACATCGCCGCTCCTGTCTAGTTCATGCGCAGGGCGAGGAGAAGGGGCGGATCGACGACCCACACTCTTCGCTGAGTCTTCCGGTGTACCGAAGCGGACCGAAAGCCGACCTGCGACGAGCTCGGCGCCGGCTACCTCGCAGCGCCATAATGCCGCGGGCAACGCAAGCAGCCTGCGGCTGTCCCCGACTGTCAGGACGAGCTCGTTTCCCCTGCGCACCAGGTCCATCTCCCGCCGGTCGGCGAACGGAAGTGCGAGCGAGAGGACATAACCGGTGCTCTCCCGCGACACTCGAACGGGATCATCCACGGTTGGCTCCGCGAAGGGATCAATGGCTCGCCGCACCCCGTCGCCGTAGGCCGCCGCGGCGAATGCCGCGAGTTCCTCGAGGCCGACCGGCTCTGCCGCACGATAAGGCGACCGGTAGACAGGAAGGGGTGCGAACGACGCATCGATCTCCTCGAGTTGCTCGGCTTGCGCGGCGATCCATCCTCGCCGCCAGGCGTCGGCGCCACCGGCCGGGAACACCCTGTTGGCGATCACTGCGTCCACACGGTAGCCGTACAGCGAGAGCGACGTCAGCGTCCGTCGCGCCTCGGCCACCACGACCGATTCTGGTGTGAGGACCAGCCGAACAGATGACCTCGGCCCGGTGAGGACCTCCCGCACGGCTGCCAGCTCCGCATGCATACGTTCGATCGCGTCGAAGACCGCTTCGTGCGGCATCGGAACCCCGGCGGCCCGCCGCAACACCGGCCGGAGGGTCTTGATCAGGCGCCGCTCGAGCGGGAAAACCCGGTCCATGTACCAGCCGAGCGCCTCGGGCAACGCGAGCAGCCGCAGGGTCTCCCCGGTCGGCGCGCAGTCGACCACTACCAGGTCCCAGCTTCCTGAGCGGACCTGGTCGCGCACCTCGAGGAGCGCGAGCACTTCGTCAGCACCAGGCAGGACCGTAAGCTCAGCGGCCTCGATCGGATCGACCCCGGCGGCGTCGAGGACCGAGAGTAAGTAGCGCTGGACGTCTCCCCACGACCGCTCCAGCCGTCCGCGGGCATCGACGTGCTGGACATAGAGGCCGACGTCGACCTGCGTCGGCTGCTTACCTACCTGATGGTCGAAGGCGTCGGCTAGCGAATGCGCCGGGTCGGTCGACAGAACCAAGGTCTTCTGCCCGCGGTTCGCGGCGAGGGTGGCCGTCCCCGCGGCTGCCGTCGTCTTGCCGACGCCTCCCTTACCGGTGAACAGAAGGACCCGCGGCGCCGTCACCGGTCCTCCGAGCTCGATGGGGTCCCAGGGGTGTGGTCGGCCCCCTCGACGTTCGGATCCGCGGCACGAACGCGTGCGACCCGGCGGTCGAGCTCTTTAAGAGCCGTGTCGACGATGACCTTTTCCGCCTTGCGTTTGATCAATCCGATCATCGGAATCTTGAGATCGACGGTGAGCCGGTAGGCGACCTCCGTCGTCCCGCCCTCCGTGGGCGTCAAGACATATGACCCGTCGAGTGCGCGCAGCAGCGTGCCTTCCTGGTCGAGGGTCCAGCGGACCTCATGGTCGGCATCCCAGGTGTAGGCGAGCGTGTACTCATCCTTGATGGCACCGGCGTCCAGGACGAAGTGCACGCGGCGGGCTCGCCCGCCCGGCCCCGCTTCGACCACGTCCGCCCGTTTCACCTGTCCCGTCCACAGCGGATAGGAAGGAAAATCGGCGATCACCGCCATCACCTCGGCGGCATCGGCCGCGATCGTAATGCTCGACGTGGTTTGGTCCGCCATTAGCGCCCCCTCGCTCCGCCCAAGGCTGTCGCCACCTTCGAACCCGTCGCGGCCGATTCCCCCTCGGGAGGCCTCCGCTGCGCCTGGCTGTCCCCACCCGGCGAGCGATGCCTCGTGTCCGACCCGGCGGGAACCTCGTGGGCTGCCAGGCTACCGGTCGCCAACTGTGAGCACATACGGTCGCTTGCTGGCGGCGAAGTGCCCCACGTTCACGCATTCCGTCCGGCCGATCCGCATTCGCTTGGCGAGCGGCTGGTGGACGTGCCCGAAGAGCGCCAGCCGCGGCTGGTGGGCCTGGATCGCTTCGAGCAGCGCTTCACTGCCCCGCTCGAACCGCCGCGCGACCGTGTCGTACATAAGCTCGGGGATCGCAGGCGGGATATGAGCACAAAGGACGTCGACCTTGCCGAGTGCGGCCACCTTGGCGGCGTAGACCTCCTCGTCCACCTCGGTCGGCGTGCGATGTGGCGTGGGCAGCCCGCCGCCGACGAACCCGAAGACGAGGCCGGCCAGCTGGACCGTCTGGCCGTCAAGCAGATGCAGGCCGTCGCGCAGGAATTCCGGATAGAGGCGAGGCAGATCGACATTCCCGTACGTCAGGTACGTCGGCGTCGGCATCGCCGCGAAGATCCTGCGGTACTGGTCTCGCACCGCGTCTACGGCTCGCGTCTCAAAGTCGCCGTCGACAGCCTCGAACTGTTGGCGTACAAAGTCCCGTGCCGCCGCGAAGCGACCCGCATCGCGAAGATCTATCCAGTGGGAGACCGCGTCAGCGCCGAACAGCTCGCCGAACACTCCGCGGGAGTGATCCACATAGTCGACGAAAAGGGCGAGGTCGCCGAGCGAGATCAGCGCGTCCGCCCCCTCCGCAGCGCGGGCGAGCGCGTCCGCGGCACCGTGAACGTCGCTCACCACGTGCAACCGCATCGGCACCCTCACGAGGCCCCGGCTCGCTTCGGCGCTCCAGGAATCGCCGGCTGGGCGCTCTCGGGTGCCTCGGCTTCGAAGCGGTCACCGAGGGCGTGGATACGGACCTTCCATGCCGCCCGGAAGCGATGTGTCAACCGGCGGCTGCGCGCCACACTCCGCCAGCGGTACGGACGCGGCGGGTCGGCCCGCAGGATGAAGTGCACGATAGATCCTTTCCTGCCGCACTCCTCGATCCATACTTCGGCCCGGCCGGTGAGCGGACCGCTGACCTTCCAACGGATACCCTCGGCAGCACGGTCCTCGCAGACCATTAATTCGAGGTCCGGCCACCAGGACCGCCAGACCGCGGGATCGGCGAAGTATGCCGCTACCCGCACCGGCGGGGCTGGTATGAAGCTGTCATCCATCAAGTCGACGACGGGCACGGCGAAATCGTATGCGCGAGCATTCCGTCCCAGCCGCCTACGAGGTCCCGGCGGCGGGCAATCTCACCGATCTCATTTATGACAACGCGAAGAACGATCCGGCACACGCCGCCTTCGCCCGCAAGATCGACGACGACTGGGTCGACGTCACCTCCGCTGAGTTCATCGCGGAGGTGGAAGAGATCGCCAAGGGCTTGGTCGCGTCAGGGATCGAGCCTGGCGACCGCGTCGCGATCATGTCACGCACCCGCTACGAGTGGACCCTCGCCGATTTCGCCATCTGGTGTGCCGGCGCCGTCGTCGTACCGATCTACGAGACGTCATCGATCGAGCAGACACGCTGGATCCTCGCCGACTCCGGAGCCGTCGCGTGCATTGTCGAGCTCGCCGACCACGAGCGAGTCGTCGGCGCGGCAAGGGACAGAGCGCCCGCGCTTCGGGAGGTGTGGCGCATCGAAGGCGACGGCGAGTGGCCCAGCCTCACCGACCTTATCGAGGCGGGTCGCGCAGTCACCTCGGAGAGCCTCGCCGGGCGCCGCGCAGCCCTTGAACCGGACAGCCTGGCAACGCTCATCTACACCTCGGGCACGACCGGCCGGCCCAAGGGCTGCGAGCTGACTCACGGCAACTTCCTGGCCGAGTTGGGAAACGCCGTGCGGATGCTCGACGTTCTGTTCACCCCGGGGGCGAGCACGCTGCTGTTCCTGCCCCTCGCCCACGTCTTCGCCCGGATCATCGAGATCGGTGTCGTGATGACGGGTGCAAAGCTCGGCCATACCCCGGATGTGCGATCACTCGTCCCCGATCTCGGCAGCTTCAAGCCCACGTTCATCCTCGCCGTGCCTCGGGTGTTCGAGAAGGTCTACAACGCTGCGGCGCTGGGAGCGCACTCGGGCGGCAAGATGAAAGGCCGCGTCTTCGACCGATCCGTGGCGACGGCGACCGCATATAGCGAGGCTCGCCAGCACGGCACCGTGTCGCCGCTGGTTCGGGCACAGCATGCCGTGTTCGAGCGTCTGGTGTACCGGAGGCTGCGCGCCTCGCTCGGCGGTCGGATCGAGTACGCAATCTCCGGAGGGGCTCCCCTGAGCGAGCACCTGACCCACTTCTTCCGCGGCGCCGGGCTCACGGTGCTCGAGGGATACGGCCTCACCGAAACGACGGCCGCCGCGACCGCGAACCCACCCGCCGCGATCAAGATCGGCACGGTAGGCCAGCCGTTGCCAGGTACGGCGATCCGCATTGCGGAGGACGGCGAGATCCTCGTCCGCGGCGGGCAGGTGATGCGTGGGTACTGGAAGAACCCGGACGCAACAGCGGAGGCCCTGGTCGACGGCTGGTTCCGCACCGGCGACATCGGTGAGCTCGACGGCGACGGCTACCTCTCGATCACTGGCCGAAAGAAGGAGATCATTGTCACGGCGGGGGGCAAGAACGTCGTCCCGGCCGTTCTCGAGGATCGGCTGCGCACCCATCCGCTGATCAGCCAGGGCCTCGTGGTCGGCGATAAACGGCCATACGTCGCGGCTCTGATCACCATCGATCCGGAGTTCTTCCCGGCGTGGCGCGCGCAACACGGCAAGCCCGCGGACCTGGAGATCAACGAAGCCACCGAGGACCCAGATCTGCGGTCGGAGATCGACGCTGCGATCGCCGAGGCGAACCAGGCGGTTTCGCGTGCTGAGTCGATCAAGCGATTCCGGATCCTGCCGGGTGATTTCACCGAGGAGGCCGGCCAGCTGACCCCATCACTCAAGCTAAGGCGCGCGGTCGTCGAGAAGGATTTCGCCACCGACATCGAGGCCCTCTACGCTTAGTGCCTGAGAATCCGCGGATTCCTCCGGGCTAGCGGGCGCAGGCCTGATCATGACGCACAGTCGGGGTTGTCGCAGGTGGGCGCCGGATCGCGAAGGGGAATCGTTCATAACTCTTTGAGAACGGACCCTCACGTCTTGTGGTGAGATCGTTCTGTTTGCCTGATCGTCGCCACAAACCACGCAAAGTGTGCCACCGTTAGCCATTGTGACTGGCCGTGCTCGCCCGACGCCCACGCGATGGCCAGCACTTGCGTTGCGCGCCGTGCTCCTGGTCGTCGCAGTCGTGCTCACGCTCCTCGTCGACGAGCCCAACAGTGTCGGCTGGTTGCTGGCCCTCGCCGGGGTTGCCGCACTCGCCAGCGTCGAAAACGAACGCTGGATCTTCGGGTCGGCGTTGCGATGCGTGGAAGCAGTGGTGTGGGCGATCGGGATCCATGCGACCGGTGGGAACAACAGCCCGTTACTCCCGTACCTCATCGCCCCCGTCTTCGCCGCCGGCCTGGCCGGCGGCGTACGGTCGGCCCTGCTCACCGCGGGCTTCGGCGTCATTGGGCTCGCTGCCGGCGGTGAGATCACCGAGGCCGGGGTCGGCAACGCGGTCCTGAGCATCCCCGTCATCGAATGGGTTCTCATCGCCCTGCTCATCGGGCTGGTAGGGGCTTGGATCAGGAACCTGCAAATACGAGCCGCTGGGCCGGCCGCGGTCCACTACGCGCAGGCGCACAAGCTGCTCGAGCAGCTGCAGGCGGTCGCGACAAAGCTGCCGGGTTCGCTCGACCCGGTGACCGTCGCCTCAGGACTGCTCGACGATATCGGTGGCGTGGCGAAATACGACGAGGCGGCCGTCCTCGTCAACGCCGAGGGAGACCAGCTGGTCCCGCTCGCTCATGACGGCGCCGAGCGGGTCACCTGGGACCTGGCGCGGCGACGCAGCGGCCCCTTCGCCGAGGCCTGGACGACACGAGCCAAGTACGTACGGCCGAACCGGCTTCCGCGAACGGACGCCGCCGCAGAACACACCGGCCATGGCAGCGCCCTCGTCGTACCGCTGCGATTCGGCACGAGGACGCTAGGCGTGGTCGCGCTCGAGGCATACGCCCCGGACGCCTACCCAAAGAAGGTGGCGAGCGCCGTCCGCCGGATCGTCTACGCCGCGTCACTGCCACTCGCCACCGCTGCGCTCTTCGACGACATCCGCGAGCTAGCCACCGCGGAGGAACGCAGACGGCTGTCCAGGGAGATCCACGACGGTATCGCGCAGGAGCTCGCCACGCTCGGCTATGACGTGGACGACCTGCTCGCGGAGGCACGCAACGGCGCCGCCGGACGGGTCGTCAGGAACCTTGGCACACTCAGGGACCGGATCACTGAGCTCATGCACGAGGTCCGGCTTTCGATCTTCAGCCTGCGCAGTGACGTCGACAGGCACGGCGGGCTCGGTGCGGCGCTTGCCGAATATGTCCGGACCATCGGTACGGAGAGCCAGCTCACCGTCCACCTCGTCCTCGCCGAATCACCGACCAGGCTGCCCGCTCAGACCGAGGCGGAGCTGCTGCGGATCGCCCAGCAGGCGATTGGCAACGCGCGGCGGCACGCGGGCGCCAAGAACCTCTGGGTGACCCTGCAGGTCGCGCCTCCGTGCGCGCGATTGATCGTCGAGGACGACGGCGTGGGGATCGGCGAACTGCGTCCAGACAGCTACGGATTCGAGATCATGAAAGAGCGGGCGCTGCGAATCAGGGCACGCTTTACAGTGACCCCCCGGGAACCTGGAGGAACGACGGTCGACGTGGCGCTCGCTCCGGCTCGGTCCGGCGACGTGATCGAGCACCTGTGGCCTGACTTGCGAGGAACGGATGTCCATCAGGGTCTTGCTGGTTGACGATCACGAGCTCATTCGCGAGGGACTGCGCAGGGCGTTCGAGCGCGAGCCAGACCTGTCAGTCGTGGCGGAGGCGTCCACGCTCGCCGACGGACTCCTCGCGGCGTCGGCCTATCAGCCGGACGTCGTCATGATGGACCTGCGGCTGCCTGACGGGAACGGCATGGATGGCGTGCGGCGGTTGCGCGCCCAAGATCCCACGCTCGGCATCGTCGTGCTGACGATGTACGCCGACGACAACGCCTTGCTCTCCGCTCTCGAGACCGGTGCCTCGGGGTTCGTCTCCAAGGACGCCCGGGCGGAGGAGGTCATCGCGGCCGCCCGTCATGCCGCCGCCATGCCACGCTCGTTCTCGGCAGCGAGACTCGCCGGTGCCATGCATCGCAAGCTCGCCGAACCCGGACCCCGGCTGAGTAGCCGGGAGCGAGAGGTTCTCCAGCTGCTCGCGGATGGGAAGGCCGTTGCCGGCATCGCAAGGGAACTCTTCATCAGTGACTCGACGGTAAAGACACACATCTCGAACGTGTATGAGAAGCTCGGGGCGCAAAACCGGGCACAGGCCCTCATGACCGCAATGCGGCTCGGCCTCCTCTCCCCGGGCAGCACGGCCTAGGGTCCGTCCACCCGGCACCTGTGCCGGCCAGGCCGCCCCCGACAGCTGGGCGCTGCCATCTCGTGATCGGCCATCCACCGAACGGCTGAGTCCGCACCGTCCACCTGCGCTATGGAATCCGGTCCAGACCGCTGGAAAGCTACCCAACGTCACGACAGGACTCGGGGAATGTCGATGCGCAGGAGGCGCGGTTCCGAGAAGGGCACGTCTGCACTTGAGTGGGGGCTGCTCAGCGCGGTGATCGTCGCACTTGTCGTCGTGGTGTTAATCGCCATCGGCGTCCTCCTGCGGACGGCGAGTTAGCCGGCGGCGACGAGGGGGCGTCACCGGCAGTGCAACCCGCGGAACCCGCGGGTTCACCAGCCTCCGCGGGGCGGAGAGCTCGGCTGCGAAGCAGTCGAGCCCGCCGGCGGAGTCGGCGGGGAGGAGGGGCGGCGGCCCTCCTCCCCGCCAATTTCTTTCCGTGTCCCATCGAGGACGCTCGTGTTCCGCTTGCCAACTGACCGTGTTGGCCGACAGGATGCGCCGAGCCACATCGCCCGGTCGGGTCGCGGTCAGGCCAGTGAAGACCGCGTAGCGGGATTCGCTGCCCGGCGCCTAGTGCCGCGTGTCCGAGGTCCTCTGACGGTGGCCCGAGGACCGGTGGATGACTGGCAAGGCCGCAGGCAGCGTAGGTTGAGGACCCCGTCAAGCGGAAGGAAGGTCGTGTGAGCGTTCGCCTGCGTCTTGTCCTCGGCAGCACGCTGATGCTCTTCCTGGAGCTTGCGCTGATCCGCTGGACCGGAGCGAACGTCCTGCACCTCAGCTATTTCTCGAACTTCGTCCTGCTCGGGTCGTTCCTCGGCATTGGTCTTGGTTTCCTCAGGACCGATCCCGGGCGTCCCGCCCGACCGTACTACTCCCCCGTCGTCCTGCTCGCGCTGGTGGGTTTCATCCTCGCCTTCCCCGTCGCCGTCGACCGCCAGAGCAGCGACGCGATCTTCTTTACCAGCCTGGACGCGAGCGGCCCACCGCTGTGGGTCGCGCTGCCGGTGATCTTTCTCGCCATAGCGGCGATCATGGCAGGTCCTGGCGAACTCGTCGCGGAGTGTTTCCACCTGCTGCCCCGACTCGATGCCTACCGGTTCGACCTCATCGGCAGCTTGATCGGCATCGCTGCGTTCACCGGACTGGCGTTCGCGGGGGCACCGTCGGCGGTGTGGGGGCTCGTCGTAGGCGGGCTCTTCCTCGTTCTCCTCGGTCCACCCGCGCGAGGCATCGCCATCGCCACCGGCGTAGGTCTCGTGGCTCTGCTCTACGGCGAGTCGACACTCGCCGGCGACGACCTGTCGGTCACCTGGTCGCCGTACTACAAGATCACGACACATGAGCGCGCCGAGAGTGACGGCGGGACGTCCTTGATGGTGTCGGTGAATGGCATTCCACACCAGCGGGTGACGCTCGCCGAGCGGCGAGAGAAACAGGAGCCGCAATACACGGTTCCTTACGAACGCATCGCGGCGCAGCAAGTGACCAGCGGGACCGGCCAACCGACAATCCACCCACCCACCGGTAGCGCAACTCAGGCGAGGCTCCCCGGTCTCGACCGGGTCCTGATCGTCGGTGCCGGGACCGGGACCGACGTCGCCATCGCGCTCAGGCATGGTGCAGCCCGCATCGACGCGGTCGAGATCGACCCAA
>Ga0184635_10000096_pt1 | contig 17132 bp, 13 predicted proteins | sample PLM3_30_b2_FD_133147 | JGI IMG/M metagenome (GOLD analysis project Ga0184635, IMG submission 133147) | Groundwater sediment microbial communities from an aquifer in East River, Colorado, USA - PLM3_30_b2 | ecosystem: Environmental > Terrestrial > Soil > Riparian zone | place: USA: East River...
GGGGGGCAGCAGTCACTCACGTTGATCTGGCCGCAGAACGCCAGCACGACCAACGATCCGACCGTGCAGTACTGGGTCTATCGCTGGACCAGCATTAGCAACATGCAGGCGAACGAGGGAAATCCGGCCGTGAATCGCATCGCCGTCGTGCCGCACGTGCCTGGCCAGGAAACGCAAACCAACGTGGACTTCGGCCTGCCTGGCTCGCCGATGCTGCCTGCCGACGCCAGCCGCACGTTCTGGTACTCGGTGCGCGCGGTCGACAATGGCGCTTGCGGCGGCAATGCCAGCGGCAACAGCGCGCCGGCTTACGGCGTGCTTCGCGATCGCGAAGGTCCCGGCTCGCCCACCGGCTATATCGAGTTCAACTGCGTGAAGCCGTTCGCGCGGTTCGTCAACATCGCGCCTGAGCAGTCGAGTGGCCAACTCGACAATACCCGTTACTACTTTCGCGTCGAATGTGCGCGCACAGCGAACGAGATCGCCTGGGCCGAGTTCCATGCCGTGCTCGCCAACGGGAGCAACTACATCGGGCGCAAGCAATTCTCCGACGGGGACACAACGGTGTCGTTCAGCGTCGATTATCCTAGGCCCATCTCCGACAGCGCCCGGTTCTTCTGCCGCGTGGCGTTGACGGACGGCCAGGTTTCCGATTTCGCGACGAGCGGTCAAGTCCCTCCGCCGACGACAGGCATCCTCGTCGTGCGTTTCGCAGGCGATGCCATGGTGAGCACGGGTCACATCGGCAACACGCCTGGGGGCACCAACGACCCGTGCGTGCGGCATACACCCATTCCGCCCGGCGGCTCAATCGTTGTCCCGGGACCCTGCATTCTCGCCAGTCTCCACGCGAAGACGAAGGCCTGGAAAGTCTATCGCCGACTCGATGACGGTCCGCTCACGTTGCTCAAGGCAGGCACCAATGTTTCGCTGCTTTCGATGTCGTATTGCGACGACGCGCCTCCACCGAACCTGGCCGATGCGTGTTACTACGTGCAGGCGTTCGACGAGAACGGCAACGCAAGTCCGATGGCTTTGATCGGCTGTCTCCAGGTCACCGGCACGGTGCCTTTGCCCACACCGGTCCTCAGCTCGATCACGCAAAACTCGAACGAAGCCCGCATGACTCTCCGGTGGTTCTGCACGCCCCGCGGGGTGGAACGTTTCCAGGTCGGCATTGCGGGGTGGGACGGCAGCAAATTCGTGGTCCTGCCGGCGAATCTTTCCACACAACTGGTCCAAAAACCTCCGACCATTTCGAAGAAACTGGTTGTGAAGGGAAACACGAGCGACTTCCAGGTGGATCTCTACGTCACCCCAAAGCCTGGGCCTTCATTCGGCGCTGGCGACCCGGTGTTCACCGTCACGGCGGACATCAACACGAACATCGAGTACACAGTTTTCGTCCGCGCGCTGGCAGCGGACGGCGGGGAAGGCCCGCTCAGCAACGTCCAGCAGTTCAAGTGGAGTCCGGCTCGACTGGATCAGCCTCAAGTGCCCTGGCCCGCCCGAGGTTTGCCGTCAGTCAACGCGAGCTTTCATCCCGACATTCGCGCCACGCAACTCAGCAACGTGTTCGATGGCCTCGCCGTGCGCATCGGCCGTGTGCCAGCGGACCCATTCGGCCAGTTGCAAACGAATTTCCCGGTCCGCGTCCCCAACCACACGGAAAACCCACTCAACTGGGTCTTCACCAACTCGCCGTCCGGCCAGTCCGTGCTGCCCATCGCGCTCTACCGCTACCAGGTGGCCAACGCGAATTATCCGAACGTCTCAGGCGACGTTGCGCAGGTCAGCCCGCTGATGGAGCGGATTGCCTACGCGGTCAGCGGAAGCGACGTGCTCCTCTACGATCCGTTCGTTCGCCTGTGGCGCGACGTGATTGCGACGCCATACTATGACCTTTATCTCATCGACACGCAGCCGGTGGTCATCGGAGCGAGCTACAAATATCTTCTGGTTCGCTTCAAACCGAACCACGAGCTCGACCAGGTGATTGCAACCAATGAAGTGGAGGTGCAGCCATGAAACGATTGGCGATCGGTGATGCGCGATGGATGGTTGCCGTGGCCTCGATGCTTCTGCTTGGCAATTTGGCCACCAACGCTGGGACGGTTGTCGCCATAGACTCACCCGAACTCTTCAATGCCGGCGACTTCGATGGCGATGGCCGTGTGGACCTCGTGATCGTGGACAAGGAGACTGGCAACTACCGACTCGCCCACCAGCTCAGCGCGGGCAATTACTCGTGGGGCAAAGCCCGCGCCAGCGGCATCGAGAATGTTTCCAGCTTCGCAGTCGGCAAGCTGCTAAGCCTCACCAGCGATGCGCTCGTCTTCGTCGGCCCCGACGCCAATCGAGTCAATGCTCTGGACGCCTCCAGTCCGACGTCGGCGGGGCTGCCCATCTCGTTCCACCCCTCCACCCTCGGGCCCAACCTCGTTGTCGCGCTCGACATCGGAGGCGGCGGCATCACGCCGCACGACGACCTTTTTCTCGCCAGTCTCTGGAACAATTCTCCAGCGAACAGGCTCACTCTGGTGCGCAACAACGCGGGCGTGATGACCGAATTGGGCACGGTGAGCCTGACGGCGCCGCTGGAGCAAGGCGACCGCGTGTTGTTCAAAGCAGGCCAACCGACACTCGCGGGCGTCGTCCGCCGTGATCCGGCCAATACGTTCATCGCCTACCGGCTCACGAGTGGGTCGGCGGTCATCGAAGCTTCTTTGAGCGGATTGCCTGCGGGCGCCGCGTATGCGTGGGGCCAATTCGGAGCGCCGCCCTTCAGTCAGTTCCTGTTTTACGCGCCGGGGCAATCGAACCTGCTCCTGCGTCCCGTGCAGGAACCGATTCTCGGCACCTTCAACCTCGGCATCGGCGCCGACTTCCCGATGGGCGATGCGCTGGCGCAGGTCATCACGCTCGCGGGTCCAACGCCGAGGCTGCTCATCATTTTCGGCGGCCGCACCAGGGCGTCGGTGTACGATTTCGACGGCGTGAATGCGCCCACGCTCCGGCAACAATTCAACGCTGCGCCAGGCGAGACATTCACGGGTGCGGGTGTGTTGGGCGGCGGCCATTTCATGATGTACTCGAGCCGCGATGGTTCCGGACGCTCCACGTTTTTCCAGGCCTACAATTTCAATGGCTCGACGTTCACGGTAGGCGCCAGTGGCAATCTGCCGCCGGGCAATGCGCTGAGCGCGCGCGGCAATGTGATGCTGTTCCAGCGAGAGCCGTTCGTCGCGCCGAACTTGAATCTGCTGCGTTCACTCAACGCGAGCGATTGGTCGTCGCAACTGGGGGCATTGCCAGGACCTGTGTCCGTGCAGGCGGAATCGTTCGGCGGAGCCACGCAGGGCCTGGGCAATCCTGCTGCCACGTCGCTCGGCGCCTCGCCTCCACTTGCGCTGTTCGGACTGGTCAATCAGTACTCCAATTTTCTCTCGATTTTCAGCCTCAACGCGGCAAAAGGCGACGAAGTCTCCGACGTGCGCATCAGCCCGGCTCCGGGACTTTATGCGAAGGGCCTCGTCGTCACCTTCACCGCGGCCGACCCGTTGCATCAGATTTTTTACCGATTGGCCATGAGCGATCCATGGACCCTCTACAGCGGCGCGAACACAGTCCGGCTGTTCAAGGACACGACGGTGCAATTCTACGGCAAACCACTTCTCGGCACCGCGAAGTCCCGCATCAAGTCCGCAACCTATACGTTTACGCAGTCGGCCAGCACACTGGATTCGGACGGCGACGGGGTTCCGGACTATGTCGAGATCGCCAGGGGGCTCGATCCGCTGGAGAGCGGCAACGACGCGGACGGCGACGGCCACTTCGATCTCGACGAATTGCTTGCGGGCACCAATCCCAACGACCCGAATGATCCACCATCGCTGCCTGCCGTTCCGGCCATTGAACGAATTCCAGCGGTCGAACGACAGGCTGTGTTTGACCTCGCGGTCACCCCACGGCCGTGGGACGGGACCATTTCCAACCCCACGCTGAGCGTGACCGGCACGGCTGTTCGCGCCTACACCCTTGCCGGAAGCCTGCTCTCTTACGGAAAGACCACCAACACGGGATTGGCCGGCGTCACCAATCCGGCCGCCCGCTTGACGGACATTTCGTTCGAGAAGGACGCGCGTCTGCTTGCGGTTGCCACTGAAGAACACTTCGCCATCGACACCGCTGGCACGAACAAGCTTTTGGGACGCGAGTTAATCGGGCTGCTGCGCCTGCCGGCGCTGCAACCGCCGTTCCAAGTCAGTTACAACTACGGCGGAGGCACGCTGGCCACAGAAGCGAACAATTGGCTGGCCGCCGCGGCGGCGAGCAATGCGCTCACGCACCGCGCGATCTTCTCGATGGACTTGACGATTTATGACTCGCTCGTGGCGTTGCTCACCGAGCGAAAAATCGAGGAACTGCTACTGACGCGAGGGGTGAGCGCGGCCAGCAATCTCACGCTCTTTCCCTTCCGTCCCACCGAGGTGAGCCGCTTCAGCCCGGACCTGGCAACACTACTCTCCCTCGAATCGCGCGGAACAAGCAACCAACCCGCCTACTTGTTGCAGGCGGTGCACGCCATAATTCAATGGCAGGTCATGCCGGGCGCTGGGCCCGCGGTGGACGATTTGCGCCTTGTGACGGCGGAGATCTACCGCTTGAGCAGCGCCTCGAACAATGCGGCGCCCGGGGTCTATCCGTCTCCCATCGATACGCTGCGCGAGTTCATCGGGTCCGGCACGCTCCACTCGAACTATCTTGCACGCACGACGCTGTCGCCGGCCCAGCGCGCCAATGGCTTTGCCGCCGTTGCCGCCTTGATGGGAACCGTGCCAGCCCGTCCGACCACAAACATCGAGCTTCGTGTGAGATCGGATTCCTTCACGAGCACGTGCACGAAGCTCGAAACCACCGGCCTTCTTCCAACGTCCAAGTACCTGTTCCATCCCGGCGGCGAGGCGTATCGCTTGCTCGAGGCGTTTCAACTTGTGCCCGGCGCGCGCGTGCAGGTCTTCGGTTTCACGGACATGTCGAGCCCCGAGTGTGCCGGCGACGGTATCGAGGTAATCACGCTCCAGATTGCGTTCGTTCCTGAACCGAGCCCGACCGATCTCAACGGCAACCTGCTGGCGGACGAATGGGAAGCCCTGTTCGGCATCAGCGATCCATTCGGCGACGCGGACGGCGACGGCTATTCGAACCTTCAGGAACTCTTCGAAGGCACCGACCCGCGCGACCCGCGGAGCAAACCGTCCGCGCCCGTGGTCTTTCTCTCGCCACCCGAGATCACCGTGGAGACGATGGGCGGCGGAATGCTGAAGCTTTCATGGGATTGGCCAGAGCCGTACGCAAGCAAAGTGAAATTCCATGTTCTCTCTACAACCGCACTCGAAACACCTTTCACCGACCTGGGGCTGATGCCGACGAAGACCGGTGGACACTTCGAGCTGAGCCTCCCTAATCCGGAAACCGGAGTTCGATTCTTCCTGCTCGTGCTGAGCCTGTAGTACTGGTGCGCTTATCCTTGCCCTTCGTGGCGAGAATCGGCTAATCTAAACACGTGTTTGCCGTTGTTTCGACGGCGAAGCAAAGACACCAACATAAGCAAACGTATGATCTTCACGAAGCACATCCTCTCAGCGGTACTGCTCGCCGGCCTGTCTGCCGTGATGCTGAGCGCCCGCGCCGAAGACAAACCCGGCGAGAAGAAGGCCAAGCCGTATCCGCTGAAGACCTGCATCGTTTCCGGCGACGAAATCAACGACAAGGGCGACATGAAGCCGCACTCCTTCGTCGTCGAGGGCCAGGAAGTGAAGCTTTGCTGTAAGTCCTGCCTGAAGGACTTCAACAAGGACAAGGCTGGTTATCTCAAAAAGATCGAAGTCGAGGCCAAAAAGCAGAAGAAATGGCAGCCACGCGCCGTTCTCGGCTTCGCGAATCCTTTTGGCAATGGCGCGTCCGGCAGGACTTGAACCTGCAACCTTCTGATCCGAAGTCAGAAGCTCTATCCAATTGAGCTACGGACGCAGTCGCTGAGGCCGCCCAGCGCCCATCGAGGGTCGCCGCTAGTTGCGTTTCACCGGTCGAAGCCGCGCCGGATGATCGACTTGACGCCGACTTCGACCATTGATTGGCGACCAAGGAAATCCATTAGCACCATCACGCGCTGTTTGCCAGGCATCACCTGAGTGACGACGGCTTGCAAGCCGAGAAACGCATGGCCGGCGATCTCCACCGACTCGCCGGCTTCGATGGGATTCTCCAGTTCGCAGATGCCGTCGGTTTCGAGTTCGGCGCGGATCTCTTCGATGGCCTGTTCCGGCACGGTCGGCCATTTCTCGCCGAAATGGACAATACCGCTCACGCCCGTCGCATAATGCACCTTCGCCAGTCCCGTCTGCCAGTTGAATCGCGCGAAGAGGTAGTTCGGAAACATCGATTCGGTGACCCCCATCGGCCCGAGGCGCGTCGAGCGTGTGTAGTGCACGCGCGGGTTGAATACTTCCACATCTCCCATCCGGCGCAAGTGCTCGGCGGCGATGTGTTCGTGCTTGGGCTGCGAGCGAAGGCAGAACCAGGCGACGGCCGGCACCGGGCGGTCGACGGCGCTCGCGTGAATTTCGGGGGCGAACACTTCAGGCATCGGCCCGCAGTGTAGAGCGCCACACGGTGCGGGGAAGAACAAATCATTCACAATCAATCCCCATTGTTCCCCCGAGTGCTGGCGGCCATACTCGGCCCGCCCAAATGATTTCGTCCTGGCTCTACCCGGTACTCTTCCTCACGGGGCTCATCGCCGGGTTCGTCGATTCGATTGCAGGCGGCGGCGGGCTCATCACCATTCCCGTGCTGCTCAACCTCGGGATGGCGCCGCAGGACGCGCTGGGAACGAACAAGCTCCAGGCCGCGTTCGGCTCCGGCAGCGCCGCGTGGAACTACGGGCGGGCCGGCCTTATTGACTTTCGCGCGTGCGTTGCCGGCATCAGCTTCACGGCCATTGGCGCTGGACTCGGCACCTGGCTGGTCATCGCGATGGGACATAACGAAACTGGCAAGGAGGTTCTGCGGCAACTCATCCCGTGGCTCATCATCGCAATCGCCGTCTACATGCTCCTCCAGCCGAAAGTCGGCGAAGTGGATCTCCACCCGCGCATGAACGCCGGCGTGTTCCACTTCGTCTTCGGCCTGGGGCTCGGCTTCTACGATGGCTTCTTCGGTCCTGGCACTGGCACTTTCTGGGCGCTGGCTTACATGGTCCTGCTAGGCTTCAACATGACTCGTGCGACGGCGCACACCAAGGTGATGAACTTCACCAGCAACGTGGCTTCACTCGGCGTCTTCCTGTATGAAGGCCACGCGAACTATGGCGCTGGACTGTGTATGGGAGCCGGGGCGTGGATCGGCGCCCGGCTCGGCTCGCGGACGGTGGTGAAGAAAGGGGTGAAGTTTATCCGGCCCGTGTTCATCGTCGTCGCTGTTGCTATCACCGCGCGGCTGTTGTGGCAGAATTTCGTGAAGGCGCGTTAGCCTCAATTCCGGCCGGGCGCTTTCCCGACAATTTGACCGACCGATTGGGCCTGCAAATCGTTTAACCGACATGCTTGCCAGCACGGCCCGAGGCGGCTCTAGTCGTGGTTGGCCAATCGGGCGAGAGCGGCCCGGCGTGCAGCCGGGGGCTTGCGCTCCCAAAGAACCGAACTATTCAATGTCATGAAAAGATCATCCGTCACGATTCTTGTCGGCGCGCTCGCGTTCTCCGCTCTTGCGGCCGATGCCGATCCGAAGTCCGAAGTCAAAGACGCCATCAAGAAATTGGGCGCTCAATCCAACTACACCTGGACCTTCACCCCGAAAACCGAAGGGAGTGAAGTGGCCGCCCGTCAGGGGCCGATCGAAGGGAAGACCGAGAAGGATGGATTCACGTGGTTCAAGGGCACGGTCGGCGATAATTCGTTCGAAGTGGCGACAAAGGGGACCAAATATGTGGTCAACTACAGCGGTGAATGGATCGCCGTGGACGAGGACAGCGACGAAACCAGCCGGATCGCCCGGCGGGTCAAGTCTTTGAAGAATCCCATCGACGCCGCCGAGGAACTGGCGAGCAAAGCCAAAGAACTCAAGAAGGATTCGGACGGTGCTTACTCTGGTGATCTGACCGCCGAGGGGGCAAAGGAATTGTTCGGCCGGCTGGGCCGGCGCGCGGCGGCGTCGCAGGACGCCAAGGGGTCGGTGAAGTTCTGGATCAAAGGTGGTTTGCTCACCAAGTATGAGTTCAATCTCAAAGGCAAAATGACCGTGGGCGACGAAAAAAAGGAAGTGGACCTCAGCCGCACTGTCACGATTGAGATCAAGGACGTGGGCTCGACGAAGCTGACCCTGCCGGAAGAGGCCACCAAGAAGCTCTCCTGAGCGGCCTTTCAGGATTCAGGACTCATCTGCGCCAGTTCGACGAAGTTGTGCAGCAGCCGAAGACCCACGCCCTGGCTTTTCTCCGGATGAAATTGCGTGGCGTAGACGTTGTCGCGCCAGATCGAAGAGGCGAACGACTCTCCGTAGGTCGTGCGCGTCGCTACGATCGACTCGTCCGTGGGCTGTGGGTAGAAGCTGTGGACGAAATAGACGTAACTACTGTCCGCAATGCCGCGGTAGAGCGGGCACTCGGGCCTGCCGATCTGAAGTTGGTTCCAGCCAATTTGGGGGACTTTGAGGCCGGGCTTGATGGGGAACCGGACGACATTGCCGGCGAACAGGCCCAGCCCGGCAGCGCAACTGTTGAACTCCTCGCTCTTCTCGAACAGCGCCTGGTAACCGACACAAATGCCAAGGAACGGCCGGCCCGAGGCGATGAATGTCTTCACGCCCTCCAGCAACTCCTGGCGCTCTAGCGCGGTGATGCAGTCATCGAACGCGCCGACGCCCGGCAACACGGCGGCACGGGCGTCCTTGAGACCCTCGGGCCGCGTGATTACGTGCACGTCCGCGCCCACCTTGCGCAACGCCTTCTCGACGCTGCGCAAGTTTCCAGAGCCGTAATCCAGCAACGCCAGCACGCCGGCAGAGTAAGCAGGTGAGGGGCGATTTTCAACTGCGGCGGCGTGCGCGACTGGCACATTGACGGATGCCGTGGGGGGAAGGAGCCAACGCGCCAGTGCCTGTGTTGGATTCCGATCAGCCGCCGAGGTAGGCGCTCTTCACTTGCGGATTTTCCCTCAGTGCTGCCGACTTGTCTTCGAGGAGGATTCGGCCAGTCTCCAGCACGTAACCGTAATTGGCTACCTCCAGGGCGAGGTTCGCGTTCTGTTCGACGAGGAGGATGGTGATTCCGTGCCGTCGGTTGATTTCGATGATCTTCTCGAAGATCTTATGGACGAGCAGCGGCGCGATGCCCAGGGACGGCTCGTCGAGCATGAGGAACTTCGGCTTGCTCATCAGCGCCCGGCCGATGGCCAGCATCTGTTGCTCGCCGCCTGAGAGGGTCCCGGCGATTTGCTTCGCGCGCTCCTTCAGCCGTGGGAAGAGGCTGAAGACATACTCCAGTTCCGTGGCAATGGCCGCCTTGTCACGCACGAGGTAGGCGCCCATCCTAAGGTTCTCCGCGACGGTGAGGTTGGCGAACACCATCCGGCCCTCGGGCACTTGCGCCATGCCCAGCTTCACCCGTTGATGCGCCGGCAGGCGGGTGATGGGTTTTCCTTCGTAGAGCAGTTCGCCGCTTCGCGCTTTGACCAACCCGGAAATCGTTCGGAGCGTCGTGGTCTTTCCGGCGCCGTTGGCGCCGATCAGCGTGACGATGTCACCGCGCCTCACCGTGAGCGACACGCCTTGCAGCGCGGTGATGACGCCGTAGTTGACGATGAGGTTCTTGACTTCGAGCAAGGGCGGTTCGTGTTGCGTTGAGTCAGGCAGAAGGCGCGGATCCTTCGGTAGCGGCGCCGTACTTCAGGTGCGCGTCGCCGAGGTACGCCTCAATGACTTTCGGGTCGCGACGCACTTGTTCGGGGGCGCCTTCGGCGATCTTCACGCCGTAATCGAGCACGCTCACCCGCTGGCAAACCCCCATCACCACCTGCATGTCGTGTTCCACGAGCAGGACCGAAATGCTGAACTTGTCTTTGATGAATTGGATAAGCTTCATCAAGTCCACCTTCTCCGTCGGGTTCATTCCCGCGGCCGGCTCGTCGAGCAGGAGGAGCTTGGGCTTTGTGGCCAGGGCGCGGACGATTTCCAGCCGCCGCTGGTCGCCATAGGGGAGGTTCCGGGCCATCGTGTGCCGGAATCGGCTCAGGCGGAAGATGTCGAGGATTTCGACGATCTCCGCTTCGACGCGTCGCTCGGCGCGGTGAAAATCGGGCCCGCGCAGCAGCGCCTGCACGAAGCCGCTGCGCTGATGAAGCTGGAGCGCCACGCGCACATTGTCGAACACGGTGAGCGATGGAAAGAGCCGGATATTCTGAAACGTTCGCGCGATGCCCCTGGCGGCAATCTGGTGCGGCTTCAGGCCCCGCAGCGTCTCGCCGCGGAAATGAATCCCGCCTTCCGTCGGCGGATAGACGCCGGTGACGAGGTTGAAAACGGTCGTTTTGCCCGCGCCGTTCGGACCGATGAGGCCCACAAGCTCGTTGCTGCCGATGTGCAGCTCCAATTCAGATACGGCCGTCAGTCCCCCGAAGCGGATCGTGCAGCGGTCCATGCGCAGCAGCGCGTCGGTGGGGGCAGGCGCACTCACGGCTTGGGCGCTTCCTCCCTGCGGCGCAGCGGCCAGGCGAAAAGCCCCTGCGGCCGGGCGAGCATGATTACGATGATCAGGAACGAGTACAGGATCATTCGGTAGTCGCCGAAGTCGCGCAGTTTCTCCAGCAACACGGTGAGCAGGATCGCGGAAAGAATGACGCCCAGCGTGTTCCCCATGCCGCCGAGGATGACGATGACAACAATTTCAATGGACCTGATGAAGTCGAACCCCGCCGGGTTGATGGACTGCTTGAAGTGACCGAACAAGCCGCCGGCGATCCCGGCGAAAAATGCCCCGACAACGAATGCGATGACTTTGAACTTCGTCGTGTTGACGCCCATCGCCGACGCGGCCACTTCGTCATCGTGTGTCGCAATGAAGCTCCGGCCGTAAGTCGAATTCACCAGGCTCGTGACAACGTAAATCGTCACCGCCGCGAAGCCGAACGTCCAAAAGAAGTTCGCATAAGCCGGAATGCCTTGCAGTCCAAGCGCGCCGCCCAACGCATCCGTATTTTGAAAAACGACGCGGATGATCTCCCCGAATCCCAGCGTCACGATCGCCAGGTAATCGCCCTTGAGGCGCAGCGACGGCACGCCAACGGCCAGACCGGCCAGCGCCGCCACGAACCCGCCCACCAGCAACGCCGGGAAGAAGAGCAGGGAAGTCCGCTCGCCGAACAACCGCGGCCCGAGATACATCGTTACGGCCGCTGACGCGTAGGCGCCCACTGCCATGAATCCGGCGTGCCCGAGCGAAAACTGTCCCGTGTAGCCGTTGATGAGGTTCAGGCTGACGGCCAGGATGATGTTCACACCGACGTTGACCGCGACATCGAGGTAATAAGAATTCAAATGCTCGGAAAACGCCGACACGGCGAAGCTGGCGAGGATCGCGGCGAGGAGGAAGAGGTGTGAGCGATAGGCCATGGCGTCAGACCTTCTCCACTTGCATCCGCCCGAGTAGGCCCGCAGGCCGGAACAGCAGAATCAGAATGAGGATGGTGAACGCGATCGCATCCCTGTAAGTCGAATACCGGCTGCCGTTGACGAATGCTTCGATCACACCCAGCACCAGGCCGCCCAGCGCCGCGCCCGGGATGTTTCCAATCCCGCCCAGCACGGCGGCGACGAACGCTTTCAGGCCCGGCATAACGCCCATCAGCGGATCGATCGTCGGATAATTCAGCGAATAGAGAATGCCCCCTGCCGCCGCCAGCGCCGAGCCTAGCCCAAACGTGAACGAGATGACGACGTCGTTGTTGATGCCGACAAGCGCTGCCGCCTGCGGGTTGAACGACAAGGCGCGCATCGCCGTGCCAATCCGCGTCCGTTGCACGATGAATTGCAGCGCGCCCAGCAGCCCAAGCGTGAGAACGAACACGATGATTTGGTTGCTCGAGAGCACCAGCCCGCCCAGGTGATAGGAAGCCTCAGGGAACAATGCCGGGAACCGCTTCGGGTTAGCGCCGAAGATCAATTGCCCCGCGTTCTCCAGCAGCAGCGACACGCCGATGGCCGTGATGAGCACCGTGAGCTTCGAGCGGGCCCTCAACGGCCGGTAGGCCAGCCGTTCGATGAGGATGCCCAGCAGGGCGCACGCAATCATCGACGCCAGCAGCGTCCCAATGCCGCACGCCAGCCACTGCATCAGCAGCGCCAGGCGCGGCGCTGAGCTGTCGGCTTGGCCAAGCCCGTTTACCTTCTCGGCCAGGGCCTGGATGGGCAGCAGCTTCGCAAAGTAGAACCCGCCGAACGCGCCGACCATGAACACATCGCTGTGGGCGAAATTGATGAACCGCAGGACCCCGTAAACCATCGTGTAGCCCAATGCGATGAGCCCGTAGATGGCCCCAAGCGACAGGCCGTTGATGAGTTGCTGGAGGAACTCAGCCATGAACGCCCCGGCTTATACACGCGGCCCCCGGCCGGTGTCGATAGTGGCGGGGGCTTGAGAAGGGAAAAGTTCAGGCGTGTTGCGGAGTTCCGAGGAAAGCAGCTAATACCGAATTCCAATGCCCGAAATCCGAAGGAAATCCGAAACCCGAATCCCGAAACGGTCACGGACGGCTGTGGCCTGACGCTTCCTTCTATAGCCAGCCGTGCAGCTTCGAGCTTCGGCTTTCCGATTTCTTTCGGACGCCGGACTTCGAGCTTCGGCATTCCGTTTCCGCTCCCCGGAATTCTGTCACGAATTTCAACTTTTCCCTTCCCAAGCCCGCGCCGTCTGCTATCTCTCTGCGCCGTATTCCAATTCCCAATGCCGATGCTGAATTGTTTGGCGCACTTCGAGACACCGGCAATGGGAAAGGGTTGGGAAACCAATTCACAACAACCTGACGCACCGACATGAAAACGACCATGATCACTTTCTCCAAGGCCGTAGTGGCCATGCTCGCAACAGCCTCCATCGTTGCCACAACCTGCACCGCGGCGGATGCCCCGGCCACAAACGCTCCTCCGAAAAAACGCTGGGAAACCGTCGCCTCGGCCGGCGTCACGCTCACCCGCGGCAACAGCAAAACGTTCCTCGCCACAGTCGGCCTGAACGCCAACCGCAAATGGTCGCGCGATGAAATCCTCCTCGGCGCGAGTGCCGGTTACAGCGAGTCCGAGACCGGAACGCGCGCGCCGGACGACAACCGGACCGACATCACCCAAAAATACCTCAAAGGCTTCGGCCAGTACAACCACCTGTTCAACGAACGCCTCTACGGCGGCCTCCGCGCCGATGGGCTATACGACAAAATTGCGGCAGTAGACTACCGTTTTACCATTAGCCCGCTGGCGGGTTACTACATTATCAAGAAGCCTGTCACGTCCCTGGCGGTCGAAGCGGGCCCATCCGTGGTTTTCGAAAAGGTCGCTGGCGAGGAGAACAACTACCTCGGCGGACGCGTCGCCGAACGCTACGAGTACAAATTCAAGAGCGGCGCCAGGATTTGGGAGTCGGCCGAGTGGATCACTCAGCTGGATGATGTCGACAATTGGATCGTCAACGCCGAAGCAGGCGTTTCCGCGCCGATCGCCAAGAGGCTGGATGTACGCATCGTGGTACAAGACACCTACGACAACCAGCCGGCCAAAGACCGCTTGAAGAACGATTTCAAGCTCATCGCCGGCCTCGGTTACCGCTTCTGAAGTGAGGAATGCGGGTCCACGCGGTGCAAATCGTTTGAGAATTCGCAGGCTGTCCCCGTGACGTCGCGCCAGGTATGCCCTCGGCGCGCGCGGAGCGACGCGCCCCACCACGTCCGCGGTGAAGGTAGGGCGCGTCGCTCCGCGCGCGCCGGTTGTCGGCCATCGGTGGCACCTGCAAGTTGCGCCCCGGCTCAAAGTTGCGCCAAACTTTCCGATACAAACTCCGGGAGAGATGGCCTATCCTCCCGATTGTGGCGAGCAACGCGTTCACGAAACTCAAGAAGCTCGGGGAAGCGGCGCAGGCGTTTTTCCATGAACGCGGCCTCGAGCGCGAAGGCGCCGCCCGCCAGCCGCGCCTGTTTCGCATCGCGCACTTCTGGTTGCTCGTCGGCAAAAGCTTCTCCCGCAATCGTTGCCCCGTACGCGCGTCGGCGCTGGCGTTCTCGACCCTGCTGGCGCTCATCCCGATGCTGGCGGTCGTCTTCGGCATTGCGACCAGCATTCTCAAGGGCCAGGGAGAGGACCGCGCGCGCCTTCTCGTCGAAAAGCTCGTCTTCGCCATCATGCCCTATAGCGAGTCGGAAGGGCAGCCTCAAGACGCACAGAACGCCGAGGTGCGCAAGCTTCGCGACGAGACGGTGCAGAAGATCACCGAGTTCATCACTAAAGCACAGAGCGGTGCCGTGGGCATCACAGGCATGATTGCCCTCGTCGTCGTCGCCCTCACCATGCTCATGCGCATCGAGGCGACGTTCAACGACATCTGGGGTGTCACCCGGGGCCGCTCGTGGTATACGCAGATTGTCCTCTATTGGGCGGTGATATCGCTGGGACCAGTGCTGTTGATCACCGCGCTCGCGTTGACGGGAGGGGAGCATTTCCAGCAAACCAAGCAATGGCTGGCGCAGCTTCCTTTGGTAGGCGAGCTGACGCTGAAGTTTCTTCTGAAATTCCTCCCGTTCGCCGTGCTGACACTGATGTTCGCGATGTTCTACCAGCTCATGCCCAACACTCGCGTGCGCCCGCAAGCGGCCATTGCCGGCGCCATTGTGGCCGGGCTGTTGTGGCAGTTGAACAGCTGGCTGGGCTTCCTGTTCATTTCTCGCGTCACTTCGAACAGCGCCATTTACGGCAGCATCGGGATGATCCCGGTGATCATGATCGGCCTTTACTTCAGCTGGCTTATCCTGCTGTTCGGGGCGCAGGTGGCTTACGCGTTTCAGAACCGTGAGGCGTACCTTGCCGAGAAGCAGGCCGAGAGTGTGAACCAGCGCGGCCGCGAGTTGACCGCGCTGCGCATCATGGCGGCAGCCGGACGGCACTTCGACGGGGGCCAGCGAGCCCCCAGCGTCAACCAGTTTGCGGCCATGCTTGGCGTGCCAACCAAGCTGGTGAGCCAGCTCCTCGAGGTCCTGCTGCGCGCCGGGTTGGTCGTCGAAACGCACGACCGCGAAAGCGGCTACACGCCGGCCCGGCCGTTGAACCAGATCACCGCCCACGACGTCCTGCACGCCTTTCGGGTCGGGCAAGGCCAGGATCTCGCCGGACGCGAACAGGTGGCGGACGTGCCCGTGCTAAACGAGTTTGACCGCATCTGCCAGGCCGAGCACTCTGCTGCCAGTTCGGTGACGCTGCAGGACCTGGTGGTTAGAACCAAAGGCGCCGCGTAAAGTTGCAGCGAGCGTGGTCGCGGGAGGCAAGCTTGGCGACGGCCCGCGACCTCGCGGTCGCAGCTACTGAGTGGAATCGAATCAAGGCGATATGGACGAAGCCAGTGCCAGCAACACCGATCCGAGTGCGATCGCCAACACGGCGCGAGGTCTTCTGGGCGCGGCAGTGGGCGGAGCGGCGGCGTATTTCATCACCGGCTGGCTCGCGAGGCAGGGCTTTTATGCAATGGCATTGCCAGGGGTGGGAGTTGGACTGGGGGCCGGACTGCTGGTCAAGAAGCGTTGCCCAGGCGTGGCCACCGCCTGCGGCTTGCTCGCGCTGGCGCTCGGCGTGTTCACGGAGTGGAAGAACTTTCCATTTATTCGGGACGCCAGTTTCGATTACTTTCTCCGGCACCTGGGAAATCTGCGGCCGCTAACCCTAATCATGATCGGGCTGGGCACGCTGGCGGGTTTCTGGTTCGCGCTTGGCTCCGGGCGCAAGCGGTAACCCGGGCCGATGGAGCCGTCGAGTGCCTGGTGATTCGCAACCGAAGAAGCAACCAACGAGCGGACAGGGGGGAAGAAATCGGCCACGAGTCCAAACGCGCGCTTCATCGGCATTGGCTGAATTCGCGTCTGGCGTTCCACGATTATTATCCATAGCTTTCGTTGCTATCGCCGATTGCGGCCAATCCGAATCCGCGTCTGGTTCGGTCCAAGCGGCGCTGTCGATTTCATGAAGCGACTGTTTTCGCCCCTTCTCGCCGTCGCCGCCCTCTTCGCGGCAGGTGTGTGGACGGCATCGCAGTGGCCAGCCGTGCGCTCGCCTTTGTTGGGTTATGTTCGGTGGTTTGCGGCGTCCCCGGACGAATCCACCAACAAGGCCGCCGCGCCAGCCGAGCAGTACCAGTCGCTGCTCAAGGAATTCTCCGCTGCGTCCCGCATTATCTGGGAGCCCACGACCGATTTGGAGCGATCGAACGCCGTCGCGCGCGTGGACAAGATCCCGCTGAAACTGCTGGAGTTGGTCGAGAACAATCCCAAGGATCCCATCGCGCTGGAGGCCCTGACCCAGGTGGTTACGATGGAGTACTGGTTGAACACTCACACCTCGCACCCGGGCTGGGGCAAGGAAAGCCGGCAAGCCAGGGCCATCGCCCTGATGCTGCGCGACCATCTCGAGAGCGACAAGCTCGGCGACGCGTGCAAGCGGGTTAATTATGGATTCCGCCAGGAGTGCGAGACGTTCCTGCGCACCGTCCTGGAGAAGAGCCCGCATCGGGAGGTCCGAGGGCAGGCCTGCCTGCGCCTGGCCCAGTTCCTTCTCAGTCGCCTCGACAGGTTCGACCTGCTCAATGATCAGCCGGAACTAGCCAGGCGTTACGAACGGCTCTATGGCAAGGACTACCTCGAAGCATTGCATCAGCAGGACCGAGCCAAGGTTACCAAGGAAGCCGAGATACTCTATGAGCAGGCCATCGAAAAATACAGCGACGTGAAAATGATGTACGGCGAGATAGTCGGAGAGACGGCCAGAACGGAATTGTTCGAGATCCGCCACCTGGCCGTCGGCAAGGAAGCCCAGGAGATGGAAGGAATAGA
>Ga0184635_10000098_pt1 | contig 17066 bp, 13 predicted proteins | sample PLM3_30_b2_FD_133147 | JGI IMG/M metagenome (GOLD analysis project Ga0184635, IMG submission 133147) | Groundwater sediment microbial communities from an aquifer in East River, Colorado, USA - PLM3_30_b2 | ecosystem: Environmental > Terrestrial > Soil > Riparian zone | place: USA: East River...
CGAGAGGTCGGCATCAAGACCGTCGCTGTCGGATTAATCACTCAAGCGCACCATGCCGAACAGATACTCAGCGCCGGGCAATCGGATTTGATCGCCCTCGCGCGTGAACTTCTTTACAATCCGCATTGGCCTGTTCATGCTGCCAAAGAATTGGGGATCGAGAACTATCTCGACATTCTTCCATTTGCTCTTTCATATTGGCTCAAACGTCGGGAAGAAGTCCGCCGAATGAAGCCGAGCTGAACGTGAGCAATTGATGTAAGCGCTGTTGCGGAGAATACCATGTTTTGGCGCGTGATTTTTGCGGCGCTGCTCTTGGGATTCTCGCAACAGGTCGCGCTCGCGCAGTACCCGACAAAGCCGGTCCATATCGTGGTTCCGTACCCGCCCGGAGGCGCCGTCGACGCATTTGCGCGCGTGTTGTCACAGCAGCTGGCGGACTTGTGGAGCCAGCAGGTCCTCGTGGACAACCGACTGGGCGCCAGCACCATGATCGGTGCAGAGCAGGTCGCAAAATCGCCGGCTGATGGCTATACGCTTTTGCTGACGGCGGAACTGACCTTCGTGACCGTGCCGCACCTTTACGAAAAGGTTCCATACGATCCGTTGAAGGACTTTGCGCCGATCACGGCCCTGGTTTCCGCAACGCAAGCTTTGGTCGCCAACCCGTCGCTGCCGGCGAAGACGGTGAAAGATATTGTGACGCTCGCAAAAGCACAGCCGGGCGAGCTGACTTATGGGTCGTTCGGTATCGGTTCGACGGGACACCTCAATATGGAGGTGCTTCAGGCGATGACCGGGACGCGCTTCAATCATATTCCCTATAGCGGAGCCGGCCCGGCCATGAACGATGTCATCGGCGGTCACATAAGCTTCATGTTTGCCGCGCTGAGCATCGTCAAAGGTCCTGTGCAGGCGGGCAAGCTGCGCATGATCGGCGTCGGGAGTGATCATCGCAGTCGGGATTTCCCCGACGTGCCGACAATTTCCGAGTCAGGGGCACCGGGTTTCGAGGCGAAATCCTGGTTCGGCCTGGTCGCGCCTGCGGAAACGCCGCCGGAGATCGTCAAGAAAATCAATAAAGACGTGACCAAAGTGATCCTGGATCCGGCCTTTGCGGAAAAATATCTGACCTCGCAGGGGTTGGAACCGATAGTCGGCTCGCCTGAGCAGTTTGCAGCATTTATCCGCGCCGAAATTGTGAAATGGGGCAAGGTCGTCAAGGACGCAAACATAAAGATAGCGAAGTAGCGTCCAGCGCGCCCGATATAATCGAATTAGATATACTGGATTATTCGTCTCAATTCCTGAACGTCGCGTCATGCGACTGATTACGGCCGTCTGCCGGTTTCTTCTTGCAGAGTCCGTCTGAAAATTTTTGTTTCCGTCTTGTAAATGAAGTCGACAAGCAGTCATTCGCAATTCGTCGTGCGTCATCTGTTCGAGTGACGCGCACGCGGTTCCGGTCTGTTAATGGAACTCTGCTCACCGCTTTCAAAGTAATGGGTAGGGTGTCATGGGCGATCATATTGCCGCACAGTCGGGTTCGCAGCTTTCCAATTTTGCACAGTCGCGTAACGCCGAAGCTGCGAGGCCTCAGCGCGGTGAATCGATCACCTCCGAACTCAACAACAATCACAGTACGAAACCCACGATCTCAGCCGCTGCGGAAGAAATCCCGGCGGTTACCGAAGGTCGGTCGTCAGAAGCTGACAAGTTCCTCGCGAGCGCAGCGGCCTTCCACGATGTCTCTGTGGACCTTTTGTCTAGCGGCTTGGTGCCGTCAGCGCTGCTTGCGCAAGAGGGGCAGAGGAGCCTCGGAAGTGTAGCCGTCGATTCCGACGGCGCGTCCCATCGCAATTTCAGTGCACCGGTGCTGGCGGCTGTAGGCTCGACACCGGGCGGTATCAATATTCCGTCGCCGGGCGGTCCGGCGACCACAGTGTTTGAAGCAGGGCTTGGGCCGCGCAACGGCGAGCCGCCGGGCACGCATGCGGGGCAGTCATCATTTCCAACAACTACGAAGGTGGGCACGATCAGTTTCATGTTGCCGCCCGGTTGAATGACGGCGCCGACCGTGTTGACGTTGAGTCTGTTGACAATGCCGTTCACCGGTGAGCGCAACTCCGCGCGGCGCACGCGATCCTGCGCTGTTTTGATTGTCTGATCGAATACGGCGAGATCGCCGCGGGATTTGGCCAGGTCCTCCTCCGCCTGCGAACGGAACGCCGCCTTTATGTTGTCGATGCGCGACTGCACCTCGGCAAGCTGGCCCTTCATCTCCGTTGCTTTCTGGTCGAGCTGCAGCATTTCGATTTCAGGTACGATCTTCTTGACGTAGAGATCGCGGGTCAATTCGACCTGACGATTGAGAAGCTTGAGCGACTCGGCGAGACGGGTTTGCTGCTGCGCCAGAACATCGATGTCCTTTTCGAGCTTCTTTTGACGCGCGTCGAAGACATTGCGTTCGGTGTCCACCGCCTGCGGCGCGATCTTCACAAGCTCGTCCGCGAATTCAGGCTTGCTGCGGCCCTGCACCTCGGCTTCCAGGCGGGCAACCCGCGCTCCATTGGCTGCGCGGCGCTCGCGGACTTCGCCGAGCTCGGCAGCGAATCGGGTATCGTCGATCTTCATCAGGATCTGGCCCTGCTTCACGATCGCGCCCTCGTGCACGAGAATTTCGCGCACGATGCCGCCTTCAAGGCTTTGCAGGACCTGGATTTGCTGCGACGGCACAACCCGTCCATTGCCGCGCTTGACCTCATCGAGCTCTGCGAAGTGCGCCCAGGTCAACCCGGTCGCCATCAGCGCAACGACCGATGCGAGAAGGACGCGCGATGTGCGCGGCGTGCGAAGCTCGGATGCGGCGCGTACATCGTTCAGGAATGCGAGATCAGATTGCCGCATTTGCTTGCGCCTGTGCATGTGGTTGGAAGGTTGGCCCGCGCCCGCCTGCCTGCAGCCGCGCGATGATCTGATCGCGCGGCCCATCGGCGATGAGCTGGCCTTGCTCAAAGACGAGCAGGCGGTCCACCAGGGACAGCAGCGACATCCGGTGCGTGGAAGCCATGATCGTCAGATCGGTGCGGGCCAGCAGCTTCAGACGTTCGAGAAATTCAGCTTCGCTGCGCAAATCGAAATGGGCCGTCGGCTCGTCCAGAAAAAGGATGCGCGGCTTGCGTATCATGGCCCGCGCAAGCCCAATTGCCTGCTTCTGTCCTCCCGACAGACTGCGGCCGCCTTCCGCGATCACCAGATCGTAGCCGAGCGGGTTCGCCGCGGCGAATTGTTCGACGCCGGCCAGCCGCGCCGCCTCGAGAATTTGCTGGTCGGTCGCAGATGGCAGCCCGAGAGCGATATTGTCGCGCAGCTTGCCGAAGATCAGGTCAATGTCCTGGAGGACGAAACCGATGCCGCGGCGCAAGTCGGCGGGATCGTATTGGCGGAGATCCACGCCGTCGATCAGAATGCAGCCTTCGTCGGGATCGTAGAGTCCGGTGAGCAGGCGCCCCACGGTCGTCTTGCCGGACCCGATCTGGCCGATGATGCCGACGCGCTCGCCGGGTGCAATCGAGAATGAAACTTTGTCGAGCGCGTTCATGTTCGCGTTTGGATATTTGAAGCGCACGTTGTCGAAGACGATGGAGCCGTGCTTGACCTGACGTGCCACATAGGTGCGCGTCGGCGGCCGCTCGCGTTCGAGCTGCATCAATCGGTTGATCGATCGAAGGGACGTAAAAGTTTGCGTGGCGCGCGTAATGACCGATGCGATCCCGGAAATCGGCGCCAGCACGCGCCCGTGGCCAGCATGTTTGCGGCGATCAGGGCGCCCATGGAGAGCCGGCCATCGAGAATGAGAAATACGCCGGCGACGATCATTAGCAGGCTGGTCAGCTGCTGCGCCGTGCCCGCCAGCGTCAGCGACATCGTCGACCAGAACTGCACGTCCTCACTGGAGCGCGCCGCTGCGCCGACCGATTTTTCCCACATGCCCTGCATTCGGGCTTCGGCCCCCGAGACGCGAACGGTTTCGACAGCAGAGAGCGATTCGACGAGCACGCCGTGGCGGGCGCTCGACTCGACTTCCAGCCGTTTGACCGCGCGATTGAGCGGACGCTGCAGGACCAAATCGACGACGACCATGACGGGAAGTGCCACGGCCGGAATCCAGGCCAGCGGTCCCCCAATTACGAACAGCACGGCAATGAAAAGGAGGGCAAACAGAAGGTCCGTCGTGGACACGACGGTGCCGGACGTGAAGAACTCCCGGACCGAGTCAAAATCGCGCATTTGATTGGCCAGTATGCCGACGGAGGCCGGCCGCTGAGCCATCTTGATGGACAGGACATGCGAAAAAATATCGGAGGCAAGAATGACGTCGAGCTTCTTGCCCGTCATGTCGATGATGCGGGCTCTGACCGTGCGCAGAACAAAATCGAAAGCAATTGCAATGCCCAGCCCAATGCTCAGAGCGATGAGCGAGGGAACCGCGGCATTCGGCACCACGCGGTCATAGACATTCATCGTGAAGAGAGGCGCCGCGAGCGCGAGCACGTTGACAAGGAACGCGGCGATAGCGACATGGCTGTAATTCGCCCAGAACTTGCGAACGACGCCCCAGAACCAATGCGATTGAGGTATCTCCCCGGCCGCGCGCGTGCGCTCGTTCGCCGAAGCGGCTGGTCTGACGAAGAAGGCGTAGCCCACATAGTTCGGTTCGAGCGCCGCCGCCCCCACCTCAGTCTGCGCGCGCGTGGTTGGGTCGACGATAGTCAGCTTTTTCGTGCGTGCGTCGATCTTGGTCAGGATACGAGCCGACCGATCCTGCATGACCAGGACTGCCGGAAGAACGAAGGCAGGGATGTCGTCAAGCGCCCGCTTGACCGGCTCAACCTCCAGGCCCGCGCGGTGGGCGGCGCGATCGATAGCGAAACGGACAGGCGATTGTGTTCGATCGGAAGACCGAACAGCAGGGCCTCGCGGGTGATCGCGCGGCCATGAAACGCGGCGAGGAAGAGGAGGGCGTCGGAAAGCGAGTCCGGCTCAGAGTTGCTCAGCTTTCCATGTTCTCGATTTTCTTCAGCGCCGACTCGTGCCGGTAAATTAATCATCAGTTTTGCAGGAATGTTGCCCGCAGAAAACAAATGGCCGATTGGCGGTAGCCCCGCCGTGCGTCTGCAAGTCGGGGGTCAATTTCAAAGGTGCCGCCGGGTTTGTCGCAGTCGTGGACGGGGCTGAGGTCCAGTACGGCCATCGCTGATCAAAAGATATCGGCGGCCTGTCGCCGATCTCACCGGCGCTCGCCAGACCGCTGATGTTCAGCGGCTCAGGTCCCGGCTGCGGAAGCCGGAGGATGATCGGCGGAATTCCTATCGGCAGGGCTCCGAACGGGATCGTGTCGAGCGGCGAGGCCTCGACCGGCGGCGCGGTCTTGAGATAATCGAGCAGGGAGCCCATCGCCGCGAGTAGCTGATAGTCGGCGAAGACGATCACGCCGCGCGCCGAGGTCAACGAAACGGCCGAGCCGAAATACTGGTTTTCTGCGTTCAGGAGGTCGATCAACGATCTCCGGCCGATCTCGTATTCCTTGCGGTAAATCGCAATGGTTTTTCTCACCGCCAAGAGTTGCCGCTTCAAAACGGCAATGCGATCCGCTGTGATTGTCCGCGCCGCCCAGGCTTTGTCGATCAATTCAAGCGCATCGCGTTGCAGGCGGGCATGGCGCATCGTTTCTTCTGTGTAACGCTCTGCCGTCTCGGCACGGTGCCAGCTATCCAGGCCCCCACGGAAAATGTCCCAGGACATGACGATCTTGCCGGAGACGTCGTCGCGTCTCCCGATGACCGCATTGGCGTCAAAGCCGCGAGATGCCTGTCCTTCAAGCGATACGTTTGGAACGAAGGCGCCGTCTGTTGCACGAAACGCCTGTCTTGCGGCTTCCTTGTCGGATTGCGCTGCGAGCAGCGTGGGATTGTACTGCAGAGCGATGGCAAGGGCATCGTCCTTCACCCGCGGGAGGTTGCGGAGCGGACCAGGAAAGCGAAGGTTTATCGCTTCAGCGCCAATAATCCTGCGATATTTGGAACGGGCATCCTCAAGGCCACGCCGGAATTCCTCCCGCGTCGCCTTTGCGGCCTCAACACGTTCAAGCGCCTGCTGAAGGTCGCCTTCGCCGGCGCGCCCACCCGTGAAGCGCGATTGTACGTTGGAGAGCAGCTCCTCATGGTTGGCGATGTTCTGGTTCGCGAGCGCGACCAGGCGCAGAAAACGAACCACATCGATATAAGCCTCCGCTGCGTCGAGAGCGATCAATTCGGCTCGCTCCCGGACCCGGAATGCCGCAGCATCCACGCGCGCCGCCTGCCGCCAGATCTCGTGAATCGATGCGAAGCCATCGAATAGAATCTGCCGTACAACGACGGACATTTCCCTGCCGTTCAACCACGTGTCGTTGCGAGCCGGCAGCGGTCTCGTGTTCTGCGTGAACTTCTCGGGGCCGAGGGCTGATCGCAAGCTCACTTGCGGCAAATACGCACTTTGCGCTTGATGAAGCGTGGCTTCGGTCGCACGGCGGTTGGCTGATGCCTCGCCGACGGTGGGGTTTGTCAGGACGGCAAGCGATATCGCATCATTGATCAAGAATGCTGCGGCATGGATTTCGGTGGCGGCATAGGACAGCATCGGATCGGCTGCGCGGCCTGAACGCGCGGGAGTCTTAGCAAACGGTCCGGCAAGAATTAATTCTTTAGACAATGCATCTTTGTGTGCCAGACCACCCTCGATGCCGATATGACCACCATTCCAATCCGCCACAGGTGTGGAAGAGAATGGCCGTGCACTGTCCGGCATCTCAGCTGTATGGGCCACATTCTTCAACGCTACCATCGACACTGCCACAAGCAAAAACGTTATTCTCATTCGTTTCCACGATGTGTCGGCTAGCGAATCACTTGCAGCCACTTCGCCACACTCTGTTCCGGCGTGCGTCGGGTGTTCGGAGGATCAATGATCTTTTCGCAATGACTCATCTGAACGAAGGACTCGCGCGTGTCCCCAGCGTGGCCTTTCATCAGATTCGGTTGAATGGCGACTCACCAGGCGCTATGCGCACAGCTTTCAGAAATAAATTTCAGGCGCGCTGCAAAAAAAAGGAAATGCAACACGCAGCAGCGTCACGCTGCTGCACGATGCAGAGCAACGGATCTTCAGGATTGAGGGCGAGCCTTGGCGTTGAGGCGCTGATCGAGCCGCTGCATGTCGACGACCATGCGAGCGTGCGTGCCTTTTCCGATCTCCTCGGTTTCATCGCGAGCACTCACGTCGAATTCGATACGGCGACCATCGACCTTCGTGACGACCGCCTCGGCAGTGACTCGATGACCAACGGGCGTAGCAGCCAAGTGACGTATGTCGACTTCCGTGCCGACCGCGCTTTCACCGGGGTCAAGATAGTCCCGCACTGCATTCAAAGCTGCGTTCTCCATGGCCGTTATCATCATCGGGGTGGCGAACACACGCGGCAGCGCGGCGTCTTTGAATTGATTGGCCAGATGAGCCGGCAAAACGCGCAGCGTGTAAGTTCCTCTTGCTCCGACGGGAATAGGTTGCATCGCTTTAGCTCCCGGTACGGGGAATATGATCAATCGCCGGGGCCAGGATGACGAGCAAAATCCCGCACAAGGCGATTGGCAAGAACGCCGTGCTGGCAATGCCCGTGAGGTCCCACGTGACCCCGCTGGCCACCGGCACAATCACGGCGCAGCTGTAGCTGATGGTGAACATCGCGGCAGTTACACGATGCACGTCGTCGGGATGGCTGAGAAGGGGCGGCAGGGCCAACACCAGAATCAGGATCGCAGCGGCCGCGAAGCCCTGCAAGGTGGCAGCTGCTACGACCCAGGCGCCGGAGCAGAATACGATGCCCCCTGTCGCGATGACGCAGAGCAGTCCGCATACCACATAGGGCCAAACTTTCCGCTCGAGCCGGCCGGCGAAGACGAGCAAAAGCAGCGAGGCGGGCAACTGGCCCATGTTGAGTCCGGAAAGAGCCGCGCCTATCCACTCGGTCTGCCCGGTGCTTCTCAGGTAGTCGGGGATGAAGGCATTGGTCGCGAAATAGATGGCGTTGATGGTGCCGAGCATGATGCCGAGCCGCCAGATCAGCGTGTTCCGCCAGTCAGGCCACCAGCGGCGGCGTGCCAGCGCCGTTTCTGTGATCGCGGGGGTCGGTGCCAGCAACATCACGACGACTGCGATAACTGCAACCGGGATGCTCCAGGCCACAAAGCCCGCCTGCCAGCTACCGCCAACGATCGGCAGCACCAGCGGGAACATCAGTGCCACCGGCAGGATCTCGCCGATCAGCAGCCCGTTGGTGTAAACGGCGGTGGCAAATCCAATGCGGTGTGGCACCCAGGCCCGGACGGCCGGCGGCAATGTCACCTGCATGATGGCGACACCAGCCGCCATAGCGACGGTCATGGCATAGAGCCAGGTTAAATCCAGCAAGGCGCCCCGCAGCGCGCCAAAGACCGCGGTAACCACAAGCCCGACGACGAGCGCGGCGCGGATCCCAAGTCGGGCAATCAGCAGCGAGCCTGGCACCGCCGCGAAGGCAAATAGCATCGACGGCAGTCCCGTAAGGATGCCGACCTGCGTTGCGCTCAAATTCAATTCGTCATGAATGACCGGAATAACGGGCGGGACAGCCAGAATGGTCAGCCGAAGGGCGATGCCGGCGAGCCAGAGCAACAGGAGCGCGGTCAATGTACGCGACGGCGAGAATATACGGCTCATGAACGACGCCGGTCTTGCGAGCTCGAACGATTGGCGAGCTCTCGGCGTACCACATCCGGCAGGGAATCGGTTTGCGAATTGAATTTGATGCCGCGGATGTTGAAGGCCGCGGCTGCGGCCATGTCGTCATCTCTGTCGCCGATCAAGAAGCTGGCGGTGATGTCAATCGGCCAGTCGCGCGCGGCCCGTTCCAGCATCCCGATTCCGGGCTTTCGACAACGGCACGCCACCGTAAACGACGGGATGGTGCCTTCAGGATGATGCGGACAATAATAGAATGCGTCGATGTGGGCGCCACCCGCCTTGAGGCTGTCTTGCATGTGGGCGTGAAATGCTTTCACCGCCGCTTCATCGTAGAAGCCGCGGGCGACACCGGACTGATTTGTGATGACCAATACATAGTACCCCGCCGTGTTCAAAAGGCGCACCGCCTCCTGCGCACCGTCGATCCATTCGAGCTGTTCGAGTTTGTGGACGTAGCCGTGATCGACATTGAGGACACCGTCGCGATCAAGGAATGCCGCCGGGCGCCGTCTTTCGGCCTTATCAAAGTGTGTCATAGCCACGGCATATCTGGTCAGTCTTTGATCGGGGCGAACGAGGGCCTATCCGTGACCGCTTCGCCCTCGCTGCCTTGGGCAGCGGGGCGTCTTGAGCCGCTAAGGATCCAGACCAGACCGCCGGCCAAGCCAACAGCGAAAATGGCGGCGCCAAAAAGAATCGACAAGGTGAGCCCGTCACCCTCGGCAAGACCGGCGAAAGAAAAGGCTGCGATCATGCTGCTTTCACGAACGCCCCAGCCGGCGATCGACACCGGAATGGTTGAAACCAGTAGCACAGGCGGGAGGAGGAATAGAACCTGCGCTAAACTGACAGGAGCACCGATAGCCATTATGCAGCACCATGCGGAAACAATTGTGAGCAAGTGAATTGCTATCGAGCATGCAGTAACATAGCCGATCGACCAAGGTGAATTGCACATCGTCGCGGCGACTCTTGACGCTGCCGATAGATGCCGTGTGAGAGCCCAGCGATCAAGCTGCCGCCGAAATCGCGTGCCGATCAGCACGAAGACGATGCCGCCGGCGACCGCGCCAAATCCGATCATCAACAGAACCGTACGGGCGATCGGGTCATGGATGAGTTTCATCGTCCAAGGCAGGCAGGCGATGACAATCAGGGCCAACACCAATACTCCGACCAGCCTGTCAATAAGCACCGAGTACGTGGCGCGAGCCCATCCGGCGCCCTTGCGCGCAAGAAACCATATTCTTGCGCCATCGCCTCCGACTGTTGATGGGAGCACCTGATTGAAAAAACCGGCAATAAAACTCAGTTGCAATGCCGTTCCGAACGCTAAATTCGCGCCGCACGCGGTCGCAATTTTCTGCCAGCGGGCAGCAAGAAAGACGACCTGGACTGTCAGCAGAAACACCGCAAAGGCCATCCAGCCCGGCTTGAACCGGCCCAGCCGCTCAGTGAGCGCGCTGGCGTCGACCCAACGCAGCGAGAAATAAAGCAGCAGGATGGAGGTTGACGCCTTGGCCAGAAATAACAGCGCGCGACGCATCGGCGCGAAGCCCTCAACGCGACGTGAATACTTGAATGGACGGACGGCTTCGCATGCTGCACTTTTTGACGCAAGGGTTCATATTGCGGATGCGGTCGCAAACAGCGAAAAAGCACCTATTCCAAATTAATCGACGGGTTCGGAAAAGGTGTCGGCAATCTTTCGGACGTGATAAAAGGCCTCTTTGGATCAAGGGTTTATAATGCATCTGCAGCAGCGAATTCTGATTACCGGAGGGGCTGGGTTTCTTGGCTCGCATCTTTGCGAGCGCCTTCTCGCGGACGGCGGAGACATTCTCTGCGCCGATAACTTTTTCACCGGCACTCGCAAGAACATTGAGCATCTTCTCGATCACAAGCATTTCGAGTTGATGCGCCACGACGTCACGTTCCCGCTCTACGTTGAGGTCGATGAAATCTATAACCTCGCCTGTCCTGCGTCCCCGATACATTACCAGCGGGACCCGGTGCAAACGACCAAGACCAGCGTTCATGGCGCGATAAACATGCTTGGGCTCGCAAAGCGCGTGAAAGCGAAGATCCTTCAAGCTTCGACTTCGGAAGTTTACGGCGACCCGAATGTTCATCCGCAACGAGAAGACTATTGGGGTCACGTCAATCCGGTGGGGCCTCGGTCATGTTATGACGAAGGCAAACGTTGCGCAGAGACACTGTTCTTCGATTATTGGCGACAGCACAATTTGAGAATCAAAGTTGCGCGCATATTCAACACCTATGGCTCGCGCATGCATCCGAACGACGGACGGGTGGTTTCCAATTTCATTATTCAGGCGCTGCTTGGCCGCGATCTGACAGTCTTCGGAGATGGTACTCAGACCCGTTCGTTCTGTTACGTCGATGATCTTATCGACGGACTCGTAAAGTTGATGGCAACAAAGGACCAGGTCACAGGCCCAATTAACATCGGCAACCCGAACGAATGCTCAATGCTCGAGCTTGCCGGCATAATCATTGAATTGACCGGTTCGCGTTCGCGCATCGTGCATCGTCCGTTGCCCGAAAACGACCCGCGTCAGCGGCGTCCGGATATCTCGCGCGCGCAGGAGCTGTTGTCATGGGCGCCCCGCACTCGGTTGAAGGATGGGTTGATCCGGACAATCTCGTACTTCGAGAAACTACTGAGTGAGAGCGACGTGCGAACAGCTTTGGCCGCCACAGAGGGCAGCTGAGGAACCCGAAAGTTTCAATTCGATAGCGCGGTCACGGCAACAAAATAGACTGTTGCTGAAGCGATGAAATTTGCTAGCTAAGTGCCTGGAAATCAGTCCAAATAATCCATTTGGATGAGGTCAGGGCCGGACCGCTGCAATTTGCTAAGATATTGCCCGTTCCGACGACGAGGGGACCATTGAATATTGCGTCGACCAAAACGGCGCCGAGGGGTTCGGGCGCTGCCAAGAGCGCCGACGTGACGGTCGTGGGCGGCGCGGGTCATGTGGGTGTCCCGCTTGTGCTTGCCTTTGCCGAGGCGGGCCTGACGGTGAACGTCAACGATCTCAATGAAAAGGCACTGGCGACGCTGAAGTCCGGCAAGCTTCCGTTCATTGAGCATGGTGCGGCACCGCTGCTCGCGAGGGCGCTGGCAGGTAATAAGCTGCTTTTCACGTCATCACCAAGCGGGATTGGGCACAACGGGCCGGTGATCATCACGATCGGCACGCCGGTTGACGAATTTTTGAATCCCGTTCAGTCCGAAGTCCAGTGCTGCGTCGACAGTCTCTTGCCGCACGTTGCGGACGAGCAGCTACTGGTTCTCCGTTCAACGGTCTATCCGGGAACGACCGAGTGGCTTCAGGATTATCTCAGGCGGCTTGGCCGCAACAACAGAGTGGCATTCTGTCCCGAGCGGGTGGTGCAAGGCTTCGGCGTCAAAGAGCTTCGCGAGATGCCGCAGATCGTCAGTGCCACCTCGCCGGATGCCGAGAAAGAGGCAATTGAAATATTCCGGTTGATTGCGCCCGAACTCGTCCTCGTAAAGCCGATCGAAGCCGAGTTCGCGAAGCTCTTCAACAATGCGTATCGCTACATCGAATTTGCCGCCAGCAACCAGTTCTACATGATCGCGAAATCGGCGGGCGCCGACTATCAGGCGATCATGCGCGCAATGAAGCAGAATTATCCGCGTGCGAGAAATTTTCCCGGGCCTGGCTTTTCCGCCGGCCCCTGCCTGTTTAAGGACACGATGCAGCTTGCCGCCTATGCGCGCAATCAGTTCGGGCTGGGCCATGCTGCCATGCAGGTCAATGAGGGTCTTGTGCTTCAGCTGGTCGACGATCTGCGCCGCGCCTACAAGATTTCCGAAATGACTGTCGGTTTGCTGGGAATGGCTTTCAAGGCTGAGATCGACGACACGCGCGCCTCATTAAGCTACAAGCTCAAACACGCGCTCGAAATGTGCGCACGCAAGGTTATCACTACGGATCCGTTCGTGACGACTGACCCCCACATCCTCCCACTTGATCAAGTCGTCGAACGCAGCGATATCCTGATCTTATGCGCGCCGCACTCCGTTTACGCCGAGGCAGATCTAAAGGGAAAACCGGTCGTGGATGTCTGGGGCTTTCTCAAGAACGCGAATGTCGTTTACTAAGCATGACGTCGCGCACAGACATCTTTGTTTCCGCTGTAATGAGGGCAGGGGTCCCGTCGGGGACCCAGTGCGTACGCCTCGGTCGGGGGCCGAAATGATTAGGGCTCCGAAACTGACGACACGCCAAATTCTGATCGTATTGCACGATCTATTGGCCACAGCGGCGGCGATTGTCGTCACATTCATGATGCGCTTAGAGGATGCCGCCTTGAGGGAGCGGCTGCGCGGCCTGGCGTTATTCCTTCCATTTTTCCTGCTCTATGCGGCGGTTGTCTATTTCATCACCGGATTGCATCGCAATAAGTGGCGATTCACATCGATCCCGGACCTGTACAACCTGTTTCGGGCCTCGACCGTCCTCGCTATCTCGCTGCTCGCGCTCGATTACGTGCTGGTGGCGCCCAATTTTTACGGCACGTTCTTTTTCGGCAAGATCACCATTCTGCTCTATTGGTTCTTGCAGATGTTTTTCCTGGGTGGCCTCCGGGTCATCTACCGTTACTTCCACTATGCGCGAACACTCCAACGCGTAAAGGTTGCAGACGCGACACCCACGTTGTTCCTCGGGCGCGCCGCCGACGCCGAAGTGCTGCTGCGCGGAATAGAAAGCGGCGCCGTCAAGAAGATCTGGCCCATCGGCGTTCTTTCGCCGTCGTCGGCCGATCGCGGGCAATCGATCCGCGGCGTCCCGGTCCTGGGCGACATCGACGATCTCGAAAGCGTCGTATCCGATTTGGAAGCGCGCGGCGACCGGGTGAGGCGGCTCGTTCTGGCGCCTTCAGCGCTTACGCCGGAAGCGCGTCCGGAAGCGATTTTGATTCGCGCGCGCAGGCTTGGTCTCAGCATGAGCCAATGGCCGTCATTGGATACAGACGGGCCCGCCGTTCAGTTGGCGCCGGTGTCTGTCGAGGATCTTCTGCTGCGCCCCAGCGTCAAAATCGACTACCGACGGCTCGAGGATTTCGTCAGCGGCAAAGCGATCGTCGTGACCGGCGGCGGCGGTTCGATCGGCGCCGAAATTTGTGATCGCATTGTCACATTTGGTGCCGCCCGGCTGCTGGTCATCGAGCACTCTGAGCCCGCACTGCACTCGGTCTTGGAATCTCTGAAGAGCAAGCAAAGCGAGGCAGAAATCGTTGGCCGCATTGCCGACATCCGCGACCGGGAACGCATTATGAGCCTCGTCGGGCACTTCAAACCGGATATCGTCTTCCATGCAGCGGCGCTCAAGCACGTGCCGATGCTCGAGCAAGACTGGGATGAAGGCATCAAGACCAATGTTTTCGGCTCGATAAATGTCGCGGATGCGGCCGCAGCGGCTGGCGCAACCGCCATGGTGATGATTTCGACCGACAAGGCGATCGAGCCGGTTTCTGTGCTGGGCGCAACCAAGCGTCTGGCGGAAATGTATTGTCAGGCTCTCGACGACGAATTCTCCCGTCGCGCGGGCCTACGCGCCATGCGACTGATTTCCGTGCGGTTCGGCAACGTCCTTGCCTCGAACGGCTCAGTGGTGCCGAAATTCAAGGCGCAGATTGAAGCAGGCGGTCCCGTGACCGTCACGCATCCCGACATGGTGAGATACTTCATGACCATCCGTGAAGCCTGCGACTTGGTCGTCATGGCTGCGACTCATGCCTTGGGAAAACGCAACGGAGACGTATCCGTCTATGTTCTCAATATGGGTCAGCCCGTAAAGATCGTCGAACTTGCGGAGCGCATTATCCGGCTTTCCGGTCTGGAACCGGGCCGGGACATACAGATCTCATTTACCGGAATTCGTCCGGGAGAGCGGCTGCACGAAATTCTGTTCGCGCGCGGGGAAGAGACCGCAGACATCGGGATCCCGGGCATCGTCGCCGCCAAGCCAGTGCGGCCGCCACTCGATGCCATTCGCGCGTGGGTAGCGACACTGGAGCAGGGCGTAGCACGTGGCGAGCGTGCGGCAATCTACAATGTTCTGCGCGACGCCGTGCCGGAATTCCGTGGGGAAGCGGCCTAGGGAAGTAACTGTGGACCTGAGAGCATTCTTCAAGGCGGAGTTCGCCGAACATCACGATGTTGCTCGCCGCTCCGAAGCGGCGTTGGCAGACAGCTTCGCAGCTCTGGTTCAGGCCTGTGCGAAATCGATCCGGGCCGGCGGCAAGCTGATGTTCTTCGGAAATGGAGGAAGCGCGGCCGACGCCCAGCATCTCGCGACCGAACTAACGATCCGATACAAGCGCGATCGTGCCGCGATCGCGGCCATCGCCTTGACCACCGACTCTTCCGCGCTGACCGCGGCGGGCAACGATCTCGGCTTTGAACGAATATTCGCCCGCCAGATCGAGGCATTGGGCAAGTCCGGCGATGTCGTCGTCGCGATTTCGACATCCGGTAAAAGTCCGAATGTGATTGCCGCCCTTAAGCAGGCCCGGTCCATGCGGCTCGTGACAGCCGCGTTCGGAGGCCAGGGCGGTGGGGACATGGCGCCCCTTGCCGACTATTTGCTCACGGTGCCGTCGACCACCACGGCCCGCATCCAGGAAATGCACATCTTGCTCGGCCAGATGCTCTGTGCCGCCTTGGAAGTCGAGATCGGCCTTTCCGCTGAATAACCGCTGCCCGCAGGGCCCGGGTTTAGATTGCGGCGATTTCATATTAAGAAAACTGGCTTCTTTATGCTGAAAATGGCTTGACTCGGCTGCGGAGGGCGATTTCCCTTTGGCGCAGGGAGAAAACAATCATGGACGCCACCATCCTGGCCGGGCCCGGCACCAAAGCTCGCCCCCGCCGACCCGAAGCAAAAGGCGACCGACATAACATCCAGTCGGTCGATCGCGCGCTGTATCTGCTTGAAACGATAGCTGAGGCCGGTGGCGAGGCGACGCTGACCGAGCTTGCCACACGGACAGGCCTCAACATCTCCACTTGCCATCATCTGCTGGCGACACTCATCCAGCGCGGCTTCGCTGCAAAAGTGCCCGGTCGCCGGCTCTATGCGCTCGGCACCAGAATTCACTACCTCGGTCATACCTGCCTGCAGGTCGATCTGCCGCGTCGCGCGCAGCGGTACCTGGAAGCGATCAACCGGGCGACCGGCGAGACAGTGCACCTTGCGGCGCTGCAAGGCGATGCGGTGATCACATTGGCGGTTCGCGAAGCGCGCCACGCGGTGCGGGTCGACACCGGCAAGATCGGCAAGCTGGAGGCGCCGCACGCGACATCGATCGGCAAGGCGATATTGGCCTGGCTTCCCGAGGATGAAATGCGCCGCATCCTTGCCCATGGCATGAAACGTTTCACCGACAATACCATCACCGAATTTCCTGCTTTGGTGGAATCGCTGCGCATCGTTCGTCGCAATGGCTATGCGATTGACCATGAAGAATTCCTCCCCGGCGTGATTTGCGTCGGCGCTGCGATCCGCGATCAGGCCGGCACCGTGATTGGTGCCATCAGCGCCTCGACCCCGACCATGCGCGCCAGCGAGGAGCACGTGGCATCGATGCGCGATGAGATCATAGCTGCGACGCGCGCTCTCTCCGCGGAATTCGGCGATCCGAGTTCGCAATCCAGCACGCAGCAGACTGCGGCCAATTGATCGATTGCCTATATTGACGAGAAATTTTCGGGAGGAGCCATGTACGCACCAGCGGGCGTGAAAACCAATCACAACGAATTTCCCATACCTGACAGCCAGCGCGCCTGGGTTCTTGGTGATCCCGGTCAGCTCGCCATTACGAACAAGCCGGTTCCGGTGCCCAAAAAGGCGGAAGTTCTGGTGCGCATCGACGCCGTCGCAATTTGTGCGACCGATCTTGAGATCATCTATCACGGCCCGCCGGCATCGATCCAAGGCGGCTTGCCATTCAATAAGAATTTCACACCCGGTCACGAGTACATGGGCACTGTCGTGGCGCTCGGTCCCGGCGTCGATGAGTACGATATCGGCCAGCGCGTGTCGGTCGAGATTCACGCTGGTTGCGGACAATGCAAACGATGCCGCGAGGGCATGTATACCTCCTGCCACAATTACGGACTCAATTACGGCGACGTGGACAAAGGCCACCGTGCCAACGGGTTCACGACCGACGGCGGGTTCTGCGAG
>Ga0184635_10000100_pt1 | contig 16992 bp, 18 predicted proteins | sample PLM3_30_b2_FD_133147 | JGI IMG/M metagenome (GOLD analysis project Ga0184635, IMG submission 133147) | Groundwater sediment microbial communities from an aquifer in East River, Colorado, USA - PLM3_30_b2 | ecosystem: Environmental > Terrestrial > Soil > Riparian zone | place: USA: East River...
CCGGGGTAGCTCAATTGGCAGAGCGGCGGACTGTTAATCCGTAGGTTGTGGGTTCGAGTCCCACCCCCGGAGCTACGAACGCGCAGCTAGATGACGGTGTCGCTGGCTCGCCCGCTTACCGCAACGAAATGTGTCCCGCGGTGGTCCCGCGGCTTCAACGTCGTCATGACAGCCCGGTCCACTTGGTGCGTCGTTGGTGGGCCCGCCTGCCCGCCTCAACATGGGCGGCGGAGGAAGCTCGGACCTATCCGTGTCGCCTACGCCATCGCTGAGGCGGCGTCTACCTCCTTCCCCGCGTGTCGAACCCCGAACGCGAGCATGATCTGCCCGATGCCCTTGAACAGCGCGAAGAAACCGACCCAGAACAAGATTAGGTACGCCCGTTGAGCTAACGCGTACGCGCGGTCGGATCCGGACACCCAGAACGCCAGCAGGAGGAGAAGGACGCCAGTGATCAGACCGACCCACCAGTAGGGATTCGTCGCGCGCGTACTTACCGCCCGAGCGATCTCGAACACGCCGTAGAAGACCAAGATCAATCCCAGCACGGATGCGAGCGCGAAGAAGGTCTCGATCGGCGTGATCAAACCCCACAGCCCGCCGAGGAAGAAGATGAACGCCATCACGTAGTGCCAGACCTTCCATCCTCCGGGTACCAGGCTGGCCTCGGTCACCTCGTTCACGGCGGCGACGATGAACACTGCGCCGATCAACACGCCCACAGTCGCGACCGAGGTCACGTCCAAGCGCAGCACGATCCACGCGATCAACAGCCACGCGATCCCCGACACCAACAAGACCCACCAGTAACGAGCCTCCTCTCGAACGATCCTTCGTTCCTCGGCCATCATGACCCCTCCTCTCTCGACCCTTCCTGAATCGACTAGCGATGTCGCCGAGCCGCGGCTCCGACCACGCGCTCGGCCTGATCCAGCGCCGCTTGCATCTCCACCAAGCCCTCCTTCGCCTTAGCGATCCGCGGCGAGCGGATGCCAAGCCCTGCTTCGCCTTGGCGATCCGCTCGCCGCACGACCCCGCCGCCACCCTTCATCCCCTTCATCCGACCCGGCTCCGACGGCGAGCCCTACGTCAGCCACTCGAGATCGCCCATCAGCTCGTCGCCAAGTCGTCCGCGTCCATCTGCGCAAGGATCGCGTCCAGGGCTGCGTACTCGGCCTCCTCGACGGCCCCGAACGCGAAGTCGATCGCATCCTCCGCATAGGCGCTGGCATTGTCCGCGTCGAACTGAGCCGACTTGGCATCGGCCTTCGCCTTCTTCGCCTCGATCTGTTCTCTCGCGGTCGCGATGTGCCTGGCCCAATCCGATTGGACGCCCGCCCACCAGTCCGAGGCCTTGCCTTCCGCCGCCTCGCCGCGCTGCTGGAGCTCATCTGCTTTCTGCTGTGCGGCCTTTGACGCTTGGTCGACCTCCGATCGCAACTTCTCCCTGGCAGTGCTCGAGGCGGCGCGGGAGCGATCCTCGGCTTCCTTCGCTCGTTGCGCCAGCTTCGCCAAACGATCTGACAGTGCCATCGTGGCAGCTCCTTCCTCCAGCTATCGATACATCGGCTACCTCTCGGCCCGGTCTCACGCATCCATGGGCATCACCACCCGGTGACCAAGACGGCAGGCACGATCGTGCCTCCATCCGTACGGCGTGCTCAAGTCTTCGTCCCTCTCGTCCCACCTCCGTTGTCGGTCGAGCCGGGCCCGCCCTCCCACCTGGGATCCCACTTGGGATCGGATCGGGCGGGTGCTCCCCGCCCCCGGCGAAACATGCGTCGCCACCAGCTCTTGGCGGCCTCCGCCTCCACGTCGAGCAGCCGGAGGTCGGCTTGCATCACCTGGCGGGCGTCCCCCTGCTCTTCCGCCGTCGCCGAGGCGAACTCGGCGAACGTCACGGCGATCAGGTCCTCCAAGGAGCCGAGATCCCGCTCGAACGTGCGCCGCTCGTAGGTGTCCGCCGGCGGCATCTGCCTCGACCGTTCGTTCAGGTCGACCACGAGCTCGTGGAGCGACTCGAGATAGCGCGCCATGCGGAACTGCACGACGTTCCCGGACCGGTCGGTGGCCTCGCGGAGCCGGCCGATCTGCTCGTTCGCCCCGCCGAGGCGAGCGTCGAGCTCACGACCGCGACCGTCAAGGGTGGTCATGGCGAGACCCGATCCACGTCATCTCGACCACGCACCCGCGGCCCCGGTGCCGACCCGCGCACCCCGGAGGACTCGTTCGGCACCGGATCCAGTCGTTGGGGACTTCGGCCGCCCCGTGCATCGCTGGTCCCATCGACCGTTACCTCCTTCCGACGACACATCTCCCACAAGCCAAGCGTAGGACCGGGCCGGTGCGCTCGCATCCGTGGATCGACCAGGGGACCACCGGTCGGCATGGGGTAGATCCGCCTGCGAGGCTCGGCCGTCTACGCGGTGCCCGGGCTGGGGTACGGGCTCACCGTCGAGCCGCATCCGAACGAGCTCCGCGCGCGAGAAGATCCCGAGCTTCGTGAAGACCTTCCGCAGGTGGTACTGGATGGTTCGGGGCACAGGAACAGCTCCGCCGCGGCGTCCCGATTGCTCGCCCCTCGGGCGACGATCCGGGCGATGGCTGGGACTGGTGGGTTCGCTAATCGTGGATCTCCCAGACCTCGACGATGCCTCAGCCGCTTCTCGGTCGGGTCGCGCGGTGGACCGGACCCGACCTCAAGTATCGAGCGCGCCGCTCCCCTCAGATCCGCGGAACGATCGGCTGACCACCGGGGTGGGGGACGTCGTCGGGTCGGCGAGCCGGGACGTCCGAACCGAGTTGCCGACTCCGGTGGTCAGGACTCGACCCTTGCCGCGATCATGAGCGTCGTCGGTTCTGGATCCAGCGGGCCCCGAGGCCCACGGCCTCGCCGATGGAGGAGCCGATCAGCGCGCCGGCGATGACGTCCCCCGGATAGTGCGCGCCGGTGTGCACTCGTGAGTAGCCGACAACCGTCGCCAGCAGCCTGAGTGGCATCGCGAGGCCGGGTGCCACTCCGCTGACCGCCTCGGTGAAGGCGAAGCCGGATGCGGCGTGTCCCGACGGGAAGGAGGAAGAGGTCGGCATCTGGACGCGACGCCGTTCCGGAACGCCGGCTTCGGCGGGGTTGGGACGCCGTCGCCGAAACCACATCTTGCCGGCCAGGTTCACCACGGCGGAATCGACGGCGACCGCCGCGATGCCGTTCAGCGCCGCGCGCCGACCGGTCTTGCCGCCGACGAGCGCCATCGCCCCGGCGATCCCCAACCACAGCTTCGATCGCGTCGCGACATCCGACAATCGGCGGAGCGGCTCGTCGAGCGTCGGCGTGGGCGTCGACGCGATCGCGCGGTACACGGCGAGGTCGAGGCGGCCGAGATCGCGGAGCACGGCCGTGAGCGTCGGGCGACTCGAGCCGGCATCGAGTCGCTTGGCGAGGCGCTCGGCCGCCGGCTCTCCCGAAGGCTGCGGCGGTTCCGCCATGAGATGGCGGTCGCTACGACCCGGCGCCCAAGCCGACGAGCTCGTCGGCGAGCGTCATGCGGACGAGCTCGGTCCGGGATGAGATCCCGAGCTTCGTGAACACCTTGCGCAGGTGGTATTCCACGGTGCGGGGGCTCAGGAAGAGCTCGGCCGCCGCGTCGCGGTTGCTTGCCCCTTTGGCGACCAGCCGCGCGATCTGAAGCTCCTGAGGCGTCAGCTGCCAGATAGCCTCGGGATCGCGATGGCGTACCACTTCGCCTGTGGCCCGGAGCTCGTTTCGTGCGCGCTCCTCCCACAGCCCCGCGCGGACGCCCGCGAAGGTCTCGAGGGCTGAGCGCAGCTGCGTCCGGGCCTCGGCCCGACGCCGGGCGCGGCGCAGGAACTCGCCGAACAGGAGTTGCGTCCGAGCGCGGTCGAACGCGGCACCCGAAGCCTCATGGAGCAGGAGCGCTTCCTGGAAGTGGCGCTCTGCTTCGGAGTCCGTAGAGACCAGCCCTCGGCAGCGCTCAACTAGCGGGAGTGCCCACGACGCCCCCGTCGCCGCCGTCCAGCGTTGGAGCTCGGTGAGGCGGGTCCGTGCGACCTCGCCGCGTCCGGCGCGAGCCGCGGCCTCGACCGCATCCGCGGCGCCGATCAGGCGCGGTTCGCCGATCCACGGCCGTGCCCAGATCGACTCGAAGCGATCAGATGCCTCCCGGCGTCCGAGGCTGAGATCGAGATGACCGAGCGCGAGATCGGCCCAGTTCATGGCGTCGCGGTTGCTGCGATCGATGGCGCCCAGCAGCGCGGCCTCCGCCTCGTCCCGGCAGGTCCGCTCCTCGCCGCGGACGGCCGCAACGGCGGCAAGGATCCCGTGGTCGACCAGGACGACGTTCTCGTTCCCCGTTTCGAGACCCAGCCCGAGCCCCTCGGCGGCGTGGATCCGCGCGTCGTCGAGCCGGCGCGCCCAGAACTCGACACCCGCGAGCTGGCGCAGACCGAACGAGAGGATGCCGAGCGCGACACGCGCTCGCGCGCGGCGCACGACGCGTTCGCCGTTGATCCTCGCTGCGCCCAGATCTCCCAGATACGCCGCCGTCGGGATGGCGAAGGGGGCGAGCACGGGGTCGTCAAGCCCTTCGATCAGCGACCTGACGCGGTCCGGCGAGCCGGGCGCCGGCGTCGTTGCCCCTTCGGCCATCCACTGGTTGACCCTCACGACGAAGCTCAAGCCTTGATCGGCGTCGGGGGACGCCCGTCGAGCGAGCTGCTCCAGCCCCTCCAGGTCGGCGGGCGATGGCTGCCGTCCGGTCAACGACATCACCATCAGGCCACCCAGCAGCACGCGCAGCGCCACGATCGGATCGAGATCACCCGCGGCCGCGGCGGCGCGGAGAAAGGTCGGGATGGCGTCGCTCGAGACCCCCCGCTGGGTCTCCCAAGCGGCGCGCACGAAGTCGATCCTGGCCTGGATCACCGCATCCGGGTCCGACGCCTCCGCCTCTCCCACCAGCACGATCGCGCGGCCCGCCTGCCCACCGAGCCACGCCATCTCGGCGGCGCGCGCGAGCCGCCTTGCGCGACCCGTTTCGTCGCCGCTCAGCGCCGCCGCGCGTTCGAGCGCCGTGGCGGCGGTCGCGCACCCGCTCCGCGCCGCGGATCGATCCGCGGAGCGTTCGAGCTGCTTGGCGACGTCCTCGTCGGGGGCGATCGTCGCATGGGCGCGGTGCCACACGCGCAGGTCCTCGTCTGTGTCCTCGACTAAGACCGATGCCAGCGCGTCGTGAACGCGTCGACGGTCGGCCGACGACGCGCCCGCGTAGACGGCCAGGCGGACGGCGGGACGGGGGAACGTCACGTGATCCGAGACGTCCACCAACCGGCCTCGCGCCGCCTCCTCCAGCGCTTCCTCGCCAAGCCCCATGACCTGGAGCGCGGCCGCGATCGTCTTGAGCTCTCCGAGCGGTGTCGCGGCGGCGACGAGGAGAGCCGTCTGGGATGACGCGGGGAGGGTGCGAACGCGCCCGAGGTAGAGCGCCTCGACATCGGGCGACACCGGCAGCGCGTCCGGCAGCGGAGCGCGACCCTCCAGCTGGTCCGGGCTGAGAGAGGAGACCAACTCGGTCAACAGGAGCGGCACGCCGTCGGCGGTCCGCACGATCCGGTCGACGACCGAGGGGGAGACGCCGGCGGGCGTGACGTCGCGCACGACGCCGCGCGCATCCTCCTCCGCGAGTGGAGACAACAGAACGCGCCGCGGATCCGGAACCGTGAAGCGGAGGGCGTCCTCCTGCGCGAGCGCGACGACGAACGCGATCGGCTCCGCCTCGATCCTGCGCGCGACGAAGGCGAGCACGTCGGCGGATTCGTGATCGAGCCATCGGACCTCGTCGACGGCGCACAGGAGCGGCATCTGCTCCGCCGCCTCGCTCAGCAGACTCAGCACGCCGACCGAGATGATGAACCGGTCCTCGACCTGGTCTTCGGATAGCCCGAACACGCTTCGGAGCGCGGCTGCCTGGGGGCCCGGCAACTGCCCGATGAGTTCGAGGATCGGTCGGAGCATCTGCGACAGGCCGGCGAACGGGAGCGTGGCCTCCGTCGGCGCGCCGACGCAGCGCAGCACCCGCATGCCGTTCGCAGCGGCGATCGCGTGCTCGAGCAGTGCTGACTTCCCCAAACCGACGTCGCCGACGATCGTCATGACGCCGGCACGACTGCCCGTCCGGACTTCGTTCAGCAGACGCTCGATCGCGTCGATCTCGGCGTCGCGACCACGAAGCCCACGGCGATCCGCTCCCGCGACGGTCGGGCCTTGAGCGCCCTGAGCCGGTTCCCGCATCATGCCCCCGCTCCCACGGTGTCGGGTCCGGGCATCCCCAACGCGGAGCCTACGCTTCGGCCGCTCTCCGGTCATCCCCGCCCATGCGAGAGATGAGCCCTGCAGACGTCGGTGCGGAGCTCGGCGTCCCCCCGCCTCTGATGGTCCATTGGGCGGACCTGGAGCTTGTTCTCGACGGAAACGACGCCACGGGAGTGGTCACCGGGATCTCGTCGCGGCGCCTCGCCGCGGTGCCGGTGCCGCCGACGGAACAGCAGGTAGGCGATCCCACCGAGGGGGATCCGGAGCCAGTACGAAACCAGGCGGGAAGCGTAGCCTGATGAGACCTCATCACCTATGCGCACGGGGACGCCGAGCCTGCGCGGGCGATTCAGCGCCGGCTGGAAGATGCAGGGTTCGGGGTTTGGATCGACGAGGCGCTGCGCGCCGGTGACTCGCCGATCGCGGCATCCCCACCGCGATCCACGAGATGGAGCGAACGATCCACGGTCTGGGTGTAGCTTCGCGCTGGCGAACGCAAGCCCGAGAGAGGTGAAGAGATGGACGGCACGACGTCCGGACATGGCGGCTCCGGCGCGGGAGGAGGATCGGCTCCAGCTGGGCCGGTCGAAGTGCCGGCGGCCCAGCAGAACGTGACTCAAGTCGTCATCACCACCCGCACGTTGTGGCGCGGTGTCGGGGTCGTCCTCGCGACGGTGGCCGGCCTCTGGGCGGTCAACCAGGCCCGTGGCCTGACGTCGATGCTCGTCATCTCCCTGTTCTTCGCCCTCGCGCTCGTCCCGGGTGTCAACCACCTCCACGAGAAGCGGGGCTGGAGGCGGGGAGCTGCCGTCGGGTTCATCTACCTCGCCGGCATCCTCGTCCTGGTGCTGCTGACCCTGGTGCTGATCCCGGCCATCGCCCAGCTCGCCGAGCAGGTCGGCCAGAACGGGACACAGTGGCTCACGAGCCTCGACCGCTGGACGTCGGACACGTTCGGAATCCACATCGTGAGCGCCGAGGCGTCGAGAGACGCCGCCGTGACCACGAAGGAGTTCCTCAGCCAGTGGTCCGACAAGCTCATCGGAACGGCGAGCGGCGTGGTCTCCAGCGGTGTCGGGTTCGTCTTCAACGTGGCGACCATCGCCACGTTCACGTTCTACTTCGCCGCCGACTTCCCCAAGCTCCTACGGGAGTTTCTGTCCTGGTTCAGCCCGGCCCGCCAGCAGCGCCTGGGATGGACCATCGACCAGTCCATCACCCAGGTCGGCGGGTACCTGTACTCGCGGCTCCTGCTCACAGCGATCAACGGGCTCGGGTTCTTCGGCGTGATGGTCGCGGTTGGGGTGCCCGTTGGCCTGGCGATCCCGCTCGCGATCTTCGGCGCGTTCGTCTCGGAATTCATCCCCACCATCGGCACCTACATCGGCGGGGCGATCCCCATCTCGCTCACGCTCGCGATCCAGGGGCTCGTCCCCGCGCTGATCGTGCTGGGCTACGTGCTGGTCTACCAGCAGATCGAGAACTACTGGCTAAGCCCGAGGATCAGCGCCAAGACGATGGAGCTGAACGCTGCCGTTGCCTTTGGTTCCGCCCTGGCCGGCGGTGCGCTGTTCGGGCCGATGGGGGCGTTCATGGCCCTGCCGGTCGCCGCGCTCATCTGCTCCTTCATCAAGAACTACCGCCACGGCTACGAGGTCGTGTACCGGTCCCCCTACGCGGAGGACGACCAATCGCCCCCTGCAGCGGAGGCGGGGGGCGAGGGGCCGTGATGGAGGACCGACCTTTCCGCTCCCGAGGTCATCATCGTGTTCCCGGATCGTGACAGCGCCCATATGGAACGCAGCTCGCCGTCTCGCACACCGCGCGGACAGTGCTCGAGGTCGATCCTTGTGGGCGCGCGAAGATGCTGCGACGCTGGGGATCGATGGGCTCCGCACCCGATTCGGAGTCGCCCGAGTCCCGTCCGGTCCGCGCCGGATCGCTCCGCGGCCGGCTGATCTCGCTCGCCGTCGCGGCGGTCGGCCTCTACCTCGTATGGCCGGCCCTGCTGGAGACCTTGGACGCCTGGCCCCGTCTGTCGACGATCAAGGTCCGATGGTTCGTGGGGATGGTCCTGCTCGAGGCCGGCAGCTTCGCTTGCGTCTGGCTCGTGCTCGCGATCTCCCTGAGGAGCCGCCGGTGGTTCCTGATCGCGACGTCGCAGCTCGCGAGCAACGCCGCGAGCAGGGTGATCCCCGGCGGGGCGGCGACCGGCGGGCTAGTGCAGTACCGAATGCTCACGCAGGCGGGGTTCGACGTCGCTACGGTGGCCACGGGACTGACCGCGGCCTCGGTGATGATGAATGCGGTGTTGTTCGCGATGCCCCTGTTCACGATCCCTGCGATCCTCGGTGGCACGCGGGTCGCCGAAGGGCTCGTGCGGGCGATGTGGATCGGGCTCGGGGTGTTCGCCGTCCTGGCGATCGGGACCGCCTGGCTGATCGCATCCGATCGACCGGCCGGCGCGATCGGCGGCGTCGTCGACCGCGTTCGGAACTGGTACCGCCGGCGGCGAGGACGGCCCGAGACCCACGACCTCCCGGACCGCCTGCGCCGGGAACGCGATCTCATGCTCCGCACGCTCGGCTCGCGATGGTGGCAAGCGCTGCTCGGCTCGGTGGGGAAGTGGGTCCTCGACTACCTCGCGCTGCTCACCGCGCTCGCCGCGGTGGGCGCGCATCCCAGGCCGTCGCTCGTCCTGCTCGCGTACCTGTCGGGCGCGATCCTCGGGATGGTGCCGATCACGCCGGGGGGGCTCGGTTTCGTCGAGGCGGGGCTGACGGCAATGCTCGTGCTCGCGGGGGTCTCGGCGGGCGACGCGAGCCTCGCCGTCCTCGCGTACCGGCTAGTGTCGTACTGGCTGCCGCTCGTCGCAGGAGCGCTCGCGACCCTCGCCTACCGACGGCGGTTCGCCTGATCGACTCGGCCCCACCGAGGGTGTGGCTCCCAGGCCGCCCGGTCCCGAGAGTCCCCCGAGATGCTGTCATTGGCGCCGTCGTGGTTACCCGCCCCAACATCCTGCGTTCCACCACGGAGCCGGATCGCCGCCACCCAATGACCCCGTAGAGGCAGAGGAGTACGGTGCACTCCTGCTCAGAGAAAAGGGGACGAGACCGTGGGCAGACGTCGATCGCGAGGGCTGACGCATGAATAGCTATCCCCTGATCTCCGAGCATGGCCTCATCGGCGACCTGCAGACCGCGGCGCTCGTCTCCACGGGAGGAACCGTCGACTGGCTGTGCCTGCCCCGATTCGACTCACCGAGCGTGTTCGCATCCCTGTTGGATGCCGATCGCGGCGGGCGGTTCCGGATCGCGCCCCAGGACACGAACTACGTCGCCAAGCAACTGTACTTTCCGGACACCGCCGTGCTGATCACGCGCTTCATGTCCCCCGACGGCGTCGGCGAGGTCGCGGACTTCATGCCGGTCGACGATCCCCACCACGCCTCGGTTCGTCACCAGCTGATCCGGGTCCTGCGCGTCGTCCGCGGACAGATGACGTTCATCCTCGAGTGCCAACCGCGCTTCGACTACGGGAGGGCCGAGCACCGACTCCGTGCGGTGGGGGACGGCTTCATCTTCGAGACCGACGAGATGGACCTCGCACTGCGCGCCACGGTCGAGCTCCAGCCGGACGGGAGCGACGTGCGCGCGCGATGGACGATGCGAGCCGGCGACGTCGGCGGCGCGATCCTCGAATCGGGAGCCGACGGGGAGGCCGCGGCACCGATCGACGCCGAGCGCGTCCTCTCCCGGTTCAACGAGACGGTCCGGTTCTGGCGCGGCTGGCTCGGTCGCTCGACGTATACCGGTCGGTGGCGTGAGGCCATCAGCCGTTCCGCGATGACGCTCAAGCTGATGACGTACGCGCCGACGGGCGCGCTCGTGGCCGCTCCAACGACGAGCCTGCCCGAGCAGCTCGGCGGCGAGCGCAACTGGGACTACCGGTACACGTGGGTGCGCGACGCGTCGTTTTCCGTTTACGCGCTGCTCGGTCTCGGTTACACGGACGAGGCGCTGGCCTTCCTCCGCTGGTTGCGGGATCGCGTGGGCGAGAGGGCCGGGCAGGCCTCGGGACCGCTCAAGATCATGTACCGGATCGACGGATCGTCCGACCTTCACGAGGAGACGCTAGATCACTTCGAGGGATACCGGGGCTCGGCGCCTGTGCACGTTGGGAACGGTGCATCGGATCAGCTGCAGCTCGACATCTACGGCGAGGCGATGGATTCCCTGTACAGCGCGAGTCGGCAAGGGGGGACGCTCGGTCACGAGGCATGGCTGGACATCTCCGTGATGATGGATTGGCTGGCCGAGCACTGGGACGAGCCAGAGGAGGGGATCTGGGAGACGCGCGGCGGACGCAAGAACTTCACCTACGGCCGTCTGATGTCCTGGGTCGCGATGGACCGGTCGATCCGGATGGCTCAGGAGCTCCGTCGCCCCGCCGACGTGGCACGGTGGACGAAGGAACGCGATCGGATCTACCGCCAGATCATGGACCGAGGGTGGAACAAGGAACGCGGCGCGTTTGTGCAGCATTACGACTCGAGCGTCCTCGACGCGTCGAATCTGCTCATGCCGCTCATGGGCTTTGTCTCCCCGACCGACCCGATGTGGCTATCCACGCTCGATGCGATGAACGAGGAGCTGGTCTCGGACAGTCTGGTCTACCGCTACGATCCCGCCGCGTCCCCTGACGGCCTGGCCGGCTCCGAAGGAACCTTCTCGATCTGCACGTTCTGGTACGTCGACGCCCTGGCTCGCTCGGGCCGGCTCGAAGAGGCTCGGATGACGTTCGAGAAGATGCTGACATACGCCAACCACGTCGGGCTGTACTCCGAGGAGATCGGGCCGACGGGAGAGCAGCTGGGGAACTTCCCCCAGGCCTTTACGCACCTGTCGCTGATCAACGCCGCGATGAACCTCGATTTCCAGCTCGACCACGGGCCGGGATGGGTCGATCTGGCGCCCGGGGCGCTCAGAGGAGCAGCAGGGACGAACGCCTCCACTGGGTGACCCGTCGGGATCATGAAGGACTGGCGCAGGATGGTTGGTTCGTCCGCCCTGCGGAAGCGTTGCGGCGTGGACCCACGCCGAGCCCCAGGCTGAGCGGGGGAGTAGGCGCTGTCGAGGAGCTGATGGGCCATCGCGAGTCGCTGACGGAGGGCTCGCTGTCAAATCGTTCAGCCTTGCTACGCGGCTGAGGAGGTGGGCGCGCGGGAGCAGCGGTCGGCATCCATACGTCGGGCCGGTCCAATCACGGCCCGGAGTCGACGGGTCGACGATCAGCCCTTTTCGCCCCGCGCGCCGATCGCGCCGCGCTGGTGGCATCCGGGTGACTCGCCGAGATCCTTACGCGCAGCACGGCTGGCCGGATCACGAACGCGAGCGGCGGAATCAGATCGACGGCCTCGCCATCGATCCCGGCGTGTACCGGTCCAGCGGCACCCACATCGAGACGCGGCGCGCTCCACGCTCGCCCGCGAGGCGGTCGATCGGGTCGAGGTGCGTCGACGACGAGGACCCCCAGCTGGCCGCTGTCGAGCGCCGGGCGCGTGCCGGGCGTCGCCGGGGGATCCAGTGCATAGGGGTTGTTCGACACGAGCAGGACGGCGGGACCGATGTGTTCGTGGCCCAGATCGTCGACGATATGCACCTTCGGTACGCCCGCGCTCGGACCGAGCACCTCCTCCGCGGTGAGCAGCAGCGTTCGCACCTTCGCGTCCCGATACGTCGGTCGCCGAACCGCGTCGCCGTAGATCCCGAGTGAGACGTTGTTCACGTACACCCGGCCGTTCACCTCCGCGAGGTCGATCCAGCGTTCCATCCCGTCGGTGAACGCATCGAGCGCACCGATCAGGTCCTGTCGATCAATCCCTAGATCACGGGCGAAGTGGTTCCTCGTGCCGGCGGGGATGCACGTGAACGGCAGTCCGTGAGCTGCGGCCGCCGCGGCGACGACCGCCAGCGATCCATCGCCGCCCGCTACCCCAAGCGCATCCGCCCCTCCCGCGACCGCTTCACGGGCGAGAGCCGCCGGATCTCGATCCGAGGTCATGAGGACGACCTCGACCCCTTGCTCTCGCGCTCGATCGGTGACCTCAGCGCGGGCCGCCTTGCCGCCACCGGAAGACGGGTTGATGAACAGCACCGGGCGTTTGGGCACGTCGGCCGGTGTCCAGCCATGGTCCGATAACCGTCGCGGGAGCCAGCTCACCGTAAATGTCAGAGTATCGGAGTCATGACGGCGCGCATCGTACTGCTCGAGAGATCGTGGCCGCTTAGCCGATCGAGGGCACACGTGCGCGAACGCGCTCGCCCACCCGATCCAGGAAGTCCTTGATCGTGGCTTCCGCAACGCGATGAAGCATCGCCCGGTCCAGCGCCCGCCCGAACGCCCCCAGCGGCGGCCGGTATCGGGCGCTGATCGAGAGCTGCGTCCGCCGCGGGCCGAGCGCCGCGATCTCTAGGTCGGCGTCGAGCTGAGGGAACAACCGCTCGGGCCCGGTCGCCCGCCAGGTCACCGCGAGAAGCGTCTTCGACCTGAGCCGGTACGGCTCACCGAGGGCGATCTCGATCTCCTTGTCGATCCGACGCGTATCCACAGCGAAACCGACCTCCGCGAGCAGGCGCTGGCCCCGGTCATCGGCCGCTTCCAGCATCCCCGGGATCCAGGCTCCGGGATCGTCGAGCAGCGGGGCCTCCGCGTCCTCGAAGGCGACAGGAAGGTCGAGGTAGTAGCGGACGAACATCGGATCCAGGATGCGTGCTCCGGCGCGACGTCCCTAGGGACATTCGACCCGCCCGGAGAGGGACCTTCGACCGGCGACGGCGATCGCGCGGACGAGGATGCTGCCTTCCATGGAGCCTTACACGCGGAACATCTTGGTCGTTGAGCCGAATCCCATCGAACGCGAGCGGCTCGCTGCCGCGCTCGAGGGAGAAGGCTTCCAGGCCTTCCTGTGCTCCGGTCCGACCCAGCCCGATTACACGTGCCTGGGCGCCAGGGCCGGCACATGTCCCCTTGCGAGCCAGGACGCCGTCGTCGTCCTGGACATGAGTCTCGACAGCGACGCGGTCATGTCGGGGACCCCCGCCGAGGACCTGCTCGGCCTCTACCTCGAGTCCGGACACCCGGTCGTTGCGCTCGACGGCAGCCACAGAGGGGACGAGGCCCGTCGGCTCATCTGCCTCCGGCGCCATCCCGAGACGGATGCGCTGCTGACGGCCGTGTGGCAGCTGGCTTCGCCGAACGGCACCCCGGCGCGGGTGTCGGACAAGGACGAGCGGCTCTGAAGGCCCACGGCCCCGGCTCTCTTGACGTCGAGGGCAACCGACGCGTTCAAGGCACCTACTGTCCTCGCCAAGGATTCCCGACAGGTGTAGGCGACCGCAAGTCGTGTGGGCGTGCCTCGGAGGGCGGTGTTTCATGTCGGCATGGGCGAGCCGCTCAGTCGTGGCGGTACGTCGCCGGACCTGCTAACGGCGAGCCGGACGGCCCTCGCGCTCCCAACGCCTTCCGAGTACAGATGAGCCGTCACGACTCAGAAGGAGGATCGCCATGAAGGCCTCTGACATCATGCGCCGGCCAGTGGTGGCGGCCACCCCCACCGCCACTGCGCGGGACGTTGCGATCCAGCTCCTCATGGGTGAGTTCAGCGGGGTTCCAGTTGCAAAGAGTGACGGGACCGTGGTGGGGGTCGTCACCGAACTCGACCTGATCCGGGCTGTCACGCGTGTTGGAAAGGCTTTGGAGACCACGCTCGCGGAGGAGATCATGACGAGGGAAGTCACCTCTGTGGACGTGGGAACGCCACTGGACGAGATCATGAAGGTCCTGGAGGAGAAGAACATCATTCGGGTCCCGGTGACCGACAAAGGCAAGCTCGTGGGGGTCATCTCGCGGTCCGATGTCCTGAGGGCAATTATCGAACCCAAGTTCCTACGGTTTTCCTGAGGTCGAAACAGGAGGTGGGGAAGTGGGCCCTTTCCACCCGCCAACAAGGATCCACGTAAACCGCCCTGGACAGGCCCTCGGCGCCGGGGCGCGCTACAAGTCATAGCGCTAGCGGTCCGGGAGAGCGCCCCTGCCTCTCGATCCGCGGACAGCGTTCCCTATGTCGCACACCGACCAGGGGTCGCGAGAATCCGTCGAGGTGCCTTGACTGACCCAGGAGACGGTCCGAGAATCGGGCAGTCGTCGACTTCGAAGGAGTCGATGCGTATGGCTTGGCCGTGATGACGACCTGATGTAGTCGCAAGGGCTCGGTCTCCGCCTGGAAGCCGAGCCCTCTGCGTTCCCGGACGACCCAGTCGTGCTCGATCCGCTCGATTCACGTGGAGTCGTCAACTGCAGATTGACGAACCCGGGGCGTCAACCTAGAGTTGACGGCCGTGGGAAAGAGCGATCCTCCGATCAAGCTGAACGAACTCATCAAGCGGGTGCAGGACCGGACACGGTCGTGTACCGAACTGGAGCGGCTCGCCACGGCCGTCGAGTACGGGGAGCTCCTCAAAGGCATGGGGGACGACCTCGTGGGCCACTTCATCGAGCAGGCTCGCGGGGCCGGGGCTTCCTGGGCTCAGGTCGGAGAGCAGTTGGGGGTCACGAAGCAGGCCGCTCAGCAGCGCCACTTCAGCAGACGGCGGACCTTCCATTTCGGCCGTCAGTTGAAGTCCGGGGGCCGCGGGCCGTTCGAGCGGTTCACGCAGGAAGCAAGAGAAGTGATCGTCACGGCACAGGAGGAAGCGCGAGGCCTTCTTCACAACTACCTCGGTGTAGAACACCTGCTTCTCGGATTGAGCGCAGACCGCGTCGTGGGTCCCCTTCTTGGCGCTGCTGGTGCGTCAAGGGATGCGATCCTTGACCAGGTCCGACAGATCGTGGGAGAGGGAAGGGACACTCCGGCCGGAACCATCCCGTTTACGCCACGGGCGAAGCGGGCTTTGGAGGTAGCGGCCCGTGCAAGTGGTCGATCCGGTGAGCAGATCGTGCCCCCGCACATCCTACTCGGCGTCCTTGAACTCCGTGAAGGAGTGGGTGCCCGAATTCTCGATGCGCTCGAGGTCTCGAGGGATGACCTTCGACGCAAAGCCAAGGCCGTCTCGCCGAGTCAGGACTGAATCCTCGCCCTTTCACTGGTTACCCTCTCGACCTCCGATAGAGCTCCACCTACACCACCCCTGGCACAGGCCGAGAGCGCCGGGGCGTGACAAGTTACAGCGCTAGCGCGAGCCACCCCTCTCGATCCGCCTACACCGTCCATATCGCACGCCTCGAGGAGGAGGCGCTCGTGCACGCGGGCGTCCACACGCTTGGCCTTGGCCTCACCGTAGTGTGGAGTCATGGTGGAAGCGGGCTACGACATCAGGGCCCTTGACGAGTCGACATGGGCAGCGTTTGCCGCGTTGGTCGAGCGCAACAACGGCATCTTCGGCGGCTGCTGGTGCATGGGCTTCCATTCCGACGACGATAGAAGATCGGCGGCCGTGAATCGCCAACGGAAGCTCGATCGTGTTCGGGCAGGAACGGCCCATGCCGCGCTCGTCTCCGACGGGGAAGACTGCGTGGGCTGGTGCCAGTTCGGGACGCCCGACGAGGTGTCCCGGATCAAGAACCGCGCCGCTTACGAGAAGGGTCAACGACCTCGCCTGATTGGCGGATCGGGTGTTGCTACGTCGGCAAGGGACACCGGCGTCAAGGCGTGGCCACCGCGGCGCTCGCCGGTGCGCTCGATCTGATCGCGGGCCTGGGCGGGGGGACCGTCGAGGGATACCCGGAGGACGCCGCGTCGGTGCCGGCGGGATTCCTTTTCAACGGTGCGGCGTCGACCTACGAGAGGCTCGGGTTCGTTCGGGACAGGAAAATCGGCAAACACCGCTGGGTCGTGGTTCGGGTCGTCGAGGCCACGCCGTAAGCAGTCTCAAGGTACATCCTTGAACCCTCACGCAACCCAAGGTTCTAGGCTTTGTTCGTGGACGCAAGACCGGCTCCGGACGTCTACGACGATGAACCTTGGGAGCTGGCCGCCGCCTACCGCGTCACCCTCTGGGAGCAACCCGCTACGCCGCCCCACTTCGACCAGCCCCAGCATGGGTCGGAGCCCTTCCCGGTCCCCCTCCCGGGGGCGCCCATGGGGTGGGAGGAGATGACGTTCGAACTTGTTGGTGCTCAGGACGTTCGCGAAGCGATCCAGTGGGCGGAAACGACGCTCGCGTCGGGCGAGGGCCCAGTAAGCCGCCGCGGCATACCGGTACAAGACCGCGAATACGTGATCTACGCGAAGGCGCAGATTGAGAATCGTTGGCTGCACGTCGCGGGCTGGACCCCAGTGCTGCCCTCGGATTCCCCGTTGAATCTGAGACGCCTCAGGTGAGATTCGCGAGCGCTGCCGCATGCCAGCCTCATCACGCCGGACGCACGCCCCTCTCGGCCTGCGGACAAGCTTGCACGTACACCGCACTGCCACAGGCCCCGCGCGCCGGGGCGCGTGACGAGTTCTAGCAGGTTTGGGTGTGCATCTTCCCCCTAGCCCGAGCTTCACTTGATGACGCGGAAGGTGAGATGCGTGACCCCAGTGCCGTCGATCACCCTCGTGCTCTGCAGGTCGATGGGTCCGGTCCCCAGATGGTCGAACAACGAGACGCCGCCCCCTAGGA
>Ga0184635_10000101_pt1 | contig 16991 bp, 17 predicted proteins | sample PLM3_30_b2_FD_133147 | JGI IMG/M metagenome (GOLD analysis project Ga0184635, IMG submission 133147) | Groundwater sediment microbial communities from an aquifer in East River, Colorado, USA - PLM3_30_b2 | ecosystem: Environmental > Terrestrial > Soil > Riparian zone | place: USA: East River...
ACGAAAATTATCATCACTTCCTCTTGGCAGAGTGATTGCCTCTCGTCGCAGGCGTTTTGCCACCTCGCCGGCCATGTTTTAGGTTCGGCAAAAAGCGTCGCCCTTCGGCGACGAGGAAGTCACGCAAACTGCTGGCCGCCGGCATCATTCGTTTCGTCGCTGGATGCACCACGAACCACTGCCGGATCTCTGGCAGGCCGGCGACGTCGAGAATAGCCAGCCGGCCGTCGTCAATCTCAGCCGCAATTGTGTGTGCAGAGATAAACGCAATCCCGAGGCCCGCCATTACTGCCTGCTTGATCGTCTCATTGGATCCTATCTCCATGCCATGTTGGGCCAGGAACCGCTCCGCCAACAAGGGCGTCCCGGAGCCAACCTCGCGCATCAGAATGGTTTGCTTGGCGATCTCTCGCAGCGAGATAGAACGCTGCTTGGCTAGAGGGTGATCCGGCGGAGCGATGATGGCCTGGGGATGCTCGCCGATCACCGCGCTTTTGACGTCGATGCGTTCCGCCCCGCCGATCATGGATAAAAAGGACAAACGCGCCAATGCAAAAAGAAATCGCCGGCGCGGCCCAAAGCTCGGGCCGGATGCGGCGCGCCGCTCGGCTCCGCCCGCCAATGGATAAAGAGGACGAACGCGCCAGCCTGCGTCGCGATGCTGATGATGTCGTGATCCGGTTCGCGGGCATTCTGGAAATAGTAGGAGCCCAGCTTAAGCCCGCTTCTTTTTGGGCGGTCTCCCTGACCGACCGAGTTTACGTGGCCGCTGGCGGTCGGCCTCGGTAGGACGGTGGGTGGTTTTCTCCCTGATTCCGATACCAATCTCATCGTAGCTGCGTTCGAGATCATTGATGATCGACTGACCTTGTTCGATTAAAAACGCCCGCAACCGAGAATGAACAGGTGGCAGCGGCATGCTTCGCCGGTGCGCGATAAACCATGAGCGCATTAAGGGAAAACCGTCGACCGCCAATGTAGTAACCAGGCCGAGTCCAAGCTCAAGTCCGATGGTATGGCGCGAGATCAATGCAAGGGCCATTCCAGCCATGACAGCCTGCTTTAAGGTTTCGTTGCTGCTCGACGTCATTGCGATACGCGGCGAAAGGCCAGCCGTCTGAAAGTACCGCTCGAGCAGCAATCGGGTGCCGGATCCTTCTTCGCGAACGACGAACAGTTCACCGGCAAGTACGCTTGGCGATAACGCTTTCAACCCGACGAGGGGATGGGATGGCGCCGCAATGAGCACGGAAGGATGCAGAGCGAATGGTTCGGCAAGCACATCCGCACCTTCGGGTGGCTGCCCCATGATGGCGAGATCTATTTCGCCTTTTGTGAGCATGTCAATGATTTGCCGCCGGTTGCCCTCCCTCAGGTTGATGGAAATGGCGGGATAGCTGGCCTGAAAACGCGTGAGCATTTGGGGGACAATGTATTTGGCAGTCGAGACGAGGCCAATCGTCACCTTGCCCCCCGTCAAGCCCTTTAGAGCCATGAGGGTCTGATCGGCGTCATGGAGAGCTTGCAGGATTATTTTAGCATAGACCAGCAGCCGTTCGCCGGCGTCAGTCACAGACACTTTTCTACCGACGCGTTCGAATAGCGCGAATCCTGTCATGCTCTCGATCTGCTTGATTTGAAAGGAAACGGCAGCCGGGCTCAGATGCAGCCGCTCAGCGACGCGCGCGAAGGACAGCCTCTGCGCGGCTTCAGCGAAAATCTGGAGCTGCCTAATGGTGACGTTCCTCATGATCGTGGCCCTGTCCTGAGAATCCAATGCACAAGGGATACCTTAACATTCCGGACAGTATATCTTGTTTTACTTTATTATGTCCGAGCTGTTAGCTGCATGTGGATCAATGGTCACGCCTGGATCGTCACTCATGAAAAAGCCAGTCGATGTGTTTCATTTTATACAGACTGCTCAGGTCTCCCATGCGCAGCTGCTAGTAAATGGCCTGCTGCCAAGGGCAACTTTTTCAGCGTGAAGCTTTTCGAACTGGCGGCCTAGCGACGAAGGCTTGTGCGGACGCTGAACGAAGCCTCCCCGACTTGTGGCTCACGTCGGCCGACCAACCTTGCGCAGCCACCAATCTGAAACTGAACATTCAGGAAGGAAGCGAATATGAACAAGCCAGTCGATATCAAGATTACCAACATGAAGGAGCGTTATAAATCGGGCGTTCTGAAGTACAAACAGATGGGGTATTGGGGACCTGAATACGAGCCGAAGGACAGCGACGTGCTCGCAGTCTTCCGCATCACGCCGCAAGACGGCGTGGATCCCGAGGAAGCAGCTGCGGCCGTCGCGGGCGAATCCTCCACCGCTACCTGGACGGTAGTCTGGACAGATCGTCTTACCGATAGTGAATACTACCGAGCGAAGGCCTACAAGATCGAGCCTGTACCCGGCACGCCCGGTCAGTGGTTCGCGTATATCGCCTATGACCTCGACCTCTTCGAGGAAGGTTCGATTGCCAACCTCACGGCTTCGATCATTGGCAACGTCTTCGGCTTTAAGCCTCTCAAAGCGCTTCGCCTCGAGGACATGCGCATCCCGCCCCACTACCTGAAGACCTTTCAGGGGCCAGCGACTGGCATCGTCTCCGAACGGGAACGCCTGAACAATTTCGGCCGGCCTCTGCTCGGCGCCACGATGAAGCCGAAGCTCGGCCTCTCCGGTCGCAACTATGGTCGCGTCGTCTACGAGGCGCTCAGCGGCGGCCTCGATTTTGCGAAGGACGACGAGAACATCAACTCACAGCCGTTCATGCATTGGCGCGATCGCTTCCTCTATTGCATGGAGGGCGTCAACAAGGCCATCGCCGAGACGGGCGAGATCAAGGGCCATTACCTCAACGTGACCGGCGCGACCATGGAAGACATGTACGAGCGGGCGGAGTTCGCCAAGGAGCTCGGCAGCGTCATCGTCATGATCGACCTTGTCATCGGCTATACGGCGATCCAGTCGATGGCGAAATGGTGCCGGAAGAACGACATGATCCTGCATTTGCATCGGGCCGGGCACTCCACGTACACACGCCAAAAGAACCACGGCGTATCGTTCCGCGTCATCGCGAAATGGATGCGTATGGCTGGAGTCGACCACATCCACGCGGGCACCGTCGTCGGTAAGCTGGAAGGTGACCCGAACGTTATTCGCGGCATCTATGACACCTGCCGCGAGAACCATGTCACGAAGAATCTACAGCACGGGGTGTTCTTCGATCAGCCTTGGGCAAGCCTCAAGAAGCTGATGCCGGTCGCCTCAGGAGGCATTCACGCCGGGCAGATGCATCAGTTGCTGACCTATCTCGGTGACGATGTCGTCCTTCAGTTCGGCGGCGGTACAATCGGCCATCCGCAGGGCATCCGAGCTGGCGCCACGGCCAACCGTGTGGCGCTCGAGAGCATGGTCAAGGCGCGCAACGAAGGTCGCGATATCTGGGGTGAAGGTCCACAGATTCTGGCCAATACCGCCAAATGGTGCACGCCGCTGCGGGCCGCGCTCGACACCTGGAAGGACGTCACCTTCGACTATGCGTCGACTGACTCGGTCGACTATGTGCCTACCCCAACCACCAGTTGAGATCAGGAGAGCGCCACATGCGACTGACACAAGGACAGTTCTCGTTTCTTCCCGAATTGACGGACGCAGAAATCAAGAAGCAGATCCACTACGCCCTTGCGCAAGGTTGGGCATTGTCCGTCGAGTTCACCGACGATCCTCACCCCCGCAATACCTATTGGGACATGTGGGGCCAACCCATGTTCGACATCAAGGACCCGGCAGGCGTCATGCTCGAGGTCACCGCCTGCCGGAAGGCGCACAGCGCAAAATACATCAAGGTCCTGGCCTTCGACTCCAAGAAGGGGTTCGAGACGGTGCGCATGTCCTTCATCGTCAACCGTCCTGCCGAAGAGCCAGGCTTCGAATTGGTCCGCGCCGAAGGGCCGGGGCGGCAGGTTCACTACACCATGCGCAGCTATGCCGGTGCCAAGCCGGCCGGCCAGCGCTACTGACCGAGGGCTCGATCATGAACAACGGCGCTTTCCGGATCGCCCCTTCGATACTCTCCGCCGACTTCGCACGGCTTGGCGAGGACGTGGAAGGGGTGATCGCCGCAGGCGCCGACGTGATTCATTTCGACGTGATGGACAATCATTACGTCCCGAACCTTACGATCGGACCGGTGGTCTGCGAAGCGATACGTCCACGTCTGAAGGCGCCGATCGACGTTCATCTGATGGTGAAGCCAGTCGACGCGCTCGCCGGGATGTTCGCCAAGGCGGGCGCCGACATCATTTCCTTCCATCCAGAGGCATCCGAACATGTCGATCGTACATTGTCCATGATCCGGGAGCTCGGTTGCAAGGCTGGACTGGTGTTGAATCCTGCAACACCGTTGCACGTCCTTGATCACGTGATGGGCAAACTCGACCTCATCCTCGTGATGTCGGTCAATCCTGGCTTCGGAGGTCAGGCCTTCATTCCTGAGGCATTGACCAAGCTTGCCACACTTCGCCGCCGCATCGACGCGCATGTCGCTCGCGGCGGGCAATCGATGTGGCTCGAAGTCGATGGCGGCGTAAAGGTTGGGAACATTCGCGCCATCGCGGAGGCGGGCGCCGACACGTTTGTCGCCGGTTCAGCGATCTTTGGTGCCCGCGATGAAGACGGCGGTTTCCGCTCCGTCATCGGCGCCATGCGTCGCGAACTTGCGGCTGCGACTGCAGCGGGGAGGGCCGCGTGACAACTGCTCCACACGTACCAACAGATGCCACCGAGTGCGTCGATCTCGCTGATCTCTTTGCCAAGACGAGCATCGGCGAAACCCTTGATCAGCTTGATCGCGAGCTTATCGGACTCGTACCGGTAAAAACACGAATCCGGGAGATCGCGGCGTTGCTGCTTGTTGAACGCGCGCGGCGTCAGCTCGGGCTCCAGGCGGAACCACCCTCCTTGCACATGTGCTTCACGGGCAATCCCGGCACCGGAAAGACGACCGTTGCTTTGCGGATGGCGGAGATCCTGCATCGGCTCGGATATGCACGGCGCGATCATGTCGTCAGCGTCACACGCGACGATCTCGTTGGCCAGTACATCGGTCACACGGCGCCAAAAACGAAAGAGATACTCAAAAAGGCCATGGGCGGCGTACTGTTTATCGACGAGGCCTACTACCTCTATCGACCCGAAAACGAGCGCGACTACGGCCAGGAGGCGATCGAAATTCTCCTCCAGGTCATGGAGCAAAACCGCGATGATCTTGTCGTGATCCTGGCCGGATACAAGAACCGGATGGACACGTTCTTCAAGAGTAATCCAGGCATGGCCTCTCGGATCGCCCACAATATCGAATTCCCCGATTACGGTGCCGAGGAGCTTATGGACATCGCCAAGTGCATGATCACGAAGATGCAATATCGGTTCGATCTTCCAGCGGAAACGGCGATGCGCGAATACATTGAGCGCCGTATGCGCCAACCGCGGTTCTCGAATGCGCGCTCGATCCGCAATGCACTAGACCGTGCGCGGCTGCGCCAGGCGAACCGCTTGTTTTCCGAGCGCGGCAAACCGCTCGATAAGAGCGCACTTCAGACAATCGCGGCGGAGGATATCCGCGCCAGTCGGGTGTTCTTGCAATAGACACCGGTCCACGGGAGGAAGCGATGCCACACCGCCGGTCGACGTTCAGCAAGTTCATCATCGAGAATGAGCGCCGCGGCGCCAACCCCGATCCGGATCTCACCGGGCTACTCAACGACATTCAGACATCGTGCAAGTTCATTGCATCGGCCGTCTCGCGCGGGGCATTGATCGCGCGGGACGACACTGCGACGAGTGTCAACGCCCAGGGCGAAGACCAGAAGCCGCTTGACGTCGTCGCGAACGAAATCATCCTCGAGACATGTGAGTGGGGCGGCCAGCTTTGTGGCATGGCTTCCGAGGAAATGGAACAGCCCTACTCCATTCCGGCGGAATATCCGAAGGGCAGCTATCTGCTCCTGTTCGATCCGCTCGACGGTTCCTCGAATATCGACGTTAATGTCACGGTTGGAACCATTTTCTCGATACTGCGCGCGCCGCCGGGTGTCACGCATCCGACTGTGGCGGATTTCCTGCAGCCCGGAACCAAGCAGATCGCGGCCGGTTTTGCTCTTTATGGCCCCACCTCGATGATCGTAATCACGCTCGGCGGCGGCGTGCACGGGTTCACGCTCGATCGGGAGATCGGCGCTTACACGTTAACGCATCCCAACATGCGCATTCCAGAGACGACTTGCGAGTTTGCGATCAATGCATCGAACGAACGCTTCTGGGAGCCGCCCGTCAGGCGCTACGTCGAGGAGTGCATCCAAGGCAAGTCAGGGCCACGAGGAGTCGACTTCAATACGCGCTGGATCGCGTCACTCGTTGCCGAGATCTATCGCATCTTGATTCGCGGCGGTCTATTCATGTATCCGCGCGATACCAAGGACACGTCGAAGCCGGGCCGCCTGCGCCTAATGTATGAGGCGAACCCGATGGCAATGATCGTCGAGCAAGCCGGCGGCGCCGCGTCCACGGGCCGGGAGCGCGTTCTGGACATCGCGCCGACAACTCTGCATCAGCGCGTACCTTTGATCCTCGGGTCACGCGCCGAAGTCGAGCGGCTGATCGCCTATCACAAATATTATGATGAGGGAGAAGAGCCGACTTTCGAAACGCCGCTTTTCCACAAGCGCTCGCTGTTCCGCTCCGGCTGAAGGCATCCGAGGTCACGCCGTGTCCGCAAAACATCCGATCATCGCGATTACCGGTTCGTCGGGCGCGGGCACGACAACTGTGAAGACAACTTTTCAGCAGATCTTTCGCCGCGAGGGCGTCGCCGCAGCGATCGTTGAGGGCGATGCCTTCCATCGGTACGACCGCACAGAAATGCGCGCGAAAATCGCCGAGGCGCAGAAGCTCGGAAACCAGAACCTCAGTCATTTTGGCCCAGACACAAATTTGCTCGAGGAACTCGAAGCTCTTTTTCGTGACTACGGCGAAACGGGGGCTGGAAAAACGCGGAAATATCTCCACAACGAAGAGGAGGCGCTACTTTACAAGCAGAAGCCTGGCACATTCACAGCATGGGAAGACCTCCCATCAGGCACAGAGCTGCTGTTCTACGAAGGGCTTCATGGTGCGGTCAAGACTGACAAGGTCGATGTCGCACGTCACGCCGACTTGCTCATTGGCGTCGTGCCGATCATCAATCTGGAATGGATCCAGAAGCTGCACCGCGACAGGGACGCACGAGGCCAGTCGCAAGAGGCGATCGTCGATACGATTCTCCGCCGCATGCCGGATTTCGTAAAGTACATTTGTCCCCAGTTTTCTGAAACGCATGTCAACTTCCAGCGGGTGCCGACGGTCGACACGTCGAACCCGTTCATATCGCGTGACATCCCAAGCGCCGACGAGAGCATGCTCATCATCCGTTTCCGGAGTCCGAAGGATATCGATTTTCCTTATCTCCTCTCAATGCTGCACGACAGTTTCATGTCACGCGCCAACACGATTGTGTGCCCCGGAGGTAAAATGGCCTTGGCGATGCAACTCATCTTCACGCCAATGATTTGGCAACTGATGGATCGCAAGAGGAAAGCATTCTGAACAGGACTACGCCCATGACCGCAATGCCGCAAATGAAGAGCGCCCTGGACAATCGCACGCTGGCGAATGCATTGCGCATGCTGGCGATCGACGCTGTTGAACAGGCAAAATCCGGCCATCCCGGCGCGCCGATGGGGTTAGCTGATATCGCCGAAGTTCTATGGAATCGCTATCTCAAACACAATCCCGCTGACCCCCGGTGGCCGGATCGCGATCGCTTCATTTTGTCGAACGGTCATAGCTCAATGCTTCTTTACGCGCTTTTGCATCTGTCGGGCTATGACCTTCCGCTTGACGAGCTGAAGCGCTTCCGCCAGCTCCATTCGAAGACACCGGGCCATCCCGAAGTCGGCGTCACCCCCGGGGTCGAAACGACAACCGGACCGCTTGGGCAGGGCCTTGCGAATGCGGTCGGTATGGCTCTCGCCGAGAAGCTTCTGGCGGAGGAATTCAACCGGCCGACCCACACGATCGTCAACCACCGAACCTTCGTGTTCGTCGGCGACGGCTGCCTAATGGAAGGGATCTCGCACGAGGTCTGCTCGCTTGCAGGCACGCTCGGACTCGAGAAGCTTGTCGCATTCTATGATGATAATGGTATTTCTATTGACGGCCATGTTCGGGGCTGGTTCACCGACGACACACCCAGCCGCTTCGAGGCTTATGGGTGGCGCGTCATTCGCGATGTCGACGGACACGATCCCGCCGCGATCGAATCCGCAATCCGGACAGCATTTAAAACCTGCGGGAAACCCACCCTCGTCTGTTGCAAGACGGTGATTGGCTGGGGTGCGCCGAATAAGGCGGGCTCGCACGACGTTCACGGGGCGCCGCTTGGCGCTGAAGAAGTCGCTGCCACACGTCAGGCGTTGGGGTGGGCTTACGCGCCATTCGAGATCCCCGCGCAGATACGCGCGGAGTGGGACGCACGGCGCGAAGGCGAGCGCATGCAGCGCAAATGGGAACAGCGGTTCGAGGTCTACGCCGGCGAGTACCCGGTGCCTGCCGCAGAGTTCCGCCGTCGCATGGCTGGCGATCTTCCGGCAGACTTCGACGTGCAGGCCAATGCCTGGATGACAGGTGTAGCTCGGGCGACCGAAGCGATCGCAACACGCAAGGCTTCACAATTGGCCATCGAAGCCCTCGCATCCATGTTGCCGGAACTTCTGGGGGGTTCGGCGGATTTGACTGGCTCCAACCTAACGAACTGGAAGGCAAGCCGAACCGTCGGTCGTAACGAAGGCGGCAATTATGTCCACTACGGCGTTCGTGAATTCGGCATGACAGCCATCATTAACGGGCTCGCGCTACACGGCGGCTACATCCCGTTCGGGGGCACGTTCCTTGTATTCTCGGACTATGCACGAAACGGACTACGAATGGCCGCGCTAATGCGTCTGCGCTCGATATTCGTGTTCACGCATGACTCGATCGGGCTTGGTGAGGATGGGCCGACGCACCAGCCCGTCGAGCACGCGATGTCGCTGCGACTGATCCCCAACATGGATGTCTGGCGCCCCTGTGATCTTTTGGAGACCGCAGTCTCCTGGAGGGCCGCCGTCGAGCGACGGGATGGCCCAACCAGTCTGCTGTTGTCGCGTCAGAATCTGCCGGCACAGCGAGACGATGGCGATCGAGCCGGTCTCGCCGCCAGGGGGGGCTACGTACTCGTGGATGCGCCGACGGGAGAACCAGACCTCGTTCTGATTGCTACCGGCTCGGAAGTCACGCTGGCAATGAAGGCAAAGGAGATCCTGTCCGGGCAAGGGGTTTCGGTGCGCGTCGTCTCCATGCCCTCGACAACGGTCTTTGATCGTCAGGATCTGGCCTACCGCCGCTCCGTGCTTCCCGATGGGGTCAAGCGGATCGCTATCGAAGCCGGCGCCACCGCTCTCTGGTGGAAATATGTCGGGCTCGACGGAGCTGTCATTGGCATGGACGGCTTCGGCGAGTCGGCACCCGCCAGTGCACTATTTCCGCATTTCGGTTTCACAGCTGAACGGATTGCCGAAAGGTTGCTGGTCCACAGCGTGCATGGGCTCTCTTGAGCAATGGTTGAAGGCCGGTTCGTGGAGCATAAGTCATGACCAACGATATCGCGATTAACGGATATGGCCGAATCGGCCCTAATGTCCCGTGCGCCTTTATGAAAGCGGGCAGAGTCCACGACATCGAAATCGTGGCCATAAATGATCTTGGAGATGCTCATGCGCTATGACACCGCGCATGAACGCTGCGCAGGCTCAGTCGCGGTAGATGACGATCAGCTGGTTGCTAATGGCGATCGACTCGAAGTGTTCGCCGACCGAAACCCCTCCGTCGTCCCTCGGGGCCCCCTCCGGGTCGATTTCGTGCTCGAACGCACGAGCCGATACACCAGCAACTAGATTGTATCGCGCACATCTTGCCGGCGGCGCGAAAAAGGTCGCGATCTCTGCGCCCAGCGACAAGGCTGTCGACGCGACGATCGTCTACGCGGCCTCGACCGCATGCTCAACACAACCGTCGCGCTCATGCACGCGAGGTGACGGAGCAAAGCGCCATGGATCGGATCACCAGGATGAGCGACGTCGCCCTTCGGGGAAAGCGTGTCTTCATGCGCGTCGACTTCAATGTGCCGCTTGCACCGGATGGTGAGGTTGCCGACGACACGCGTATCCGGGCCGCTTTGCCAGGCATCCATTACGCTCTCGGCTCCGGTGCGGCGCTGATGATCGCGTCCCATCTGGGGCGGCCGAGTGAGGGCACATTCTCGCAAGTCGATTCGCTCGCACCTGTTGCCCAGCGTCTGTCGCAGCTTCTGGAGCGCACTGTGCCACTCGCGCGCGACTGGCTCAACGGTATCGAGGTCTCGCCAGGCTCGGCGGTTCTCCTTGAAAACTGCCGTTTCAACGTGGGTCCGCGAATCCTCGTGTGCCCGTGCCAAAGTCCCGCGTGGTAAGCTTATCGTCAACTTTGGCGGGCCGCGATTTGATGCTGTGGAGGCTGTAATCGCACATCTCGGAATTCTGCTATTGGAAAGCCCCTCAGCCAGCTCAATCTTACCCTCTTTCTCCTCGTGACGCATCACATCAGTGTGCTTCAACCGACGGGAAGCAGCGCAGGGAAAGGGTCGTTTGAATGTCCGCTTTACCCCCGAAACCGGATATCGATTGGTAGCGTCTAGACATCTGACAAACAACGCCATCGAGCGCCACAGCGCACCACGCTCGACAAGGGCACGACAGACCCAAACCATGCATGAACCAGCACAAAGCCCAATCGCTTTGCACAAAGCGCGTAGTCACGGCGTTTCAAATTGTCCGTAGTTAGCAGGGTTCTGTTTGGATTCCCCATAGCGGCTTCTCTTTACACGCCCTGCTCAGTGGTTTGGCCGACGCCGTTCGCCGCAACGACGGTTCAGCTCCGGAGCGATATCAGCGAAGAATTAGATCGCTCACCCAAGAACATTTTGTTACCAACCTTTCGCTCAGCGAGACCCTCGAACAGTTACTCATAGTCAGCGACCAGTGCTGGAGACACCGCTGGCCGAACAGTATGAAAGGGAGGACACGTGCTCGAACTAACGAGCGGGCTAGAGAGCGTCTCTGAGTCACCCATCAAAAATCGCCATTATTAGTCTGACCACAACTTCCTAAAAAATGGCACGGAGGACCTACGGCAAAGACGGTTCTGTTCGCGCCGAGACTTTAGGCGGGACCGTAGTTGCTGCGTGAATGACGGCCAAGGTTAACGTGATCATCGCGCTCGCCTGGTGCACAAGCGCGAGCGGTAGCGCGGCGACCCACAGCAGCGTCCAAACGCCGAGCGCTACTTGCAGGATGACCGCTGTGGCGACAAGAGCTGCGCTTGTGAAGATGGGATCAGGCTTGACCAGTTTGGCGACATTGAACAGCTGAAGAAGCGCCAATAAACCGATCACATAGCCGAGCATGCGATGATCGAACTGGACCGTGAGCGGATTTTCAAAAAAATTCCGCCACCACGGCACCTCGAAAAATAGGCGCGAGGACTGCGGAACAAGGCCGCCATCGATCAACGGCCAGGTGTTGTATGCATGCCCGGCGCGCAAACCTGCGACCAAAGCGCCGAGATAGATCTGCGCCAGGATTAGTACCACGAGCCCAATGGCGCCGGCGCGAACAGTTACCGGTTGGGCGGCTTTGCCCAATTTCTCGAACAGCGCGTGCGCCCGCTCGTCCTGCCAACGCATTCCGGTCCAGACCACGGCGACATAAATCAGACAGGCAAGGACGAGGTGCGTCGCCAAGCGGTACTGAGACACTTCGACGCGACCGGCGAGCCCGGAAGCTACCATCCACCACCCGATCGCGCCCTGCAGCGCGCCAAGAGCCAGGATCAGCCATAGGCCGGCGCGACGGTTGCGCGGGATCCAGCCGCGCCACAGAAACCAGACGAAGGGCACAAAGAAAATTACGCCAATGCCGCGGCCGATGAGCCGGTGCGTCCACTCCCACCAATAAATGGTCTTAAAATCGGCAAGGCTCATTCCCGCGTTTAATTGCCGGTACTGCGGAATCGCCTGATACTTTTGAAATTCCATTTGCCATTGCGCTTCGCTGAGTGGCGGCAGCGCACCCGTCACCGGCTGCCATTCGGTGATCGACAGCCCGGATTCCGTCAGCCGGGTCGCGCCACCAACCACAACCATGGCGAAGATGAGCGCAGCGACCACGTAAAGCCACAGCCGAATCGCGCGGCCATGGTCCAAATCGTCACGATACAAAGCTTGAATAGCCGTCATCATGTTCTTGTCGCAGGCGCGCGGACCATATAGTGCGGCACCCTGCCCTCGCAACATTGGAATGTTTCAAGCTATCCCGTGCGGTTTCGAAAACTTATCGGCGCGGTTGCGCTTTTTGTGCTTGTGCTCGCCTGGGCGCTCATTGCCATGCCGTCGCGCAGTTTCTGGCCATCCGCGACACTACCGTCTTATCAATCCTGTACTATGTCATCGCCGGATGTGGGTTGGGTGTTGCCGGCAATGCCGCCGACTTCTCATACCACCAACATCAACGGAATCACTCTCTGGATACTTGAAGCTTGAAAAGTTATTCGGCTGCTATCCGCATGGCTTGGCCGGTATCGGAGAGATAACGCACCGCCGCGCCGGCACCCGCGCCGGGCTCGAATGGAACACCGACGTCGCGCATCGCGAGTTCGACCCCACAGAGGGCCTGCATTACCATTATTTCGTTAAGCCAGCCGAGATGGCCGATGCGGAAAGCCTTTCCATTGAGCTTATTAAGCCCTGTGCCAAGCGATAAATCATAACGAAAATAGGCGGTCTTGATGACGTCATTGGCATCGAAGCCCTCCGGTACAAAGACCGTCGTCACGGTGTCGGAGTACCATTCGGAACCCTGTGCGCAGATGCGTAAACCCCATGCTTCCACAGCCGCACGGACGCCGCTCGCCAGCCGATTATGGCGGGAGAAGACATTCTCCAAGCCCTCTTCGAGCAGCATGTCGACCGCGGCGCGGAGGCCGCGCAATAGGGTGGCGGCGGGTGTATAGGGAAAATAGCCCTGCGCGTTGGCCTTGATCATGTCGCGATAATCGAAAAAGCAGCGCGGCAACTTGGCCCTTTCACCTGCCATTAATGCCTTTTGACTCACACAGACGACCGCAAGACCCGTCGGCAACATGAAGCCTTTCTGCGAGCCGGCCACCGCCACGTCCACCCCCCACTCATCCATGCGGAAGTCGATGGAGGCGATCGAGCTCACGCCGTCGACAAACAACATGGCCGGATGATTAAGTTCGTTGAGAATCTTCCGCACGCCCGCGACGTCGGATGTGACACCGGTCGCGGTCTCGTTGTGCGTGACCAGCACAGCCTTGATCTTGTGCTCCTTATCCGCGACCAGATGCTGCAGGTATCCCTCTAGCGGTACGCCCTTGCCCCATTCGACGTCGATAACGTCAACCTCAAGACCAAAGCGCTGGCAGAGATCGACCCACAACAACGAGAACTGGCCAAAGACGGAAGCTAACACCTTGTCGCCCGGCGATAGCGTGTTAGCGACAGCCGACTCCCAGCCGCCAGTACCAGAACTCGGAAAAAGAAAGACTTGGCCGCTCTTCGTCTGGAAGACCTTCTTCAAATCGCCGAAGAGTGGTTGCGTAAACTGCGGAAAATCAGGCGCACGATGATCTTCGAGCGCAACATCCATCGCCTGTCGGATACGGAACGGCATGTTTGAGGGGCCGGGTACCGCGAGGCCCTTAAATCCTGGCATTTGCGACTCCCATTGATGAACTTATGAGACGAGTGAGCAGTCAAATCAGGCGGCAGAAACCTTCGTACGTGCAAGCGCTGCATCAATCAACGCGACGGTCCGGTCGATCGTCGGATGCGCGATGCCGTACTCACGGCCGATGAGTTGAACGAGCCTGTCGACGCGCTCGACCGCTGTGGCCCCGCTGGCAATTGCACGCGCTACCGAAGACGGAGCGATGAGCTTGTCAGTCGCAGCCACGTACTTATCAAACCCGACGAGATCGTGGGCGCTGCCGCCTAGGCGGAGCACAATCGACTCCACCACCGAATAAATCTCGGAGGACAGCGCGAGATCAGATTGCACGGCTTCACGGATTGAAATTGGGTCGCCTGCAGTGACGCAGCGGCAATTGCCGGTAAGCAGCATGGGCCACTTAGCGAACGGTACGAACAGCGAGTCGTGCACGCGCAGCTTTACTGGCACATCCTTCCCGTTGAGCGTGACAGCGTCGATGTCATGCGCGAGCTGGCGCAGAATCTTATTGTGTATCGTGGAAGCAAAGGTCGCCGCCTTGAAATTGGTCGGCAGGTTGACGGCGAGCACATTGGCCGGTTCGTCAGCGGGACGCCTCGTTTGCGGATCGGGCGAGCACAGGGTTACGAGGGATGGATCCAAGCGATCCCATATGCGCGGGTCCGAGTACGCGGCTTCGGCTGCAATCGGGTCAATCCTGGGGATCCGCTTCAGATAGGGCAACGGCGGCATGTTCATCAACGAAAGACACGGGACGCGTGCGTCCCCTATCCTTTTGATAAGGGCACGCACCGCGTGATGCAGGTATTGTGGTTCCTGCATCGCTAGCACAATGAGGTCGTAATCCGATGGATTGACCACCTCCGGTGGTTTGGCATCAAGCCGTCCCGACAACTCGGTCGAGCGGATGCGACGGGGAGTTGTTTCATCCCTGAGCGGGAGACAAACTTCTGTACCGCTCGTATTGATGAGGTCGGCCGTTGCACGGCGGCAGACCAGCGTTACATCATGAACCGCCATCAGAAGTTTGGTGGCAAACAGTGATCCGTAGGACGCGCCAAGAATCAAAATTCTGTGTTTCATCCGCAGGCCTCCTGTTTAGGCGGTTTCCATGCCCCTAGATGGCGATTTCGCGTCTTCTCCTGCCCAATTAATAACACGCAAGATTGGACCGTCGCTTTTCTTTTCGGGTTGGCGTGTTGTAAGTTTCCAAACAGAAGCGCCAGTTCTGTAATTTTGTAAGATTAGCGCTATGACCAAGACCTTCGTGGGACCGCAGCTTCGGCAGCTCCGCCGCGAGCGCCACCAGACCCAAGCCGAGATGGCCAAGGTGCTCGGCGTTAGTGCTGGGTATGTGAACCTGCTTGAGAATAACGAGCGCAGTCTGTCGCTCCGACTGCTCATGGCCCTGGCGGACAAGTATGGAGTCGACTGGCGGGACATCGTCGCTGATACGACCTCGAATCTGTTCGCCGAGCTACGCAGCGTCATCAAGGACCCGATGTTCTCGGCCGCACCGGATCTGACCGAGTTGCGCGGGGCTATCGATCATGCGCCGCGGCTGGTCGAGCAGTTCCTCCATCTCTACGGCGTTCATCGCAATACGCTCGAGCGCCTGATGCGCCATGGCACGAGTATTACCACCGATGGCCTGCTCGCGACCTCGGCCGAAGCCGTGGTGCACGATTTCTTTCGAGATCATTCCAACTACTTCCACGACCTTGAAGTCGCCGCCGAGGCACTGCGCGCAACCGAGGCGAACGAACCCGACGACATCTTCGCGATGCTCAAGGCCCGGCTTCTCAACACGCACGGCATTCGAATCAAGCGGCGCACAACCGAGGAGATGACGCAGGCGCTACGCGTCTATGACAAGGAAGACCGCGTCATCCATCTGTCGGAGGCGCTCGACCACGCCAACGTGATCTTCCAACTCGCTCATGTGTTGTGCCTGGTCGAGCTCCAGAATCTACTCAATAAGCTGACCGCCGGCAGTAAAATTAATGCGGGAACAAGTCTCGCGCGTTGCCACGTCGAGCTTGCCAACTATTTCGCGGCGGCGTTCCTGATGCCTTACGAGCCGTTCCTGCGTGAAGCGGAGTCGATGGCATACGATATTGACCGACTCGCCGCGCGCTTCGGCGTTTCGTTTGAACAGACCTGCCACCGTGTGACTACACTGCAGAGGCCCGCTGCGCAGGGCGTACCCTTCTTCTTCCTGCGCGTCGACAAAGCCGGCAATGTCACCAAACGCTTCAACTCCACCTCGTTCCACCTCGCCGAATATGGCGGCGCCTGCCCGGTGTGGCAGGTGCACATGGCCTTCCGGTTGGCTGGCGTCATCATCCCGCAATTTGTCGAACTGCCAGACGGCGACCGCTTCTTTACCATCAACCGCACGGTCGATCGCCCTACAGCCAATTTTGAGACGCAGGATCACCGGCTTGCAGTCTCACTCGGCTGTGAGCTGAAATATGCGAAGAAATTAGGCTACGCGGCTGCCTATAATCTCGACGACGAACGTATTTTCAGTCGCATCGGCATCAATTGCCACGTCTGCCCGCGCCAAGCCTGTTCGCAGCGCGCCCATCAACCGCTCTTCATGGAGCTGCCGTTGGATACCAGCCGGCGCGGAAAGACCAGGTACGAGAGCTGAGTTTCTCGCCAAGTCTGCGAAGCCAACTTGCGTTTGATGAGCTTCGCTGCGCTTTCGATTTCGATGTGCTCATGCGAATAATTCAGAAACCGAATGATATTGCCGTCAGCGGTTTCCGTTTGGGAGGCGACGACCGCATGGCTAGAGCGTGGGCCGTAGGCCGCAACACGGCGTTGTGAAAACCTACAAAGTTACAAAAGGCACAATTTGGTCTGTAAACGTTCAACATAATAACCGGAAAGGAAAAGAGTTTCGTGGGCTAACGTGTTATTCAAATAGCTCAGGAACAGGGACTCCACAGCTTCGCAAACTCGATCGCCCGAACTAGGCAACAGATCGTCCACAGATTGAAGCAGCGTACTATGGGAGGATAAGTGCCCATGTATGAGCACTCAGACTATTTACGAGAGCA
>Ga0184635_10000102_pt1 | contig 16989 bp, 13 predicted proteins | sample PLM3_30_b2_FD_133147 | JGI IMG/M metagenome (GOLD analysis project Ga0184635, IMG submission 133147) | Groundwater sediment microbial communities from an aquifer in East River, Colorado, USA - PLM3_30_b2 | ecosystem: Environmental > Terrestrial > Soil > Riparian zone | place: USA: East River...
CCGTGGAATGAGTCGGCGAACGCGTCTGATTCCACTCCGCAAACACCTCGGCCGGCAGCGGGATGGGCTGGTAGGGGACGCGATTCAGCTCGTGGGCGGCCAGCCGCGGGTCCTCCAGGATCAGCATCTGGCCGGGCCGGGCCAGGGTCGCTTTTACGGAGGCAGGATCCATGTCGCGGCGCGACTCGTAGAGCCCACCTTTGTAGCGGAGCAGCTTTAGCTTTGGGTGAAGCAGGAGCTTCGGCAGCGTCTCCGTGTTGACGGCGACGACGTGGTCCCACAGGTCTGTCTCATCGAGGATTCGCGCGATGTCATCGTCGAGACCCGGCCGCTTGACGTCCAGGTGCAGCAGCATGGCGCGTTTGCGAACAAGCACCAACAGGGCGGCGAACGTGGGCGGGCGCGTCCGGCGATTTGCAGTCCCATGGATCTGCTGGGGCCGAAGCGCCAGGAGCTCAGTGTAGGAAAGCTCTTCAACCTCGCCGAATCCGTCCGTGAGATGATCGAGCATGTCGTCATGAAACAGAACGAATACGCCATCGGCAGTGCGGCGCACGTCGACTTCGCAGCCGTCGGCGCCGTAGTCCATCGCTGCGGCATAGGCTTCCAGCGTGTTTTCGGTGGCCAGCGTGCAAGCGCCACGATGCGCCAGCAGGATGGTCCCCGCGCGACGCTCCGCAACCCGTTCGTGCCGGAGCTTGCGGGCGGCCGGCGTCTCGGGCGGCAGGTCGCGGGTGTAGCCAGGGATGGTCGCAGCGTGAGCCGGGCCGGAGCCGGGCCACGCGAGGAAAATCAGGGCAATCGAAGTGCTCCACCAAAGCAGGACGCGGCGCATGGCGGAATTGATGCCGCGCGCATCTCGACACTGCCGCCGTAGTGGGGCAGCCGTCCCGGCTGTCATGGCGGGCGGCTCGCCCCCGCACACCGACGCGGGCGAGACGCCCGCAGAGACAGGCGAGCCGCCTGCCCCACTACCTGGTTCGGCGCGTAGTGACAGTCTCAAGTTGCGTCCATTGAATCCGCGCGGACCCTTTTCGCAAAGACCGATTCGCCGGGTCATCCCCGATAAACGCACCTCGACTGGCAGGTCTCGGCGACGACGATTTCCTTGAGCATTGGCAGTCTCGGCTTAAGGCGGCTCCATATCCAGGCGGCGATGATTTCGCTGGTGGGATTCTCGAGGCCCGCGATTTCGTTGAGGTAACGATGGTCGAGCTTTGCCCAGAGCGGCCGGAATGCGGCGGAGATGTCCGCGTAATCCATCAGCCAGCCGAGTTTGGGGTCGCACTCGCCGGCGACGACGACCTCAACACAAAAGCTGTGGCCGTGGAGCCGCCGGCATTTGTGGGACTTGGGCAGCAGCGGCAGGAGATGGGCGGCTTCGAATTGGAAGGACTTGCGGAGTTCGATGTGCATTTCTGGAAGGGAACAGGGGCGAGATGGGAAATGACAAGGTTACACGGTTACACGGTTACAAGGTTACAAAGTAACAGGAGCCTTTAGTTGAGGTGGCGAAGGACAGCGGCTTCGATTGCTGTTTTTGCGGTCGAGGCAGTCCGCTTGTAACTCTGCAACTCATGTAACGTTGTAACTCTTGTAACCTTGTAACTCTTTCAACTCTCCGCGTCACCAACCTTATCGCAACGGTCAAACTCGCGATGGCCTCGTGGCCCCAACGGCGCAGTCATGTTTCACGGATTCGAGACGGCGCCTTTTTCAAAATCTCCTTCTCCTCCTCGGTAAGACTCTGGAAGCCATGTTTGTGGATTTTCTCGAGGATAGGGTCGACTTCCTTGCTGATGAAATCGGGGTCCTCCTTCGGACGGGAGGCGGTCGAATCGGGTTCCCACGAGTGGCCCCTCGGGAAACGGACTTTGACGATGGGCCTGGAGCGGCGGCGGCGGTACTTGAATTGTTCGAACCATTCGACCCACGGCAGCGGCCGAAAATCCTGGTGCCATTTGAGCTTCACGAAGACCCACCCGGCGATGATGCCGCCCAGGTGCGCCGCATGGGCCGTGAATCCCCCGCGATAGGAAGGCACGAGCGTGAAGAACAGGGAGATGCCAGCTGTGAACCAGAGCAACACGATGGCCCGGATCGGGATGATGAAGTTCCAACGAATCTCGGCGTGCGACTCGAGCAGGGCGAAGAGGGTGAAGACGCCCATTACGCCGGCCGAAGCGCCGTAGACAAACATTCCAAAGTGCATCGGGAACAGAATCATCAAGACCGCCTGGAGGAGCCCGCCAGCGATGCCTGAACCGAAATAGGCGAACAAGTAGCGCGATTTGCCAAGGAAGTGTTCTACAGGGCGCCCGAAAAACCATAATCCGAGCAAATTCCCAACCAGATGCCAAAGGTCGCCATGCAGGAATTGAAAGGTGAGCAATTGCCAAACATAGCCTTTCTTCAACGAGTCACCGCCAAGAGCGAGATGGCCCTCCACCAGCGTTTTCACGTAAACATCGTTGATGCACTGGACGGCGAAAGCTATGACCAGAATGATCATCAGCGCGACCGACACGGAGGGCATCCTCCACGGCCGTTTCTCACGCATGTAGTCTCGGTCAGCAACCGACATTGCACTGCACGTTAATCGGGGGGCGGGGGTTTCGCAACGGAGTTGTTCCCCGGCCGGGCGCCGGCTTCTGTCTCAATGGTCGTCAGGAATCGCGAGGACTTGAAGCCGCACGGTAAGGAGGATCTGGTCAATGGGACTCAAGTTCTATTCCATGCGCGCTGCAATCGAAGCCTTCACCGTGCTGCCAGGCGGCCAGGACGCGGCTCTGCGGCCTGAGACGGGCGATGAAATCCAATCCCTGCCCGCCCAGCGCCAGCAGCGCAGTCGAGAAGGCATCCGTCTCGGTGGCGTCGGGCAGGACAACGGCGGCGAGCAGGGCGGAATCGGTTGGCTGACCGGTGCGGGGGTCGATGACGTGCCCGTAGCTCCTGCCCCCGGTTTGGAAGGATTTGCCCCAAACAGCCGAGACGGAAAGGGCTTCGTCAAGAAGCGGAACGACGGCGAGGAGAGTAAGACAGGCTTCCAGCCTGTCTTCCCGGGCATCCTGCCCGAGGATGGAACTGGGGCTGGAAGCCCCGGAGACAGGCTGGAAGCCTGTCCTACTATCCGGCGGGCGCTCGATGGCGACCTTCCACGCGTCAGCTTCGGGCGGGCGGCCGAGGGCGTAGACGGAACTCGTGCCGCCGTGAATCAGCCCGCTGGTGACGCCAGCTTCGCGAAGAATCTCCGCCGCGACTCCGACGGCGTAACCCTTGCCGATGGCGCCGAGGTCGAGCATTACTCCCTCGCGGGCGAAGTGTACTGTGAAGTTGGCCGCGTCAAGTTCGACGAGGCGCATGCCGGTCCTGGCGCGGGCCGCGGCGAGGGCTTCGGCCGTGGGTATTTGCCCGGCGCCGTCCACAAAACCCCAGCAGCGCATGAGCGGACCGATGGTGATGTCGAACGCGCCGCCCGTCTCGGCGCTCAACCTCGCGGCGCGTTCGAGCAGCCGAAACGTCGCCGGCGAGACGCGGACGGCCTCGTGCGCGGCGCGGGCATTGACGTGGGCGACTTCGCTCGTGGGCCGGTAGAGGCTGAGTCGGGCCTCGATGCGCTCGATTTCGTCGAAGGCTTCCTCGCCGGCGGCGCGGAGCGAGACCGGGTTGTCGCCATGCAGGACGATTTCGAAGCGCGTGGCCATCGCCTGGCGGGCAAGCGTGAGGGGTTGGGAGGGGTTGGACATTGGACGGGGGCCTGGTGTGAGGCGTGTTCAGTAGTCAGTAATCAGTCATCAGTGTGCAGTCATTGCAGTACTCAGTCCGCTACCGGCGTCCCATTAAAATCCTGTGTGAACACTGAATACTGATTACTGAAAATACTGATTACTGAACACTCTCATCCTTGCCCATCCCGAAAATGAAAAGCGCCGTTCCGCGCGGCGGAACGGCGCTTTGGGAAGCCACGGTCAGCTCGGGTTAATCGAGCCGTAGGTCATCGGTTTGACTTCGCGGCCGGCGCCGTCGGTGATCTTGCGCGTCTTCTCGTCGAAGAGGCACATGATGCTCATGCGCTCGCTCTGTTCAGCCAGCGAGATGACGGTCTGGACCCGAATGGCCAGTTCGATGCCGCAGTTGGGCTCTTTGTTCGCCCGAATGGAATCGAAGAAGTTCTTGTGGTGCGACGGCACCTCTTCCTTGGGAAACGGCTCGCTGGTGTACGCGTCGATTTCCTCGGCGAACTTCGCTTCCGGTTGAAGTTCGACCTTGTCGCCGGCCATCAAGAGGTTCGCCTTGTGGCCACGGATGACTTCCTGCGTGCCGAACTCGTTGACCGTGCTGCTGGTGATGTGCATCACCATGCTGCTCGGGAACTCGGCGACCATCTGGATGATTTCCGGCACGTCGCGTTCGCGGGTGTCGGGCGTATTCTTGTCGGTGTGGACCGGCTTGCTGCCGACGGCGGAGACGCGCTTGGGGAATTCCGGGTTGCCGGTGGCGAGCATGTACGGGTGCAACTTGTGTGGGAACAGATCGCCCAGCAGGCCGGAGCAATAAGGCTGATACTTGCGCCAGCGGAAATAATCGTCTGGGTCGAATTCTCTCCGAGTTTTGATCTGGTCGCCCATCCAGGCCTTCCAATTGATATCCTCGGCGGTGGCCCACGACTGTTTGGGGTAGTTCCATTCGCCTTTGGGCGCGTTGCGCATGTAGGAGCCCTGGGCCATGACGACCGGGCCGATGCGGCCGGCGCGGATGAGTTCAGCGGCCTTATGCCACTTGAGATCCGAGCAACCTTGCGAGCCGACCTGGAGTTTTTTGCCCGTGCGCTTGACTGTGTCGTAGATCTGGAAGGCTTCGCCGAGGTAGCGCGTCATGGGTTTCTCGACGTAGACGTTCTTGCCCGATTCGAGCGCCGCAATGGCGACGCGTGTGTGCCAGTGATCGACGGTCGCGACGAACACGACGTCGATGTCTTTTCGTTCCATCACCTTGCGGAAATCCTCGTAGCCGTAGGCCTGTCCACCGCCACCTTCGCTGATGACTTTCTTGGCTTCCTCGACGCGGTGCTTCGACACGTCGCACACGGCCACGGGGGCCGTGTTGTTGTCCTTGGAGAATTTGGTGACGTTGCGGACGTGGGCGTTGAGACCCTGGCCGCCCACCCCGACGAAGGCGACGGTCAGCTTGTTATTCGCGCCAAGAACGCCCGACGACGGCGCGGTGTTCTGCCCATACACAGGCGTCTTGAGGAAGCCCGTGGCGGCGACCGCCGCGGCGGCCGTGGCTGAAGTCTTGAGGAATTCCCGGCGTGATTTGGCGCCGGCCGATGGGGAATTGGAGTTCATTTGCATGACAAATCCGTTTTGTTTCGTTTGTGCGTTAATGGCTGATGTGCGGGCGAGAGTAAGCGTTTGCCCGTGCCGGTCAATAGCCAATGCGGGACGCCAAATGGCCGCCGTGGATTATTACTTCACCACCAGAGTGAGGAACCATTCGGCGAACGACGGGTATGTCTTCCGCGGACCAGGCCCCATCGCAAAGCCATCTCAGAAAAGGTGTTGACCCCGTTGGAAAGGGCACCCTAGCATTAGATCGAACTCAGGTCGGGTCAGACACGCACGGAAGCGCCCAAACGCACTCAGCGAGGTTACTATGCCAATCAATTACATCCCCAACGATCCACTGGCCATCAGCGTCATTCCCATGCGGCAAAAATCGGCACGCAGCAACCGGGCCTCGACGCGCGCGGGATTCACGTTCCCACCGGCGCCGCCCAAAACGGTGTTCAGCCCCGGCACCCGGGAGTTCCTGTTCTGGCAATGCCGCGAGGCGGCCCTGACTGCCCTGAGTGTTTGGGAAGGGATCGATGGGAAGATCGTAAACTGGGCCCGCTCGGCGAATCCTAAGAAGCTCGATCTGCTGCCGAACGCGGGCGAGGACCTCAACGCCTACTACGACGGCCAAAGCCTGGCCTTCTTCGAGTTCACGACGGGCAGCAAGACGACTTTCTCCGGCGCGAGCACGGATGTGGTCGCCCACGAGTCGGGTCACGCGGTGCTCGACTCGCTGCGCCCGGAATTGTGGGACGATCTTTACATCGAAACAGGCGCCTTCCACGAGGCGTTCGGGGACTGCGTGGCCATTCTCACGGCGCTGGGCGATCAGGCCCAGCGGAGCAAGCTCCGCAGCACGGTCCCGAATCTGGACGCGGAGAATTTTCTCGAAGCGACGGCGGAGGATCTTTCCGACGGCATCAAGCGGGAATTGGGCGCGACTCACCCGGCCGCCAAGCCGCGCCATGCGCGCAACAACTTCGCGTGGCAATTGCCTGGCACGTTGCCGAAGGTCGGGCCACCCGATGTCCTGTCGTCGGAGATCCACAGCTTCGCCCGGGTCTTCAGCGGGTGCTTTTACGACCTCATTCGGTTGATCTACATCAACTCCTCGACCCGCACGGACGCCGCATTGCGGACCGCGGCACGGACCGCAGGCAAGTTGCTCGGGGCGGCGGCGCGCCAGGCGCCGGTGATGCCGCGGTTTTACCGCTCGGTCGGCCGGACGATGGTGCTGGTCGATCAGTCCATGAACAATGGAGCAAATCGGCAGGCGATTCATGATGCCTTCAGCCGGCACGGCATCGCCCTGGGCAGCAGCGCGCTGTTGGCCCCGAACGCCAGCCTCGCCGGCACCGCCCCCAAACTGGCGGCGAAAGCGGCCGCGCTATCCGCCGCCACGCACAACGACCTCAAACGGCGCCTGGGCCTGGCGCCGAGTGCCAGGCTGATCGTCCAGCCGATCCGGATCGCAGGTCAGGTGCTGGCGCAGGCCTGCTGTCTGCGGGAAATCAATTTGGGTTCGTTGGGCAAGCAATTGGCCGGCGTCGTGGCCCTGGCGCCAGAACGTGTACTGGTGGGCGCCGTGGCGAAGAGCGCCGCGATTCTCAGCGGCGTGCCCGACCCATACGCCACCGAGGATGAGGTCCATACGTTCGTGGCGACGTTGATGAAGACGAATAACATCGCCTTCGGAGGGGAGAAACGATCCGCGCGTAGCCATGCGGCGGGAGCACGAAGAGACCGTAAGCAGACTCACACCGTGGTGTCGGAACGCGGGCGGAAAGTACTGCGCCGAGTTCGGTTTGCATGTCCGGCATGCGGAGGCGGTTGGCTGCACTGACACCAGCCCGCATTTCTGAACAGAGATCGTAGCCGCCGACGTAAGGAGGCGGATGGACCGCGCTTCCACTTGCTCCGCCTCTTTACGTCGGCGGCTACAGCCCGTGATGTCTGCAAGATTGTCGTGGGAAAACGCGGCGAGTCTTGATCTCTTGGGTGGCAACGCCGCAACCAAAGTGGCGCAGAGTTGCGCTCTGCCTTATCGCGCGATACAGCAGATTGAAAATCCGCGCTAACTGCGGAAGCGGCTAAATGGCGGAGAACCTTCGCCGGACGATCCGCTTTCGGCCCTGAGTGTCCGTGGTGATTTGGTGGGTGGCGCCAGGCGGCAACGGCTCGCCCTCGGGGGCCAATTGCCGGTTGGCTTTCAGCGTTTCGATGAACTGGGCCTGCTCGGCCTTGTCGGCCTCGGCCGGCAGCGGGACGGGCCGTGGAGGCTGGACCGTTGGTTTGGTTTTCTTTGGTTTCATCGAATCGCAGCGGGATCCGGAGACTCCCGACCGCTGGAGACGCTACAACAGGGGCGCGGAAAATCCAAGAGGGAAGTCAGGTTACTTCGTCTGCGCAAACAGCATGAAGACCCGCGGACCTTTGTCGGTGGCCAGCGCGTATTGTTCTTCCTGCGGCCCGTGAGGGACGGCAAGGCCGTCGCACGTCTTGTCGTAGACCGGCTTGCCATCCACGAGCATCATGTAGTGATGGGTCTTGTTGCCAGGGATGTGGTGGACGGTGACGTGCCAGGAGTCGAGCACGCTGTCGCGCGTCATCGCGATGCGCTGCCAATGGGAAAAAGTCCCGATCAATTCGACGGTGACCGGCTCGGCCGTTTGGCCGTCGGGCAGGCGCCAGCGGAAGACTTTCGAGTAGGCTTGCTTGCGCTCATTGGGTTCCCGGCGCGACATCGGCGGGCCCGAAGGGGCTTCAGGCATCATCGGGCCGCCTTTGTGCGGCGGCTTGCGGGCGAAGAGGTTGTTCGGAGTGCCAAACATAAAGTGCGTAAAGACCGCGGAAAGTAAGTGAGCCGCTTTCCCGATGCAAACAAAGACAGCACAGGATTGAAGAAGTTACGCGGGCGAATGGTGTGGTTCAGGCAGACTGACCGGAACCGGTGTGAAAGCGATTTGCTTTCGCCAAACGGGACCAGGCTCAACCTCGCGAAGCTGGCTTGCTGTTCCTGGATGCGGGCGGCATAGTCCACTCATGCAAGCGGACGAATTCTTCCTCGAACTGCAGGTCGAACCCCTGAAAGAACGCGGCTACGTCGCCACCAGCCGCGACTTTCCCGGGTTGGTAGCCCAGGGGCGCACACTGGCCGAGACTCTCGAGATCGCCCAGGACGTGGCCCGCAAGTTGGTCGAGTCGCACATCGAGCACGGCGACCCCCTGCCCTCCCGCGTGCGCGCGGCACTCCGGCGGACGCCGCGTTCCGCCAAAGTCACGATCCCGGTCGGTGTGTCCACCGTTCCGGCATGAGCAGGCTGCGTCCGCTCAAATATCGTGAGGTGATCGAGCGGTTGCGCGCGAACGGATTCGTGTTTGATCGGTCCGCCAAGGGCAGCCACGAAATCTGGTACAATCCGAAAACCCGCCAGCGCACGACGGTGCCACACCATGCCGGCACCCTGCCGTTGGGCACGCTGCGCGCCATCATTCGACAGACCGGGTTGACCGTGGAGGAGTTCCTTCGGTGATTAAGTGCAGCGGGATGTGTGCATTCAAGGAGACGTTCGAGAGCCAGAGCCAGCACTGCACAGAGGCTGCAAAGGTGGGCGCACTTTGGGAAGGAGATTTGCCTTCGCGGTAGCGGGATGCCGTTCAGACTCGATTATTAGCCAAGGTTTCGTATCTTCTCAATCGTCTCCTCCACCTGCAATCTGAGCGCGATGGCCGGGGTCGCCACAGCATTGTTAGGCCGGTCATCGTCCAGAAGGAATGACTCTGTCGTTCTCATCGATTAGTATGCTCCAAGTCCCGCACGGCTTCTTCGGTAGTCTCCAAGCGACGACACTCCAGCCGCCCTCGGCACGCTTGCGTGGAAGCTCAAACTCAACGCGCCGCCCACCTCCAATTAAGCTCTGACGAGCAATCTCAATGATACGAGCCTCATCGTCGGACAACGGTCGAGTGGTGTTCACGCGAACCCCCTGCTGATGCGAACATCCGGTCAAAAATCCGAGCGTTACGATAATGAGTATGGTGCGCATCGGAATTGAAGTGTGCTCAAACCCAGGCTTTTCATCTATTGGCAGCGTAACGGGCAGGCGGCGGCGGGCAAGCGCGTTTTCCTCCGCTCATCGCTCGGCCAATTGACTGGACAGACGCCCTTCACCGTGGCACGAGGAGCGTTCCAGCCAGCCAGTCTTGAAGGCCACGCGAGGGTCTCCAAATGGCGAACGCGGCGGCGGCGAGCACGAGCGCCGCAAGCCCGAATGCGACAGCAGCAGTCCAGTCGAAAGAAGGCGCGATGCCGCTGAGGACCGTCCACAAGACGAACACCGCGGGCGCGAGCAGGAAGCAGAAACCCCATGCGAGCACGTTGCGCCAGAGCAGTCGCAACCTACGGGCGGCGTAGCCGTTGCGTTTCACCACGGCGACACCGAAAATGTGCAGGAAAAAATCGCGGCCGAGGAACACGGCGCAGCCCAGGTCAAGTATCGCCGCAAGCGTGAACATCACCCAGAACAGCGCAGTCCCGGCGTAGTAAGCGAGGAGCCGTTCGCCTTGGGCCAGGAAACGGTGCTGGACTGCGACGAGCTTCTCGGCTTCGGAGCGGCGGCGTTCGGAAACATCGTCGTAGTCCTTCACGGCCTGTTCGGCCTCACGCCGATGGCTGGCGTCAAGGGCGTCCGCAACCTTGGAGTGCATCCAGAAGTTGGTGTTGAGGATGAGGTCACGGTGCTGCGTGGCCATATGAATACGCAAGGCGCGTCGAGTGGACTTATCGTCGATTATCCACTCCAGGGTGCGCAATTCGCCGCGCAACTCGGCGCTGCCGGGAAACTGGGCCTCCGGCCAGTCCCGCGTCGCGCGCTGATTCGTAAAATGGACAACGCCGCCGAGCACGATCCCAGCCAGCAGCGCGCAGGCCGGCGCGAACACCAGCGCCGCGGCGCGACGCTGGCGTCCGACGAGTGCTTGTTTGTCGAGGAGCGACTGGAGATTGCCGAGCAGAAACTCGGGACTCTCGAATCGGGCCTGGGCAATGCTTTGGAGAAACGGCTGCGCGTGCAAGGGCAACACCGGCGGCGTGGCGGCCTTTCCCGGTCCGCGCAGCGCGGTTTCGGCCAGCGTATGCAGGAACCGCTGCGCGGCGGGGAAGTCTGCCGGGGACACAGGCTCCAGTAGCGGCGACGCGGCAGCGGGTGTCGGCCGCGGAAAATCCAGCAGCAAAGCCCGTCCTGCGCTCGTGATCCAGATGTGGTCGAGCGCCGGCGCGGCAGCGGTCGAGTCGTCCTTGTTTCCAGCGGCAAGTTCCCCAGCGAGATCGTGCAGCCAAAAACGGACGGCAGCCCAAGGCTGCGGGCGGGCGAGAAGTTCGACCAATGGCGAGCCGCCCGGCACTTCGTAAGCGTCCCAGGCGGAGGAGCCGTCGCGGTGGCCGTTCAGCCATCGGAGGCGTCCGGGGCGGCTGAGATCGCGGCGGCGGGCGGACACGGACGGAGCCCCGGGCACAAGACGATGAATCCACACGCATCGGCGCAATGCAGGATCGAGAGCCAGGAGCAGCTCTGCCCCTTCGCTGAAACCGAGGGAACGGATGACTTCGTAAGGACCGAACTTAGCGTAGCCGCCGACGTGCGGAGGCGGAGTCGGTTCCGATAATGTCCCATCCGCCTCCTCACGTCGGCGGCTACCAAGCCTGGGCCGTTCCTGTGCCGCCGGTCGTGCCACGACTCGGGTGCGTGTGAGGAAGTCTTGCAGCGCGGCGAAGCCGTTCCGGCGACGGATCGTTACCCAGAGGGCGATGGTCGACAGAAGCCAGACCGGGAGGTAAGCCGTCAAGCCGGTGCTTTGTTCGATGGCCGCGTAACCAGCCGGTGTATGGATAAACACCGCGGCGATCACGCCGAGGATTGCCGGCGCAGTAAACACGAGCACGCGGCCGAATGCCCGCGCGACGCCTGGGGCGCTCCGGTTTGGACCGACAACGCGCAGGCCGCAGAGGCCTTTGCCCAGCGAAGCTCCCCAGAATCCCTCCCCCAAGGCATAGTAAAGGAGCGCCCAGGCGTAAAAGCCCGTGGCGATGAACACGGATTTCACGCTCCTCTCGAGGATCACCGCGTCGAATGAGTCTCTGCCGATCACTACCAGCCACAAGAGCGAAGGGAGCCACGCGAAGAATTCGTCCATGACGCCCGCGACAAAACGCAAGCCCAACGGCGCCGGGGCCGGTGCGGCGGCGCTGAACGGGAGCAGAGCTTCCCGTAGCGCGGCGTAGCTCGGGAAACGTGCTGCTTGAAGCTTGGCCAGACAACGCAGAATGATCCTGGCAAGCCCGCTCGGGATTTCGGGCCGGAGCTTGTCGGGCGCGGGCGGCACTTTGTCGAGGACCTCGGTGATGAGCCTCACGAAGTCGGTCGTTTCGTGGGGCGGCCGGCCAGTGAGCAGGTGGTAAAGCGTCGCGCCGACGGAGTAGATATCGGAAGCTACGGTGAGGTCCTCGCCGCGAAGTTGTTCCGGCGAAGCATAAGCCGGCGTGCCGATAACGGAGCCGCTTGCGGTCAGCAGCGATTCGCCGCGCGCGACCGTCGAGATGCTCAGGCCGAAATCGCCGACCTTCACTGCACCATCCGCGGCGACAAAGCAATTGGCCGGCTTGATGTCGCGGTGCAACACGCCGGCCGATTGGGCGGCTTCAAGCCCGTCGATGATGTGCAGCGCGGCTTCGACGGCTTCGGCGACGGGGAGCGGGCCGGACTTTTTGAGTCGATCTTTGAGCGTGCCTCCGGGGACGAGTTCCATCGCGATGACGGGCGTGCCCTGGATTTCTTCGCTGCCGTAGATGTAAACGGCGTTCGGATGACTGACGCTGGCGGCGAGGCGGCCTTCGCGCAGGAATCGTTTGCGGTCCGCCTCGGAGGCCAGCGCGCGGCTCATGACCTTGAGCGCGACGCGGCGGCCGGAGAGCGTATGCTCAGCCTCGAACACCTCGCCCATCCCGCCACAACCGAGCAGGCGGATAATCTGGTAAGCGCCAAATCGCTCACCGGGCCGCGGCACGTGCGTGGGCGCGGGGGTGATGCCGCCGGAAGCGGGTTCAGGGCCAGACGTGACCGTAGGCGCCTCGGACGGATCCTGTAGGCCGAGCGCGAGCAGACAAGCGGGACAGATTCCTTGCACCGTATCCGCCGCGAGCGGGGCACGGCAGCGTTCGCAAATGCGGACAGTGTTCATAACGTTTCCGTGTTGTGGTTCTACACCCGCTACAGAAGGAAATTCGGGGGGAGGTTACAGGGGACGGGATGCACGGAACAGCACGGAAGCTTGCCTCGGACTAAGTCGCTGCCAGAATTGTCCCACTCGATTGGGTCGCGTAGCGACGGTGTGACGGTAGCCGTGGGCTTCAGCCCACGGAAGGTGGAGCGAGCGAAGCGCGTCGCGTAGCGACGCTTGAAAGGCGGGGATTCCAATCTTTCGAGCGTCGCTACGCGACGCGAATCGTCGGTTGCCCTGAACCGTGGGCTGAAGCCCACGGCTACCATCAAAGGAGTCGCTACGCGACTGGCGTCGTAAAGCAGGAGTCCGCAGTGGCGGCTGTCAGGTAAGTAAGTCTGCGTCCCCCGCCGGGCGCACTTGGACCTGGATGGGAACGCACTCGTCGAGAAGGATTCTCACGCGGCCAATTCCCGCTCGATGCGTTCCTGTCCGTATCGAATCACCGCCACCGCAGCTTCGCGGGTGACGGAGGGAAAGGTCTCCAGATAGTAGTCGAGGGAAAGTCCGTCAGCCAAATACTCGAACAGGCTGCGGACGGGGACCCGCGTGCCTTTGAACACGGGCGTGCCACCGAGGAGCTCTGGATCTACCGTGATGAGGTCGCTGGCCGTCATGCGAGCACGGTATCAGGAGACCGCGCGCGTGTAAACAGCGCCTCAGGATTACTTCGCAAACTCGATGCAGCGCGTTTCGCGGACGACGGTGACGCGAATTTGGCCGGGATACTGAAGGCCGGCTTCGACCTTACGCGAGATGCTGCGGGCCAGGGCGAAGGCCTGCTCGTCGGTAATTTTCTCCGGATGCACGAGGACGCGCAATTCGCGCCCGGCCTGGACCGCGAAGCACTTTTCGACACCCTCGAAGGAGAGGCCGATTTTTTCGAGGTCTTCGACGCGCTTGAGGTAGGTGGTCATCGTTTCGCTGCGGGCGCCAGGGCGGCTGGCGCTGATGGCGTCGGCAGCGCCGACCAGGATGCCGAGCGGGCCGTGGTGCGGCACTTCGTCGTGGTGGCTGGCGACGGCGTTGACGACTTCCTCCGTTTCGCCGCAACGGCGGATGAGGTCCGCGCCGACGAGGGCATGGGCGCCTTCGACCTCATGGCTGATGGCTTTGCCGATGTCGTGCAGGAGGCCGGCACGTTTGGCGGTAGTGATGTCCAAGCCCATTTCCGAGGCCAGGAGGCCCATGAGGTGGGCGACTTCGACGGAATGGTCGAGGACGTTTTGGGAGAAGCTGTGGCGGAACCGCAGGCGGCCCAGCGTCCGGGCCACCTCGGGGTGCATTGGCGACAGGCCGGCGCGGGCGACGGCTTCCTCGCCGAGGCGCGTCACCGTCTCGTCCATTTCCTGAGCGACCTTGGTGACGACTTCCTCAATGCGCGTGGGATGGATGCGCCCGTCCAGGATCAGGCGCTGCATGGACTCGCGGGCAATTTCGCGGCGGACGGGATCGAAGCCGGAGAGGACGACCGCGCCGGGAGTATCGTCGATAAGGACCGTGACGCCGGTGGCGGCCTCGAACGTTCGGATGTTGCGTCCTTCGCGGCCGATGATGCGGCCTTTCAACTCCTCGTTCGGGAGATCGACGATGGCGCTGGAGATTTCGTAGGTATGTTCGGCGGCGTAACGCTGGATGGCCAGGCTCAGGACGCGGCGGGCTTTTTCCTCGGCGCGGGCCTTGGCCTCTTCGAGGATGCGCCGCGTTAGGGCGCTGGCGTCCTGGAGGGATTCCATCTCGATTTCCTTGAGGAAATGGGCGCGGGCCTCGGCCTGGGTGAGCTGCGCCACGGCCTGGAGCTCTTCACGGCGGAGTTTGGCGAGTGCCGCGAGTTCGTCGCGTTGCGAGTCGAGGGCGGCGGTTTTTTGGCGGAACAGCTCCTGTTGTTCGCGCAACGCCCGTTCTTCTTCGACCACACTTTGGAGCTGGCGGTTGATGAGGGACTCGCGTTCAGCGAGGCGGCGTTCGCTCTCGTGATGGTCGGCGCGGCGCTGGACGAAGGAAGTCTCCGTCTCCTTGCGGAGGCTCAAGGCGTCTTCACTGGCCTTGGCGCGGGCTTCGCGGGAAATGGCGTCGGCTTCTCGGCGTGCGCCGTCGAGGAGGGCCTGCTCTTCGATGCAACGGGCCACGCGAAGATTGCGCTCCTTCCATCGCAGCAGCCAATAGCCGGCGAGGGCGCCGCCGAGGAAGGCGGTCACCCCCAGCACAGCAGGGTTATCCAGCAAATTCATTTCAGGACCGCGCGCGGCTTGCTGTCGGATGCCAGCGCGCGGGTGTCAGGATGCAATCTAAACGCACGTCATGCGGCTCCAGAGCGAACTCAGGCGCCACCTGGCAATCGAATGCAGCGCCACACTTGAAGCCCGGGATGGCCGCCAGAAGGCGGTCGAAATAACCCCGACCTCGCCCGAGCCGGCCACCGTCAAGGGCGAATCCTATCCCTGGAACCAGGGAAAAGTCCAGTTCGTTTAGCGGAAATCGGGGACATTCCGAACGCGGCTCGGGTATGTCAAAACGGCCGGGGGCAAGGTCGCGGGCAAGGTCGGCGATGCGAGCGGCTTCATAGGAATCTGCTCCGCGACAATGACGAGGTAAAGTGACGGTCTTACCGGCGGCCAAGGCGGATTGGACGAGCGGAAGTATGTCCGGCTCGTCGGCGGTAGGGACAAAGAGGAATACTGCCCGAGCCCTTTGCCACTCCGACTGGGCTTCGAGTCGCCGGCAAAGCAAAGCTGATGCCTCGGCCTGTTCGGCAGGAGTCATGTTGGCGAGCAACTCGCGGAAATGCTTCCGCCAGTCGGGTTTGGATGCGCCGGCGCCAGGGGTCATTTCGACGGTTTCCGCATGGCATGGAACTGGGCGCGCCACTGGTCCAGGCGTTCCTTGATCTTTTTTTCCGAGCCCTGCTCGGTTGGCTCGTAGAAGCGCTTCTCGGCGCCGAGGTAGTCTTGCGCGACGAAATGGCCGGGATGGGCGTGGGCGTATTCATAACCTTCGCCGTGTCCGAGGCGCTTGGCCCCCTGGTAGCTGGCGTCCCGGAGGTGTTCGGGGACGGCGAGCGTGCGGCCGGAGCGGACATCTGTCAGGGCGGCGTCAATGGCCACGCAGGCGCTGTTGCTCTTGTTAGCCGTGGCAAGGTAAATGACCGCTTCGGCAATGGGGATGCGGGCTTCGGGCCACCCAATGAATTCGGAGGCCTGGTGCGCGGCGTTGGCCAGCACAAGACCCATCGGGTCGGCAAGGCCAACATCTTCCGCGGCGCTGATGACGAGGCGCCGGCTGATGAAGCGGGGGTCTTCGCCGGCGTGGATCATCTTCGCCAGCCAGTAAAGCGCGGCATCCGGGTCGCTCCCGCGGATGGATTTGATGAAGGCGCTGATAGTGTCGTAGTGCGCGTCGCCGTCGCCGTCATAGACGACGGCCTTTTTCTGAATGCTCTGTTCGGCGGCGGCGCGGTCAATTGGAATGACGCCGTCCGGGCCGGGCGGAGTGGTGAGGGCGGCAATTTCGAGGGCGTTGAGGGCTTTGCGCGCGTCGCCGTCGGCCACGCGCGCCAGGTGGCACAGGGCTTCGTCCTCGGCTCGGATGCGCAGATGACCGAGGCCGCGCTCGGGATCGGCCAGTGCGCGCCGGAGCAGCCCGAGCAAGTCGTCCTCTGTGAGCGGACGCAACTCATAAATCTGCGAGCGGGAGACGAGCGGCGAATTGACGAAGAAAAACGGGTTGTGCGTCGTGGCGCCGATGAGGCGGACGGTGCCTGCTTCGACTTCGGGAAGCAGCACATCCTGCTGGGCTTTGTTGAAGCGATGAATCTCGTCGATGAAAAGGATGGTGGGCTGGCCTGTGTTGGCCAGGCGATTGGCCGCGCCGGCAAGCACGCGGCGCATGTCGGCGACGTTGGATTCGACGCCGCTGAGCCGCTCAAAGCGGTTCTTCGTGCTCGCGGCGATGATGTGCGCCAGGGAGGTTTTGCCCGTGCCGGGCGGTCCGTAGAAGATGAGCGACTGGACTCGGTCGGCTTCGATGGCGCGACGGAGGAGTTGGCCGGGAGCCAGGATGTGGGATTGACCGGCGAATTCATCAATCGTGCGCGGCCTCATGCGCGCGGCGAGGGGAGCGGGGGACGCACGGGTCGGTTCCGGCCGCTCCACCGATTCGGGGGCCGCGGGCTTGGCTGCGGCGAACAGGTCGTCGCGTGACATGAGTGGAACTTACCAACTTGGCGGGCTCGCACCAGAGACAAAAGCAAAGGGGCAAGTCGGCTTCCCGGAGGCGGATGGAAATCCGATGCGCGAAATCCGAAGGGAATTCGAACTCCGAAGCCGGAAGCTGGTTGGCGAGATGGGCTTGGCTCCTGTCGCGGTCTGCATCAAGCACG
>Ga0184635_10000103_pt1 | contig 16959 bp, 10 predicted proteins | sample PLM3_30_b2_FD_133147 | JGI IMG/M metagenome (GOLD analysis project Ga0184635, IMG submission 133147) | Groundwater sediment microbial communities from an aquifer in East River, Colorado, USA - PLM3_30_b2 | ecosystem: Environmental > Terrestrial > Soil > Riparian zone | place: USA: East River...
CGTGGAAAAACAATTCAGGCTATACTCCTGAATTTGGCGGAAGTGCAATTTCATTTGGTGTTGATTATGCTGGGGGAGCAATTCCAGTAACAACAACCTTTGGCATTAATGTTTCGTTTTAATTAATATAAAAAATAAACATAAACATAATAGATATGAAAAAGAGTAAAAGAATTTTAAGCATTATTCTTCTTCTGGCAGTGCCTGTTTTGTTTATGGTAAGCGGTTGTGAAAAATTTCTTGACCGCAAACCATTGACTGCTACCCTGGATGACTTAAAACAAGGAGGAATAGAAGGCCAGGTGTTTGGGATATATAGTGCCATTAAAGATTATGATATTGGCCAGGTATTCGGTGGAATACCGTGGCAGGGAATGCATAACTTCCGTTCAGACGATTCTCAAAAAGGTAGCGAACCTTCTGACGGAGCAGAGTGGGTAGCTCCATTTGATAATTTTCAATATGTAAAAGATCTCTGGGCATCCAATTTTTACTGGGATGCACATTATTCATTGATACATTTAACTAATACAGCATTACAGACGGCAGATTCATTACAACTTGCCGGTGTTGAATCAGAAGTTAATATTGCTGAAGCTCGTTTTTTCAGAGCCTTTTCTTATTTTGACCTGGTAAGAACATTTGGCGAAGTGCCAAAAATCGATTTTAGAATTTATAATGCGGCCCAGGCCAATATTGCAAAATCTTCTACCGCTCAAATATATGCTTTGATCGATGGCGACTTACAATACGCTGCAGCACATTTGCCATTGGTATGGGGTTCAAAATACCCTGGCCGATTGACGAGTGGAGCAGCCAAGGCTTTGTGGGCAAAAACTTATTTATTTAGAGGAAGCTTTTCGACAGCGCTTTCACTTTGCCAGCAGGTAATTAGTTCAAATCAGTATTCTTTATTCTCCAGCTATTATGGAATATTTAAAGATGCGGGAGAAAATTGCAGTGAGTCAATTCTTGAATGGCAAAACTATAATGGACCAAACAAAACCGATGATCATGGTTCTTGGTATGCAACATGCCAGGGTGTTCGTGCCGCAAATGCAACAGGCTGGAATCTTGGTTGGGGTTGGAATGTACCGACAGATGCTTTTGTTAATTCATTCGATGCAGGTGATCCACGCCTTCCTTCTACCGTTCTTTTCTCCGGTCAGTCTGATGATCCTTCAACAGGTGGATATGGAGGTACTCTTCCTGCATATCCGGCAGTTCTTCCTCAAAAATATTGGAATAAAAAAGTATATGCGGATCCTGCAATGCGGCAATCCACAGGTTACCTGGATGGTGCTTATTGGATAAATCAAAGAGTGTTACGTTATGCTGATGTATTATTAATGGCGGCAGAATGTTTAAATGAAACAGGCAGCGGTACACAAGCTGCAACCTTAGTAAGCCAGGTACGTACAAGAGTTGGACTCGGTAGCATAACATATGTTGATCAACCAACAATGCGTACAGCAATTAAAAAAGAAAGAAGAGCCGAATTGGGATTAGAGGGTGAAAGATTTTTTGACCTGGTAAGATGGGGTGATGCAGTTGGTGTACTCGGACCTTTAGGTTACCAGAACAGGTGCAGGTATTATCCGATCCCGCAACCAGCAATTGACAGGTCCAATAATGTTTTGGTCCAGAATCCTGAATGGTAATATTTTTTGGTCAGTTTGGTTACTGATCAATTTGATTAAATAAAAAAATGAAAAAATGAAAAATAAAATCCTCTTCTGCTTCGTAATGGCAGCTTTGGTTTTAGTGGCAGGAAGTTGTTCAAAAAAAGATCGTCCAAGTCTTGCCGATTACCCAAAGGATGCCGATCCACATTTCCCACTGTATCCGGGTGGTCCATTAAAGTTCTATTCGGCATTCAATGGAACTAGTACAGATAAATTAATGAACGCAGTGGATAGCGTCAGGGCTAATTTCCCTACAAATAATCCATTGGCTTCTACAACTGGTATCAGCGGCAGTGGTATAAAGGGGGATGGGGTAAAAGCCATAAAATATCCATCTGCAAATGATTTTAATTTATCGACCAGTTGCACCATATCGATGTGGGTAAATAATACGGTTAACCCGAATACAGAACTTTATTTTTCACTTGTAAGCAAAGATTATTGGCATGAGAGTTCTGCGTTTTTATTAGTTGAGCATGCAGCTGTTGATAAGTGTACTTTTAAGTTTGCCTTGCAGGATCATTGGGTGGAATACACTAACCAGTCTTTTACAAAGCCATTATTCAATGGTAACTGGCATCATCTTGCCTTTACTTATGATGAGACTACTTCTTTATTAAAAATTTATTTTGATGGCGCTGAAGTTCCTACACCCGGAACCTCAGGAAACCTGGGCCTTGGTAAGCTAAATTTAAAAAGTTCAACCAATTTAGTTGTGGGTGGATGGAATAAGCATGCCGACATAAGTGGACCTACAGATGCATGGATCAGTGCTTATACCGGTAAGATGGATCAATTCCGTTTATATGGAAAAGCTTTAACAGCCTCTGAAGTTTTAGCGCTTTACAATAGCAAATTATAAAAATTTCTTTTCAATTCGAGCTTTACATAAGCAAGCAGTAAGGGCTGATTTATTCAGCCCTTTTTAATCTATAGTCGTTAAATGATCACACAAATGTTTTGGAGAAAAAATAGTTTTAGAACATTCTGGATACTTATTATAAGTGTTCTCCTATACACAGGCTGCGGATCAAAAGATCCATTATTTACAAATCTTCCGTCTGCAAAAACAAATATCAGCTTCAGCAATACTCTCGAAAACAAACCACTCCTTAATATACTATATTACCTGTATTATTATAATGGCGCCGGCGTTTCAGTTGGAGATATAAATAATGACGGATTAGTTGACATTTATTTTGCTGCAAATAGCAAAGGACATAATAAATTATACTTAAACAAAGGAAACTTCCAATTTGAAGATATTACTGAAAAAGCAAAAGTGGCGGGGTCCGCCGATTGGTGTACCGGTGTAACAATGGCTGATGTAAATGGTGATGGTTATCTCGATATTTATGTTTCAACAGTTAGTGGCAGATATGGATTAACCGGCCACAATGAACTTTTTATTAATAACAAGGACAACACTTTTACGGAAAGTAGCGAAGCATTCGGGTTAAATACTTCCTGCTATACAACACAGTCCGCATTTTTCGATTATGATCGTGATGGTGATCTCGATTGTTATATTCTCAACCAATCACATCATCCACATCAAAATATTGTTGATACAATTAATCGAAAAAATTTTGACTCAACTTCCGGGGACAGACTTTATAGAAATGATCTGAACACCGCTGCTGCAAAATTTACAGATGTTTCTTCGCAAGCTGGAATTTATCAAAGCAGTCTTGGTTATGGGCTTGGGTTGGCTATTGCAGATATTAATAATGATGGGTGGGACGACATTTATGTAGGAAATGATTTTCATGAAAACGATTACTACTACGTAAATAATGGTAATGGCACATTTACCGAAAGCGGTGCACAACATTTCAGGCATTATAGCCGCTTTAGCATGGGTAATGATGTAGCGGATTATAATAGCGATGGCCAACTGGATCTGATCACGGTCGATATGCTTCCTCCTGATGAAAAAACTTTGAAGACTTATGGCAGTGATGAAAACCCTGATATATATAAAGTAAAATTGGAACTAAGAGGTTACCAGAACCAGTATTCTAAAAATTGCTTACAGCGTAATAATGGTAATGGCGTAAGCTTTAGTGAAACAGCATTACAAAGCGGCGTATCTGCAACAGACTGGAGTTGGGCACCTTTATTTGCAGACTTTGATAATGACGGCAACAAAGATCTTTTTATTTCCAGCGGTATAGTTAAACGACCTGTTGACCTGGATTTTATTCGCTTTGCAGATAAGCGGAAAGCACAAGGACTCGATGCGACAGATAAATACGATGACGAAACAATTGCAGCAATGCCTGATGGCAGCACTCATCCATTTTTATTTAAAGGTGATGGCAACATGTCATTTAAAGATGTAAGTGATAGCTGGGGTACGAAAGATCTGAAAGGCTGTTCAAACGGCGCTTCTTATGCTGACTTAGATAATGATGGTGATCTCGATCTGATAATAAATTGCCTGGATGCACCGGCACTTATTTTAAAGAATAATTCTCCGAAGAAAAATTTTATTTCGGTTTCGTTTCAAGGCGGCGGTCTTAATACGATGGGTGTTGGCTGTAAGGCCTATCTATTTACGGGTGCAAAATCCGATAGCTATCGGATGCAATACCAGCAATTAATGGCTGTAAGAGGTTTTATGTCTTCTTCAACCTACCAATTGCATTTCGGGTTAGATACAATAAGTAATGTTGATAGTCTTTTGATCGTTTGGCCAGATCAAAAATGCCAGGTGATAAAAAATCCTGGTATTAATAAAAACCTGGTTGCAAATAAAGGCGATGCTCAAGCAGATTTTATATATAATAATTTCTTTCCAAATAAGAGTGAAGCAATGCTGGATATTACTTCCCAGGTAAACTGCAAGTGGTCACATAAAGAAAACGACTTTCTTGATTATAATGTTCAATACCTTATTCCGCATGGACTTTCTACAAGGGGTCCTAAACTTGCGATAGCGGATGTAAATAAAGATGGCCTGGATGATTTTTATGCATGTGGCGCTAAATTTCAACCCGGCGCATTAATGATACAGCAAAAAGATGGAACGTTTAAAGAAAGTGACACTGCCTTATTCAACGAATTTGCAATAAGCGAAGAAGTGGATGCAGTTTTTTTTGATGCCAATGGTGATTCGTTTCCTGATCTATTTGTTTTGACGGGTGGCAATGAGATTCCGGCAAATGAACTTGCATTATTAGACCGGTTATATATTAACGATGGAACAGGCCATTTTACAAAATCGTCAAACCCAATGTCGGTAGTATTTGAAAATAAATCCTGTGTTTCAGTGGCGGATATTGATAATGATGGAGACCAGGATCTATTTGTAGGAAACCTTGCGAGTCCTGCAAAATATGGAAAGCCAACAACCTCCTACCTATACATCAATGACGGGAAAGCCCATTTTACAAAAGCAGGTGATAATATTATTCCATTGTATTTATTAGGCATGGTAACGTCGGCATCATTTACTGATATCGATAACGATGGTTGGAAAGACCTGGTCCTAACAGGCGAATGGATGCCCGTAAAGGTTTTTAAAAATAATAAAGGAAAATTTTCTTCGGTAGATATTCCTGCATCAACAGGTCTTTGGCAAAGCATTAATACAACAGATGTAAATGGCGATGGATTTGCTGATATACTTGCTGGTAACTGGGGATGCAATAACAAATTCTGGGCAGGCAAAAACGGTCCATTAAAACTTTATGTAAAAGATTTTGATAACAATGGATCTACGGAACAAATTCTTGCTTATACCGTTGATGGAAAAGAATATCCTTTCCTGGCAAAAGACGAATTGGAAAGAGCTTTGCCTGTTTTAAAAAAATATTATTTAAAGTACAGTGAAGTAGCGGGTAAAACAGTGCAATTTGTTTTCTATGATCTGTTCAAAGACTATACAGAGCTTAAAGCTGAAGTGTTAGCTTCTTCTTGTTTTATAAATGATGGCAAAGGAAATTTTAAAAGAATGGATCTTCCGCAAGAACTGCAACTCGCTCCAATTTTTTCTTTTACACCTTTTGACAACAAGACAAATAACTACCTGGCAGCTGGAAATTTTTATAATGTTATTCCTTATGAAGGTCGTTATGATGCATTACAACCAACATTTTTTTCATATACCAAAAAGCAAGGAGCGTTCCAATACGATTCAGAACTTGCTTCAATTACCGGCCAGGCAAGAGACGCTAAATGGATCAACTATGCTGGTGGCGGCAAAATTTTAATAATCGCAAGGAATAATCAGCCATTAGTTTTTTTAAAACCTACAAATGGTCAATAAATGAATAAGGATAAAATATTTATTGCGCTGGTCATTGGACTTTTGTGTTTAAATGCCAAATGTTCAAATAAAGAACAACCAACTCCTACAAACCCTCCGGTTGCAACAAACGATATTTCTGTTTGGATCACCAAAGGAGACAGGTCAGCTTTGCTGCAAAAGCAAAGCAATTTGTCTTTTACTTCAGCATCAAATACAAATCCAACGGTGGAAGTGGACAGTACAATAACATATCAAACGATTGATGGTTTTGGATATACGTTGACAGGAGGCAGTGCTTATCTTATTAATCGTTTACCAGCATCGCAAAAAACCTCCTTATTGCAGGAGTTGTTTGGAAGCGGTGAAAATTCAAATGCAATCAGCTATTTACGCATCAGCATTGGCGCCTCTGACCTGAGTGCCGAAGTTTTCAGCTATAATGATATGCCGACGGGACAAACTGATGTAAATCTTGCGAATTTCAATTTATCAAAAGATACAGTAGATATAATTCCCTTACTAAAAGAAATTTTGCTTATCAATCCTAACATAAAAATTATGGGATCGCCATGGAGCCCGCCGGTTTGGATGAAAGATAATGGGAGTTCGATTGGAGGAAGCCTGCAACCACAATATTATGCTGTGTATGCGCAATATTTTGTGAAGTATATACAAGCGATGAAGGCAAAAGGAATTACTATTGACGCTATCACTCCGCAAAATGAACCGCAACATGGCGGTAATAATCCAAGCATGGTAATGTCTGCAACCCAACAGGCTGATTTTATAAAAAATCATCTTGGTCCCGCATTCCAGGCAGCCAGCATTACCACAAAAATTATTATCTGGGATCATAATTGTGATAATCCAAATTATCCGATCGCTATTTTGAATGATGCAGCAGCGAAACAATATATTAATGGCTCAGCCTTTCATTTATACAATGGCGACATCAGTGCATTATCAACAGTTCATGCTGCACATCCCGATAAAAACCTCTATTTCACAGAGCAATGGACGGGCGCCAATAGCAGCTTTGATGGTGATTTGAAATGGCATTTAAGAAATGTGATCATTGGTTCAATGCGGAACTGGAGTAAAGTAGCGTTGGAATGGAACCTTGCTAATGATGGTGGTTATAATCCACATACTCCCGGAGGATGCACTGAATGTAAAGGAGCAATTACACTCGATGGTGCTATTAATAGGAATGTATCTTATTATATCATTGCCCATGCATCCAGGTTTGTTCCCCCGGGTTCTGTAAGAATAGAAAGTAATAATGCTGGAACTATTTTTAATACAGCATTTAAAACCCCGGATGGAAAAAAAGTTTTAATAGCAATAAATGACGGAACAGTTGCTGCAAGTTTCAATATCAAATTCAAAGGGAAAATTGCTGTAGCATCTTTGCCTGCTGGTACGGCAGCAACTTATGTTTGGTAATTATCTTTTGAAAAAGAAAAATAATAGACGGACAAGCTACCGCCGGTTTAATTATCAACATGGGGATAAAAATAAAATATCGCCGTTCTTCCTTGGTATTAATTTCCATTGTGTGCATGGTTTTTATCCTTGCAAGATGCGTAAGTGATGAAAAGAAAGATAAACCAACAAAAGAAACTATAACATTTGAATCGTACACCACGGCTGAGAAATGTATTAGTTGTCATAAAGAAATTTATGATAGCCATCTTAAAACCGCCCACTATCTCACAGGACAACCAGCTGAAGAAAAATTTATCAAAGGGAGTTTTGAAAAAGGGAAGAATGACTATTCTTATAGTCGCTTGATCTTATTATCCATGCAGAAAAGAGACAGTGGTTTTTACCAGGTTGCGTATTTTAAAAATGAAGAAAAAAAAGCAATGCGTTTTGATATGGTGATCGGTTCGGGTGTGATGGGACAATCTTTTTTAACATGGCGAAATAATCAGTTGTATCAATTACCCATCACCTATTTTACAGCAGCAGATCAATGGTCAAATAGTCCCGGTTTTCCAAATGAAAGAGTGCTGATCGATCGTCCTGCTACTGCCCGCTGTCTTGAATGCCATATTTCCTATGCAGAAGGGATTTCGGGTTCTCCTTTGGAACCAGTTGAGTTTGATCGCAACAAGATTATTTATGGAGTCGATTGCCAGAAATGTCATGGCCCGGCTGCAAAGCATGCAGAATATCAAAAACAACATCCGGATGAAAAAACGGCAAAGTATATTGTTAATCCTTCAAGGCTTTCAAGATCACAACAAGTGGACGTTTGTGCCTTGTGCCATGGTGGCAATATTCAGAAGACAAAACCTTCTTTTGAATTCACTGCAGGAAAAGATCTTTCAGAGTATTTTACTATTGATTCATTAAACAATTATGTTCTAAATAGCAGTAACATTGATGTGCACGGCAACCAGGTAGGATTATTGAAAGCAAGCAAATGTTTCAGGATGAGTTTATCAATGACTTGCAGTACTTGTCATAATACGCATGAGAATGAAAGAGGAAAAACAGAATTATTTTCTCAGCGATGCATGAGTTGCCATAACACGGCAGATGAAAAATTTAAAACTCCTACTCATTCTCAAATCGCAATGGTTGAAAAAAACTGTATTGATTGCCATATGCCGGCACAACCATCAAAATCAATTGCCGTTTTTTTGCAGGGAGAAGAGACGCCGAAAGCTTCATTACTACGTTCACATTTTATCAGTATATATCAGGATGAAGTAAAAAAATATTTAAATAAAAATAAGTAAATGAAAAAAATATCTTTTTCGGCAATTGTTTTATTAGCAGTTGCCTGTACTGAAGAGAAAACTGCCGATGTTTCTGTTGCCAATTATGACGCAACTGGAAAAACTGTATCTGTCTTTACCACTGCCGACAGTACAGACTTTCGTTTAGCATCTACTGCTACATTGGAGTTTAAGGAAAAAAGACAGCCGCCTGAAAATGAAATTTCAGTTTTTGTAGACCCAACAAAAACTTACCAGGAGTTTTTAGGTATTGGTGCTGCCCTAACTGATGCATCCGCTGAAACATATGCAAAGCTGCCTAAAGATAAACAGCAGGAATTTCTCCAAGTTTACTTTGACAAAGAAATTGGAATCGGTTATACACTTGCCAGGACTAATATTCACAGTTGTGATTTCAGCAGTGGGAGTTATACGTATGTAAGTGATGGTGATAAAGAATTAAGATCATTCAATGTTGACCACGATAAACAATTTCGAATTCCATTTATTAAAGATGCGATAAATGCAGCGGGTGGTAAACTGACTTTATATGTAAGTCCATGGAGTCCGCCGGCATGGATGAAAGACAACAACGATATTTTACATGGAGGAAAATTGAAACCTGATTTTTATCAAAGCTGGGCTAATTATTATGCAAAATTTATTAAGACTTATGAGAAAGAAGGTATTCCCATATGGGGCTTAACCATACAGAATGAACCAATGGCCACACAACGCTGGGAAAGTTGTATTTACACTGCGGAAGAAGAAAGAGATTTTCTGAAAAATTTTCTTGGTCCCACGATGAAGAGTGAAGGATTGAGTGACAAAAAAATAATTGTATGGGATCATAATCGTGATCTGATCTATCAACGGGCAGAAACGTATTTTGATGATCCTGAAGCATCGAAATATGCATGGGGCATTGGCTTTCATTGGTACGAAGACTGGAGTGGAGGTCAACAAATGTTTGATAATGTAGCATTGGTGAACAAAGTGTATCCTGATAAAAATATCCTGTTTACCGAAGGATGCGCCGAAAGCTTTGACAGCAGTCGCTATTATCGCTGGAGCCTGGGCGAAGAATATGGCCGTTCAATGATCCATGATTTTAATAGCGGCGCAGTTGGCTGGACAGACTGGAATATTCTGCTCGACGAAACAGGAGGTCCTAATCATGTTAAAAATTTTTGCTTTGCTCCAATGCATGCAGATACAAGGACCGGGCAACTTATTTATACAAATTCTTATTACTACATCGGTCATTTTTCAAAATTCATTAAACCGGGCGCAAAAAGAATTATCAGTAGTCCTACACGCAGCCAGTTATTGACAACTGCATTTAAAAATCAGGACGGAACAGTTGTTGTAGTTGTAATGAATGAAAGCAGCATTAAAACACCTTTCTTTTTATGGATAAATGGAAAAGCTGCTGAAACCATCGCTTTAGCACATTCCATCAATACTTATGTTATAAAATGAGGAAATAGCAATTGAAAAATAAAGGCCAAAATATTATCGGAATATCTCTTTTGCTACTCTTTACATTCTCTTGCAGTAACAAAAGTTCACCTCCTCCTACCCCAACGCCAAAATCGATCACTGTTAAAAACACATGGCTCAATGCCGCCCCTTTTGATAATACGATCTATGGAACAAACTTACAACCTATCATTAAGGTGGAATTTACAGAGCCAGTCAAGCCTTCTTCTATAACCAGCTCCGTTAAGATCAACAATATTGGTGGAGGAGAAATTCCAATTACAACAACTCTTCAAAATCACGATTCAGTATTGTTAGTGCAACCATCTGCCCCCTTAAATTTTTTATCAAAATATAATTTTGTAATTAACTCGAGCCTTAGATCATCGACCGATGGGTCCTTTTCCCCTGATGTAGCTAAACCATTCATTACAAAGATCGATTCATCAAGAAAGTTCCCGGTCATTTCTGATAATGCATTGCTCGATCTTATACAGCAACAAACTTTTAAATATTTCTGGGATTATGGCCATCCGGTAAGTGGATTAGCAAGGGAGCGAAGCAATGCAACTCCGGAAACTGTAACATCAGGCGGATCAGGGTTTGGAGTAATGTCAATCGTTACTGCGATCAATCGGGGTTTTATAACAAGGGCACAAGGATTAGCAAGATTGCAAACCATTGTTTCATTTTTAAAAAATATTGCACCAAAATTTCATGGTGCATTCTCGCATTGGATGAATGGAACCACCGGAGCCGTTATTCCCTTTAGCACAAATGATAATGGTGCTGATCTTGTTGAAACCTCTTACCTGATGATGGGGCTATTAACTGCCCGGCAATTTTTTAATGGAGCCGATGCAAATGAAACAGGACTTCGAAATGATATCAATATATTATGGAACGGAATTGAATGGGACTGGTTCCGTCAAAATGGAAAAAAGGTTTTGTATTGGAACTGGAGTCCGAATTTCGGCTTTGCAGTAAACGTTCCCATACAGGGATGGAACGAAACGTTGATAACTTATGTGCTTGCTGCTTCTTCACCCACTCATTCAATACCAAAACCGGTTTATGATAGTGGATTTGCAAGAAATGGGGCAATGATAAACAATGGTATTTATTTTGGCCACCAATTGCCGCTTGGGCCGCCAGCAGGCGGACCTTTATTCTTTGAACATTATTCTCTTCTTGGAATAAATCCAAATGGCTTGAGTGATTTTTATGCCAACTACACAACACAAACAAAAAATCATACGCTTATTAATTATACCTATTGTGTTTTAAATCCAAGAGGATGGTTTGGCTACAGTGATAGTTGTTGGGGATTAACAGCAAGTGATATTCAAAATGGATACAACGCAAGCTCACCGACTAATGATCTGAGTTATATTGCTCCGACTGCCGCTGTTTCGTCTTTACCATATACTCCGTCTGAAAGTATGAAAGCTTTAAAATTTTTCTATTATGTACTGGGCGATAAAATTTGGGGCCAATATGGTTTTAAAGATGCTTTCAGTTTGCATAATCTTTGGGTCGCCGATTCTTATTTAGCCATCGACCAGGGACCAATCATTGTGATGATCGAAAATTATCGTAGCAGTTTGTTGTGGAACTTATTTACCAGTTGCCCGGAAGTAAAAACGGGGATGATAGCATTAGGATTTAGTGCACCTTATTTATAATTCGAAATTTATTTACTCATGTTAAGATCTATTTTTGTTTTTGCTGTATTGCCTTTCTTTATTGCGTGTTCTTCACAAAACAAAAAGAAGTCAGCGACCCCTGTCAGTCCTGTTGTTATTTCGGATGATGCATTATTAGATTCTGTGCAAAAACAAACCATAAAATATTTTACCGAAGGTGCCGAACCAGTAAGCGGTATGGCCCGCGAACGTTTTCACACAGATAATGATTATCCTGAAAAAGATAAAAATATTATTACAAGTGGCGGCGCTGGTTTTGGAGTAATGAATTTGATCATAGCAATTGAAAGAAAATTCATTTCAAGAGAAGAAGGACTACAATGTTTAGAAAAGATCGTTCACTTTTTAGAAACCGCCGATCGTTTTCATGGCGCATGGCCACATTGGTGGAATGGAGAAACAGGTAAGACAAAACCATTTAGCAAAAAAGATGATGGGGCAGACCTGGTGGAAACTTCCTATATGCTTCAGGGATTGCTTTGTGTTCGCCAGTATTATAAAGATGGAAATGAAAAAGAAAGGTCACTGGCACAAAGAATTGATAAGCTATGGAAAGAAGTCGAATTTGACTGGTTTCGTAATGGTAAAAATGTGCTGTATTGGCATTGGAGCCCGAATTATGAATGGCAGATGAATTTCCCGGTACGTGGTTATAATGAATGTTTAATAATGTATGTATTGGCAGCCTCATCTCCAACCCATAGCGTTCCTGCTGAAGTATATCATGAAGGCTGGGCCGAAAATGGTAAAATAAAATCTCCCCATACTGCATTGGGATATCAATTAGAATTGAGATACCAGGGAAACCCTCCGAATGGAGCGCCATTATTTTGGTCGCAATATTCATATTTGGGTTTAGATCCCCGTGAATTAAAAGATAAATACACTGACTATTGGAAAGAGAATACTAATCAAACACTGATCAATTATAAATGGTGTGTTAACAACCCAAAAAAATATAAAGGTTATGGTGAAAACAATTGGGGATTAACGGCCAGTTACTCTGTTAAATTTTATGCTGCCCATGCACCAGATTCGATAAATGATCGCGGAGTCATAACACCAACAGCTGCTTTGTCCTCATTTCCATATACACCGAAAGAATCCATGGCTGCTCTGAAACATTGGTATTATGATATGAATGATAAATTATGGGGACCCTATGGCTTTTATGATGCGTTTAGTGAAACAGAAAATTGGTATCCATTAAAATATTTAGCTATTGACCAGGGACCGATCCCGGTAATGATAGAAAATTATCGAAGCGGTTTATTATGGAAGCTATTTATGAGTTGTCCTGAGATAAAAGAAGGATTAAAAAAATTAGGCTTTGAAAGTCCTGCATTGAATAAATAGTTTTTGTAAGTAACCGTGTTTGCAGGATCAACTATGCGAATAAAAAAATTGAAATATTATTTTCTTTTCATGATCCTTATACAAGGTAAAATAACTTGTATGGGCCAAAATGGGTATGGGCCACCGGTATTCAAACAGGATTTTGGTTTTGGTAATAGTAATGCTTCAACGATCGGAACTCCGTTGCCTGCCGGAAAAACTTATTTCACATTTGAAAATTCTGTTTGTCCACCACCCGGAAGCTATACTATTTTAAGAAGCATTTTTCCTGTTCAAAATTGTTTTACCAATACATTGATAGGCCTTAGTCACGATAACAATCCTGCAATAGATTATGGTATGATGATGGTAGTAAATAATAATACCAGTGCAAACAACAGGTTAGTGTATGTTGATACGGTAAATCAGTCTATGTGTGCAGGTGAAGAATATCGTTTTTCCGCAGCTTTCATCAATTTAGACCTCATCAATGGATCACTGAATTGTCCCAATTTCCCCGACTACCCGGTATTTGAACTAAGGATAGAAGATGGAGCTGGAAATTTAATAGAAAAAGATACCACCGCTCGTCTTGTTTCCTATGCTGCTCCCCCTTTGATGGGTTATAAATTCAGGGAAGACGGTTTCAATTTTACAATGCCGGTCGCTATTAACAAGCTTATTCTTAAGATAACATTATTACATTCTACTTATGAATGTGCTGATGATTTTGCTGTAGATGACATCCAACTCAGACCACTCGGCCCTGGTGCACTAATAAAATTTGATAACGAGCCTTCAACTACTATAGTCAAAAGTGTTTGCTTTCAACATAACACAACAATATCAATGTCCGGGGCTGTGGATTTTTATTACACAAATACTGCTGTGCAATGGCAACAGAGTACGGACAATGGATTTACCTGGATAGATATTCCGGGAGCTACTTCATATACGTACTCAAGAGTTTTTTCAGTTCCAGATACTTTTTTGTTCAGGTTGACAGCAGGTGAATCAGTAAATATCAGCAATCCTTACTGCAGGGTAGCATCGAATACCAGGAAAGTTGAAGTAGATGCACTTCCTACCGGTTATCAAATAACAAATAATTCACCCGTTTGTTCAGGACAAGATCTCAAGTTCAATGCAACCGGCGGAGCATCTTATATCTGGACAGGCCCTTATGGTTTTTATGATAACATTCCTTATCCGCATATTTTTTTCTCATCATTAAATGATAGCGGATGGTATTATGTTGATGTTTTCAGTTTGGGTGGATGCAAGGCTACTGATAGTACTCATGCAACAGTGATCGGAACTGACGTTTATGCCAAAGGCGATACTGCAATATGCAAAGGGAATTCAGTAAAGCTTGAAGCAAGTTCCGGGACAACTTATTTATGGACGCCAGCCGCTGGCTTGTCTGCAACAAGCATACAACGTCCAAGAGCGCAACCTGATATTACAACTGTTTATACTGTTGAAGTAACTGATAACGCAGGATGCAGTGATACAGCTAAAGTGGAAATAAGAATACTAAACAAAACACAATTGAAAGCAGGAATTTCAGGAACCGAGTATCTATGCCGTTCTTATGACTCTGCTTCCTTTAACGATATAAGTGTTGGAAATATAACAAGATGGAGCTGGGATTTTAATAATGGACAAACGGCAACAATAAAGCAGCCGTCGGTTCAACATTATACAATGTCTTCAAATGATAATACTTACACAATTCGATTGGCGATATCAGATACTTCAGGCTGTAAGGATACGGCCTATCATTTTGTCAAAGTTTTGGATAATTGTTATATCGCAGTACCTACGGCATTTACTCCTAATGGTGATGGACTTAATGATTACTTATATCCGCTCAATGCCTATAAAGCAACCAACCTCTCATTTAAAGTTTTTAACCGAACTGGACAGTTAGTTTTTGAAACAAAAAACTGGACAGTTAAATGGGATGGAACTATCAGGGGCACTAAGCAAGCCAGCGGGGTATATGTATGGATGTTGGATTATAATGATGGGACCGGGAAAAGAATTTCATTAAAAGGAACAACTTTACTAATTCGATAAACGCCATTTTTATGAAACAAACTGCCGGTATATTTTTATTAGCAATATTTTTTGTTACAGGCTGTAAACAAAAACAAACAGCTGCGAAAGTAAATGGTGTTTATAGTGATGGCGCTGATAGCATTGCCCCTGCCGGAATTGTAAAAGGTCTAAACGATGAGCAATTACTCGAAACAGTACAAAAACAAACTTTCCGTTTCTTCTGGCATGGAGCACATCCTGTAAGTGGGTTGGCATTGGAAAGAAGTGACACCGTTTTAGCTGAACATTACTGGGATTACATCAATGAAGCATGGGATGAACCAAATTTCAGCAAAACAACTTTCGGACCTGATGCCGGAGCGATCGGTGGAACAGGTTTTGGAATTATGAGTACCGTCGTTGCCGTTGAAAGAGGTTGGATAGGAAGAGACACTGCAGTAAGAAGGTTGATCAAGATCGCTGATTTTTTGATCAATGCGGATTGTTATCATGGCATCTATCCGCATTTCATGAATGGAACAACAGGTAAAGGAATAAAGTTTGATCGGTTAGATGATGCCGCAGATATTGTAGAAACATCTTATTTGCTGATGGGGTTTTTATGTGCAAGAGAATATTTTAATAAAGAAACACCAAGAGAAGGTTACTTACGCAAACGTGTTAATCAAATGTGGGGGGCAGCCAATTGGAACTGGCATACCAATGGACAAAACAAATTGTTTTGGCACTGGAGTCCTAATAATGGATTTGATATGAATTTTCCTGTATGGGGTTACAATGAATGTTTGATAACTTATATTATGGCAGCTTCCTCCCCTTACAAAGGAATTTCAAAGGAAGTGTATAATGGATCATGGGCGGGGAGCCAGGGATTTAAAAATGGAAGAGACTACTATGGATATAAATTGCCATTAGGTAATTACGATGAAGACAAAGGCGGTCCGCTATTTTTTGAACAATACACTTTCCAGGGTATTGACCCGAATGGATTAAAAGATTCTTTAGGCAATGATTATTTCCTGCAAGGAAAAAATCATACACTCATTAACCGTGCTTATTGCATGGAAAACCCGAAAAAATTTAAAGGTTACAGTGATAAATGCTGGGGATTAACTGCCGGTGACAGCTATAAAGGTTATGTCGCCCATAGTCCGCAAAATGATCGTGGAGTGATACAACCAACGGCAGCGATCTCCTCTCTACCCTATACACCAAAAGAAAGTATGGAAGCCTTACGCTATTTCTATTATGAATTGGGTGACAAGATCTGGAGTGATTATGGTTTTGTAGATGGCTTTAGTATTCATCACAACTGGTATGCAAAATCTCATTTGGCAATCGACCAGGGTCCGATCGTTACTATGATCGAAAACTATCGAACCGGCTTACTATGGAAATTATTTATGAATATTCCTGATATACAAAATGGATTAAAAAAATTAGGTTTTCAATCTCCATTGATAAAAAAATAATGATGCTGTACAAACATAAGCAACCTGCAAAGATGACAACGATGTTCTTTTTAGTGTTTGCCATTGCCATTAACCTCTTTGCACAAAAAACACCAAAAGCAATTTTTATAATTGCAGATGGAATACCTGCAGACGTAATTGAAAGAATTGATCCACCTTCATTAAAGGCGATCAGCAACCAAGGGGGCTATGCAAGAGCTTATGTCGGTGGAGAAAAGGAGGGCTATTCTC
>Ga0184635_10000104_pt1 | contig 16953 bp, 10 predicted proteins | sample PLM3_30_b2_FD_133147 | JGI IMG/M metagenome (GOLD analysis project Ga0184635, IMG submission 133147) | Groundwater sediment microbial communities from an aquifer in East River, Colorado, USA - PLM3_30_b2 | ecosystem: Environmental > Terrestrial > Soil > Riparian zone | place: USA: East River...
CCATCGATGTGCAGGACCATGATCAACCCGGACAGGCGAATCGAAATGTGGTGCTCGAAGACATCTATGCCGTGCGCTGCAAGCATGCGTTGCGCACCGCCAACTCCCGCAAAGGCCATGGCAATCTGACCATCCGCGATATCACCGCCGAGCAATGCGCTATCCCGGTGCAGATCTCGCACACCGAGAATGTCAATCTCAGTGGTGTCCGCGTACTGGAGCACTCAGGCAAATCACCGATTCAGATCACCGATTGTGCCGGAGTGTCAGTCCGTGACGTCCTGGTCCAAAACGCCGTGATCAGTGGTCCGGCGCTGGTCCTGCAGAATTGCGACGAGACGGTGGTGGATGGATTCAACGTGCGCGGCCAGACAAACAAAATGGAGAGCGCCATCTATTACCGGATCAACCGTCCTCAAACGTTCTCCGGACTGCGGATTGGCAACGTGTCGGTGCGTGGCACGACGGAGGCCGGCATCGTGCTGGAAGCGACCGGAAAGGAGAAGGGAACGCTCGTGGATTATCGCGTGACGGGTAACCTCGCGACGGTGCAGGACAGAATTCAAGGGAACCAGGGTGTGGTGGCCAACAACCGTCCGTGAGAGGAGTGGGCGTTGTCCTCCGCCATGGAAGACAAGAGCATTCCGAGTTGTTGCGAGCACTTTGGATCGTTCTATCGCGGCAGCTCCGATCAACTCCTGGGCGAGTCTGACCTCGAAGTCGCCCGGCAGTCGCTCAAGCCAGGATTCGCGTGGCCACTTCGCCATGCACGTCGGTCAGGCGAAAATCTCGCCCACTGTAGCGGTAGGTCAGCCTTTCGTGATCGAGCCCCAGTAAGTGCAGCACCGTGGCGTGCAAATCGTGAACGTGAACTTTGTCAGTCGTGGCTCGATGTCCATATTCGTCAGTCTCGCCGTAGGCCATACCGCCGCGAACGCCGCCACCAGCCATCCACATCGTGAAGCCTTGAGGATTGTGATCGCGGCCGTTCTCGCCTTCCGCGAACGGCGTTCGGCCAAACTCTGCTCCCCAAATGACAAGCGTGTCATCGAGCAGCCCCCTGCTTTTGAGGTCCTTCAATAGCCCTGCGATGGGCCGATCCGTGGCGCGGGCAATTTTGCTGTGGCCCTCAACGAGGTCTTTGTGCTGATCCCACTTGTAACCGGTGGAGACCTGGATGTAGCGCACACCGGCCTCGGCAAGCCGCCGCGCGAGCAAGCACTGCCGCCCGAAATCATCCGTCTCCTTCTCGCCGATGCCGTAAAGAGCTTTGGTGGCCAGCGATTCGTCGTCCAGTTTCATCAGACCCGGAGCTTCGGATTGCATCCGAAACGCCAGCTCGAAAGATTCAATTAAACCTTCGATGTTCGGGTCGCGCTGGGCACGAGTCAGATGCTCGCGATTCAGGCGTTGAATCAAATCGAGCTGGCGGCGTTGCCGCGAGGAAGATAGCTCCAGGCTTTTCAGGAACGGTATTTCGGCTTGCGTGATCGGAACATCGGCGCTTCCGATAGGAGTGCCTTGGTAGGCTGCGGGCAGAAATGCGTTCGAGTAATTCTGCACACCGCCGTGAGCACGGAGCGGACTGATCGTGACGAAGCCCGGCAAGCTCTCGTTTTCCGTGCCCAGTCCGTAAGTGACCCAGGAGCCGACGGAGGGACGGACCAGGTTCGAAGCGCCGGTATGCATCCGCAAAGTCGCTTCACCGTGAGCTTGTCCTTCGGTGTGTAAGCTCCGAATCACGCAGAGATCATCCGAACAAGTGGCAATCTCAGTCAGCAGATTGGAGACCCAAAGCCCGGACTGCCCGTGCTGGCGGAATGACCAGGGGGAACCGAGCAGCGGCGGGGTTTTTTGACCTTATCCTCGCCGAAGGCTTGCGGAAGTTTGAAAGGACAAGGTTGACCGCTTTCGCGATTCAGGCGCGGCTTGTAGTCGAAGGTATCCGTCTGACTCGGGCCGCCGTGCATGAAAAGGAAAATGACGCGCTTGGCCCGCGGGGGATGGTGCGGCGTTTTGGGCGAAAGCGGTCCAAGCTGGGCCGCCGAGGATTTGGCTGCGGCGCAGAGGCCAGCGAAGGCGAGATAACCAAAGCCACAGGCCGCTTGTTTCAGCAACGTGCGGCGATTGACCCGAATCGGTTCCTGACGCGGGAAAAAGTTGTATGAGTTCATGGACGCGTTTCCTTCAAAGCCTAGTCCACATACAAGAATTGCGAACTGCACATCAACGCATGACAGAGTGAGGCCGAAGCAGCAATCTTGGATTCTTCGTTCACGCCCTTAGCGGCGGCTTCACGAGAGAAATCTGTGAGATAGCCGCGGGCAGACCGGATTTCCTCCGCCGAAGGGGTTCGTCCGAGAATCTCCATGTAGGTTGCACGCACGAATTCTTTCTCGTCTCGATCCTGCTTCCATAACTTCTCGGCCAGAATGCGCGCGGCATCTCGCACCAATTGCCCATTCATCAAAAAGAGCGACTGCGGTGCCACGACCGTCATGTTCCGGCGTCCGGAAACGGTCTGTGGGTCGGCAAAATCAAAGACCTGAAACTCCGGCCGAAGATCGTTGCGTATGACGGGTAAATACACGCTACGCCGCACGCTCTCGAGAGGTTTGTGCGGTTTGTCGCCCACGCCGGTGGCCTGATCGGGCAGATGCTTCACCACGGATTCCGCCGGAGACGCGTCCAGTTGTCCGCTGATTGCGAGAACGCTGTCGCGGAGGGCTTCGATGTCTAGCCGGCGGCGATTCATGCGCCACAACAGGCGATTTTCCGGGTCCGCGCGAAACGCTTTCTCACGATGTTCCGAACTCATCTGATAGGCGCGGCTCAAGACAATCTCGCGAATCATCCGTTTGAACGACCAATTCATTTCCATGAATCGGGCCGCGAGATAATCGAGCAATTCCGGATGCGATGGCCGTGCGCCCTGCCGGCCGAAATCGTCCACTGTAAGCACCAGTCCCGCACCGAAGAGGTGATGCCAAATCCGGTTCACTGCGACCCGGGCTGTCAAAGGATTCGCCGGATCGACGAGCCACTCGGCCAACTGCAAGCGCCCGCTTTGTTCCAAAGAAAAATTGCGGCGCGCGCCGTGGCTGGCCACTTGGACGAAACCGCGCGGCACGACTTCCCCGGGTCGATGTATTTCGCCGCGCACGCAAATCCGCGCGTCCGCAATTACCTCGCGATCGGACACGGCCATGGCCAAAGGCGGTTTGGGCGGCGAATTACTAGAGAGCTGCTTGATGTCGGCCGTGAGCGATTTGAGCGTTTCTTCGAGCTTGGAGATTTCCTCTTGAGTCGCCTGAAGATTGGCAGCGGGCGGTTGTTTAGCGGCGGTGGACGCGGCGAGTGGAGTTTCCTTTACATCGTTGGTTGCCGTCCCGATCTTTTTCTTGAGGTCGACAAGTCTCGTTTGAGACTTTTCCCGCTCCTTTTTTAGCACATCGAGCTTCTCGTCGTAAGCTAGCCATTCCCGGTAAAGCTTCTCACCGTCCTCGCCGAGCGGACGCAAATTCCAGCCGGACAGATCGCGCCGATGCAGCAGTTGGCCATGCACCGTTTCCGTGCTGCCGAAAATTCCGGCCATCGCGTAGTAATCCTTCGTCGGCACCGGATCAAACTTGTGGTCGTGACATCGGGCGCAACCGAGCGAAAGACCGAGAAACGCCTTGCCGACCGTATCGATCTGCTCATCGACGACATCCATGCGCAATTGTTCCTTGTCGTCGTCGCCGATGACTTTCGGTCCCAGCACTAGAAAGCCCGTCGCGATGATTTGCTCGTCCCGTTGCTTTTGTTCTGCGCTCGGGAGGAGGTCCCCCGCGATTTGCTCGCACACGAACTGATCGAACGGCTTGTCCTTGTAAAACGCCTCAATGACGTAGTTCCGAAATCGCCACGCGTCGTAATAAGTGAAGTTTTCGTCAGACCCGTTGGAATCGGCATAACGGGCGACATCCAGCCAGTGGCGCCCCCAGCGCTCCCCAAACTGCCTGGAAGCGAGCAACCGATCCACAACGCGCTCGATGGCTTCCGGCGAGTCGTCCTGTTGAAACGCTTTCAGGTCCTTGGACGACGGCGGCAAGCCGATGAGATCGAGCGTCAGGCGGCGCAGCAAGGTTTGCTTGCTCGCGGCTCGAGAAGGCGTGAGCCGCTTCTCTTCCAACGCGGCGAGGATGAAATGATCAATCGCGCCGAGCGGCCAGGTTTTCTTCTTCACAACGGGAGGTTTCGTCCGTTGGACCGGCTGAAAGGCCCAGTGATTGGTGAGAGTGGTGGCGAGGACTTTGGACTCGAAGAACTGATTGTTGGTATCGGCAAGCGCAGCGGAAACGAAAACGTCAAGGCACGCGAAGATGGCGAAAACAATCGCCGATCTGCTGAAAAGGTTGCGCGGCGAAGCCTCTTCCATACCGGGTCGTCGTTTACTCATCACCTCGCTAAAACCGCCAATCATAAACGTGAAGCGGTTGCCGATGCTGGCACAAGAATCGACACATACATCTTTCTCGTTGGACTTTATCGACCGTCTCTATGCTGGCAAGCCCTCGCTCTGCCTCAGAAGACCTTAAGAGAAACTCGGCGTAAATCTGACCTTTCCGCGACCTGCATTTTAGATTACACCTGCTGGTGCTCGGCGAATACTGTACGACGTACATTAATGGCTCATAATTCTCAAAATCCATTTCACCGCAAGGGTTGGTCTCGTCGCGAGTTGCTGCGAGCCGGCGCTCTAGGATTGTTTGGATTGTCCGTTCCTGGATTGCTCGAAGGTCGTGCCGCAGCAGTCACTGGCAGCAAGCCGGCCAGTTTCGGGCGCGCCAAATCCTGCATTCTCCTGTTCATGTGGGGCGGGCCGGCGCACCAGGACACCTGGGATTTGAAACCCGAAGCCCCGCTGGAAATTCGCGGCGAGTTTCGGCCCATTTCCACAAATGTTCCTGGCATCCAGATCTGCGAGCACTTTCCCGCTTGGCGCGACGTGTGGACAAACTTTGCCAGGTGCGTTCCATGACGCACGACAACGGTGATCACACGCTCTCCACTCATTATCTTCTCACGGGAGAGCCGCCTCCGCGCGATACCGACAAACGCGCTCAATGGCCGCATCTTGGCGCGGTACTTTCCGCGTTGGGGCGTGGACGCGGACCGCTCCCTCCGTTTGTCTCAATGCGACCAAAGCTTCCGAACGACGTCCCGCGTTTCGTGGAACAGAGCCAAGGGCAATTCGGCGGCTGGCTCGGGCCGTTGCACGATCCGCTGACCATCGATGCCGATCCCAGCCTGCCGGATTATCGCGTGGGAGAACTGACGCTGCATCCGGAGATTTCGGTGGAACGCCTGGATCAGCGGAAAAAGTTATTGGCGAATCTCGATCGGCGGCTGGCTGGATTCAATGCTCACTTTGCGGCTCTTGACTTGAACCACCGCCGGGCCTTCGAACTCCTAACTTCCGCCGGGACTGAACGCGGGGCTTTTAACCTCGATGAAGAACCGCGCGCAATCCGTGAACGCTACGGCTTGAATCCGCATGGCCAATCGGTCTTGCAGGCACGCCGGCTGGTCGAGCGCGGCGTTCCGCTGGTCACCGTGTTCTGGCCGAATGATGGGATCAAGAATGTGAGCGTTTACTGGGATACGCACAGCAAGAACTTCACGGATTTGAAGACACGGTTGATGCCGGTGGCCGATCAAGCGTTTGCCGCGTTATTGGATGATCTGCAAGAGCGCGGGATGCTCGACGAAACGCTCGTGATCTGGACTGGGGAGTTTGGCCGCACTCCGCGCGTGGGACAACGATCCAGCGACGCCGGAGCTGGAGCCGATGGGCGCGATCACTGGGCAGGGTGTTTCACCAGTGTCCTCGCCGGCGGTGGGGTGAGAGGCGGCTACGTCCATGGTCGCAGCGACGCCCAGGCCGCCTATCCTGCGGAGAATCCGGTTGCACCCCGGGACCTGATCGCCAGCGTTTATCATCTGCTCGGCGTATCGGAGGAACAAGTGTTGACGGATGCCGGAGGGCGCCCCCAGTTCGTTCGGTCAGGGAAACCTATTACGGATCTTTTCGTCTGAGCGGTTCGCCAAGCGCGACAATTGATCGGAGAGGAGGCGGAGTCATTGGTGATGGCTGTACTGCAGATGCGTCGAAAGACGTTGTTCGATCAGAAGCTCCACAAGGACAGAGACTTCTCAGTTCAGCACCGCTTGACGGGTGAGTGGATTCCGCTAACCGAAGGTCAGTTTCACGATTTGATAACGATGACATTTGCCAATTGTCTGGAAGCGTTTCCGCGGTGCCCGTGGAACGTCCGTCGGGGTCTCCGGCGTTTTCGGCGTATCGCCATCGGACGCGTCCAAAGCGCGTTGGACCGGATTGAAGTCCAGTGGTGGGGTTTTGGAAATGAGCAACCCGTAGTTTAACGTGTGATTGCGCCCCTCGCAAAGTTCATTGACTGGTATTCCCTTCAGGTCGTCGCGTTGCTCCCGCTTGGTTCGAACGAAACCTTCCAGGTGAGCTTCGATATAAAATTGAGTTCACTCGCTAATGAAACTCGTCTTCTATCTACGCATGACTAAAAGGTGCTTCGGCATTCTCGCCGTGTATTCACTTGCGAACATGCACGTCCACGCCGAACAGACCGGCCCCGCACGCCGTGTGTTGGCAGCCGATGACTCCACGCACCGATTGGCCATCGTCGCGCAGGATGGTTCCCTCGAATGGGAAATGAAGATCGGGGCCATTCACGACGCCTCGGTGTTGCCGAACGGGAACATCCTCTTCCAGCAGGGATGGACAAAGATCATCGAAGTCACGCCTGATAAAAAGACTGTCTGGGAATACGATGCAGCCAGGAGTAATGGCAACGAAGGCAAGCGCGTCGAAGTGCATGCTTTCCAGCGGCTCGATGATGGATTGACGATGATCGCCGAGTCGGGCGTTGGTCGAATCATCGAAGTGGACAAGGCCGGGGGAATGCGTCGTGAGGTGAAACTGAAGGTGAACAACCCGAATCCGCACAGCGACACCCGCCTAGTCCGCAAAATTGCCAATGGCAATTACCTCGTCGCCCACGAAAGCGACGGCTTCGTCCGTGAGTACGACGCCACCGGGAAGATTGTCTGGGAATACGAAGTGCCCCTATTTGGCAAGGCGCGCAAGAGCGGCCACGGTCCCGAGGCGTTCGGAAACTATGTTTTCAGCGCCAGCCGCCTTGCCAATGGCAACACACTTATCGGTACGGGTAACGGTCATAGCGTTCTCGAAGTGACGCCGCAGAAGGAGATCATCTGGAAGGTCGAGCAGAACGATTTACCCGGCATCACCCTGGCGTGGGTGACGCGGGTCGAGCGATTGCCCAATGGCAACATTCGTTTGGGCAACTGCCATGCTGGCCCGGATAATCCGCAGTTCATCGAGATCACGAAGGACAGGAAAGTCGTCTGGTCCTTCAAGGACTGGACAAACTTCGGCAACTCCATGCCCGTGCAAGCGGTGCTGGAAGCCAAGGAGTGAGATGCAGGAAGGTGGCGACAACGAGCAGGGTCCATTGGAGCGCCGAACTGGAGTTCGACCCTTCCTGTTGGCTGCGGCGTTCTTAAGCTTCTCAGTGACGGCTCATACCGCCGAATTCACTGCCGCCAACCTCGCGTTCTTCGAATCCAAAATTCGCCCGTTGCTTGCCGAGCATTGCTACTCCTGCCACAGCAGCAAAGCGGAGAGGCTTAGGGGCGGGCTTCACGTGGATTCTCTGGAAGGTTTGTTGAAGGGCGGCGACAGCGGTCCGGCTATCGTTCCTGGTGATGCCGAGAACAGTTTGCTCATCAAAGCCGTTCGGTACACGAATCCGGACCTCCAGATGCCGCCGAAGAACAAAAAGCTTGCCGATCACCAGATCGCCGACCTCGCAAAATGGATCCATAGCAGAGCGTCCTGGCCTGCAGCAGAACAAGCCAGCGCGTCGCCACCCGCGAAGTCGTCTCACGAGATTATGGAGAAGGACAAGAGCTGGTGGGCCTTCCAACCCATTCGTCGGCCCGACCCACTCCGCAACAATCGTAAATCATCGGTCGCAAATCCCATTGATGCCTTCATTCTCGCCGAACTTGCCGTTAAAGGGCTCAAGCCCAATCCAATCGCGACCCGGCGCGAACTCATCCGGCGCGCGTATTTTGATCTCATCGGTCTGCCACCGTCCCCCGAGCAAATCGCCGCGTTCGCGAAGGACAAATCGACGGAGGCCTGGCCACGGCTGATCGATCATTTGCTCTCGCTGCCGCAATACGGCGAGCGTTGGGGCCGGCACTGGCTCGACGTCGCACGTTTCGCCCAGAGCAACGGCTACGAGCGCGACGGAGAAAAGCCCGAGTCCTGGCGCTACCGTGATTACGTGGTGAAGTCTTTCAACGAAGACAAACCTTACGATCAGTTCGTTAAGGAACAGATTGCCGGCGACGAACTCGACCACGTGACGTTCGATTCCATCATTGCCACCGGCTTTCAGCGCCTGGGCGTGTGGGACGACGAGCCGGACGATAAGCGCATGGCGGAGTTCGACGAATTGGACGACGTGCTCTCCACGACGGGCAGCGCCTTTCTCGGGCTCACCATCGGCTGCGCGCGTTGCCACGACCACAAGTTCGATCCCATTCCACAGACGGACTATTACCAGCTCCTCAGCTTCTTCCGGAACATCCGCCTGAGCGAAAGCGCCAAATACAGCCTCGATTCGCCGAACTATGTCCCGCTCGCCGAGCCAACGAAAGTGAAGGAATGGCAGCTTGCGCAGAAAGCGAAGCTGAAGCCGATCGAGGACCAGCTTGTCACCGCGACGAACGACGCGGATAAGAAGAAGCTCTCAAAGCAGATTGAGGATGTGAAGGGTGAAAGGCCTCCGTTCGACTTCGCACTCGTTGTGCGCGAACGCGGCATCCAACCGCCGGCAACGCACGTGTTGATTCGTGGCAATGCAGGCAATCCGGGCTCCGAAGTACAACCCGCATTTTTGACCGTGCTCGGCGCCCGCCCGCCTGCGCTCGCCATACCTGCGCCAGGCGCAACGAGCATCGGACGCCGCCGCGCATTTGCCGATTGGATCGCCAGCGCCGCGAATCCGCTCACCGCACGGGTGATGGTGAACCGCATCTGGCAGCATCATTTCGGGCACGGTCTGGTGAAGACCACCTCGGACTTCGGGCGCGCCGGCGCGCCGCCCACGCATCCCCAGCTGCTCGATTGGCTGGCCGCGGAATTTATTGAGAACGGCTGGTCGATCAAGAAGCTGGACAAGACCATCATGCTCTCGCAGACCTACCAGTTGTCTTCACACGCGGAGGATGCGACGGCCAACGCGGCCGACCCCGGCAACGATTTGCTGTGGCGACAGAATTTGCGTCGTCTCGAAGCCGAAGCCCTGCGTGATACGATTCTCGCCATGAGCGGGAACCTGAATCCAAAGATGGGCGGCCGTGGATTCTTCCCGCGGCTCAGCGGGGAAGTATTGGCGGGCCAATCGCGTCCCGGTCTCGACTGGGAAATCTCCAGCCCCGCGGAACTTTCACGTCGCAGCCTCTACGCCTATGTCCGTCGCACGATGCCGGTGCCGATGCTCGATGCATTCGATTACAGCAACACGACCTCGCCGCTCAGCGAGCGTCCGATGACCACGGTTGCTCCTCAGTCCTTGCTCATGCTCAACGACGCGTTCATGAAGCAACAGGCGGGAGGGCTGGCGGATCGAATAGCGAAAGAAGTGGGTGACAAACCGGATCCATTCATTGCACGCGGTTTTGAACTGGCGGTTGGACGCGAGCCGACGAAACAGGAGCGCCGGCTTTCCCGTGATTTCATTCAGCGTCAGGAGAAGGCATTCGCTGCGCTGCGGACGCGGTTGACGTTCAGGCCCGACGTTCCCACCTCGCTTTCGGTGAGTTATCTCGAAAAACTCAAAGGCGAACACTTCCTCATCGGGCCGCAGGCAGGCTGGAGCTATTATCGCGGTCGCTGGTCGGGCGCGTATGAAGGCATCCGCACGATGGAGCGCGATCGCGGGCCATTTGTGCTCGCGACACTGCCTGGATTCTCCAATGGCGTCGTGGAAACCAAGGTTGTTCTGCACACCGCGTGCGAATCCGCCGGCCTGCTTTTTCGCGCTTCCGCGAAGGAACACGAGGCGCACGGCTACGAAGTGGTGATCGAGCCGCGCGAGCAACGAGTTCTTCTGCGTCGTCACTCGGGCGAACTCACCACCCTCGCGCAAAGCTCAGCGCCCGTTCCCACCGGCCAGAGCCTGCCACTGAAGGTTCAGTTTGACGCCGCCCGCATTCGTGTCTGGCTGAGCGACAACTCGAAGCCAATCCTGGAATTCACCGACCCCAAGCCGATTCTCATCACCGGGCAGGTCGGCGTGCGAGCCTGGGGCGCGGCGGTGAGCGTTGACGATCTGGTGCTCCGTCCCGACGGCGCCTCGTCGATGGCCGTCCTTGACGAGCAGCTCGCAGCTCCCGACCGTCGAGCGTTACAGGCCTTCTGCCTCCTTCTGCTGAATTTGAACGAAGTCGTGTACGTCGATTAACTGTGACCAGCCGCCAGTCAAACCGAACTCTCTGCGTGGGCACCCGCCGCGAATTCATTTGGCAGATGGGCGCGGGCTTCACCGGCCTCGCGCTGACGGCGTTGTTGGATCAAGATGGCTTCTTCGGCTCGAAAGCTACGGCGGCGGCGCCCGCGGCAAACTCCGTCACACCGAACATCGCACCTGCGCTCAAGCGCGCGAAGTCCTGCATCTTTCTTTTTATGTACGGCGGGCCGTCCCAGATGGACCTGTTCGACTACAAGCCCGAGCTGCAAAAGCGCCACGGACAGACCGCGAATCTCGAGCAGCGCCGGCGCGACGTCGCGGCCGGCAAGCTGCTCGGTTCCAAGCGCAGCTTCCAACAACACGGCCAGTCCGGCCAGTGGTGCTCGGATGCCCTCCCGCGGCTGGCGACGCAAATGGACAAGCTTGCCGTCATCAAGTCGCTTTACTCCGACAGTTTTGCCCACGGCTCGGCGATGTTGCAGATGAACAGCGGACGGATCATCCAAGGCTATCCTTCGATGGGCTCGTGGCTGAGTTACGGACTGGGCAGTTCGAATCGGAGCCTGCCGGGTTATGTGGTAATGCTCGATCCGCGCGGCGGACCGATCAGTGGCGCGGCAAATTGGTCGAGCGGTTTCATGCCGGCGGCGTATCAAGGCACGGTCTTTCGCGCCAGCGGTCAGCCGATCCTGAATCTCGATTCCGCCTCGGGCCTGACTGCGCCCATGCAGCGCGATCTCATCACCACGGCGAATGCGCTCAATGCCGGGCATTTCTCCAGACATCCGGGCTACTCGGAATTGCAGGCGCGCATCGCCACCTATGAACTCGCTTTCCAACTTCAAACCACCGCTCCCGAAGCGCTCGACCTCGCGCAGGAGACCGACGCCACCAAGGACATGTACGGATTGAACGATCCCAAAACGGATCATCCGATCGCGCTCGGGCCGGCGCCGTTTGGAAGGCAATGCCTCGTGGCGCGGCGTCTCGTCGAACGCGGAGTGCGCTTTGTCCAGATTTACCACGGCGGCGGACATCAGCAGCAGAACTGGGACGCCCACTACGGTGTGGAAGAGAACCTGAAGATCCATTGTCCCGAGATCGACAAACCCATCGCCGCGCTGCTGCGCGACCTCGAACAGCGGGGTCTGCTCGACACAACGCTCGTCGTCTGGGGCGGTGAGTTCGGACGCCAGGCTCTCGTGCAGGGCGGCGGTGATGGACGCGATCACAATCCGAAAGGGTTCACCTACTGGCTGGCAGGCGGTGGCGTAAGGCCCGGCAGTTACGGCGAGACGGACGAACTGGGCCACGAAGCGGCGCGGGACAAACATCACATTCGCGATCTGCACGCGACCATCCTTCACCTGATGGGTCTCGACCACCGCAAGCTCACCTATTTCTACGGCGGGCTGAACCAGAAGCTTACCGGCGTGATCGAGCCTGAACTTATTCAGGGCATCTTAGCTTGAGGGCGTGCAGAAACACTACGGCACACGCGTGACTTCACATTTTCGTAATCAAAGATCCGCCAACCAATGTCGATCCTAGAGCCACCGACAAGCGAAGGTGGCATGAGTGAAATGTTTAGCCCTAGAAGGTTCTCCACCGTCCTTGACTCACTCGCCCTTGTTTTGCTTTTGTCCGAAACGGTGGCGCCATTGGCCACCCTGGGCGCACCGACGACAGCGTCTCCCCTCAACGTCGATTGGCCGGCCTATCTCGGTGATAAAGGGCGAAGCCTCTACTCACCTCTCCAGCAGATCAATCGGAGCAATGTCGCTCAACTGAAAGTCGCCTGGACCTACGACACCGGTGACAAAGGGGAATACCAGGCCAACAATCTTATCATCGCCGGCGTGCTTTACACCGCCTCGCCCACGCGCAAGGTCATCGCCCTTGATGCCGCCACTGGTCGCGAACTCTGGAAATGGAATCCTCAATCCGAAAGAGCCGGAGGCGCAGCCGCGAGGCAGCGCGGTCTCGTCTTCTGGCAAAACGAAACCAACGGCGAGCAGCGACTCTTCACCGCGGTGGGCAATTATCTCTACGCGCTGGATCCGAAATCCGGCCAGACCATCCGAAACTTCGGCCAGAATGGGTCAATTCACCTGGGTTCGGGCTTGGATGTGGATGGGACACCGGGCGTCGGCCTGAACACACCCGGCGTCACGTACAAGGATCTTCTGATCATCGGTGGCATTGGCGGCCCCGGTGCCGTCCGGGCCTTCGATGTAAGAACCGGCGTGCGGCGCTGGATATTTCATCTCATTCCGCGTCCGGGGGAATTAGGTTACAATACCTGGCCTGCTGAGGCCTACAAAACCGCGACCGGCCTCATGCCATGGTGCGGTCAATCGTTGGACGAAAAACGTGGGATCGTTTACGTCCCTACCAAAACGGCGGAACCCGATTTCTACGGCGGCAATCGGCACGGAATGAATCTCTTCGCGAACAGCCTGGTCGCCCTCGACGCCTCAACGGGAAAACGCCTGTGGCATTACCAGCTCGTACATCACGATCTCCTCGACAAAGACCTGCCCTGTCCTCCGGTCTTATTGACCGTGACCCAAGGTGGCAAAAAAATCGACGCTGTCGCTCAGGGCACCAAACACGGTCTGTTGTTCGTGTTTGATCGCGTCAGCGGCGAGCCGCTTTGGCCGATTGAGGAGAGACCAGTTCCACAGTCGGACCTTCGTGGCGAGCAGGCCTGGCCGACACAACCCTTTCCCACCAAGCCTGCGCCGCTCATGCGGCAACGATACACGGAAGCAGATGCCTCAGACATTTCACCGCAAGCTTATACCAATACGTTGGACCGAATCCGAGCCTCGCCGAACCTCGGGCCATTTCCCGCACCGAGTCTGAAGGAGACGGTCATGTTCCCAGGGTTCGACGGAGGCATGGAATGGGGTGGCGGTGCCGCCGATCCTGACGGGATTTATTACGTCAACATCAACGAGATTCCCTGGCTTATGCAAATGGTCGAGACGCGCCGCGCCGATGGCACATCCGTTCCCCGCGGCGAGCGGGATTACATGGCTTTCTGCGCACCCTGTCACGGCCTGGATCGCGCGGGCAACCCGGCGGGTGGATTTCCCTCCCTCATCGATGTGGCGAGCCGAAAACCTCGCGAACAATTGTTCCTGATAACAAAACAAGGCGTGGGACGGATGCCCGCCTTCGATCAACTTTCCGATGCTCAGCGCAATGCCATTCTGGATTATGTTCTCAGTGGGCCGCAACCCGCGGCGTCGCGTCGCGAAGATGGAAATAATGCCCCGACATCTCCGGACATGACTCCCCCGTATGCGTTCTCTGGATTCCATCGGTGGTTCGATGCGGAAGGTTATCCCGCCATCAAGCCGCCTTGGGGCACCTTGAACGCCGTGGACCTGAATACCGGCGACATCAAGTGGAAGATTCCGCTGGGGGAATATCCCAAACGGAAAGCCCGTGGGCTCCCGCCAACCGGCACGGAAAATTATGGTGGTCCTGTAGTGACAGCGGGCGGCCTTGTTTTTATCGGCGCCACCGCGGATGAAACCTTCCGGGCATTTGATAAGCAGACAGGCGCCATCCTCTGGCAGGCCGTGCTACCGTTTGGGGGCAACGCAACCCCCAGCACCTATATGATCAATGGCCGCCAATTTGTCGCGATCTCCGCAGGAGGCGGGAAGTCCGGCCGCCCCGCTGGCGGCAAAATCGTCGCTTTCGCCCTTCCGGAATCCGCGCCCAACTAAGCATTGCACGGCAGGCACCGACATGAATACGCAATTCAACGTGCCTTCCACGGTCCTCGTCGGCGGTGGCGCCAGCCAGCAACTCGCCGCGCAGGCCGCGTGGGTTGGCGGGCGGCGCGCGTTGCTCGTTACCGACGCCACCATGGTGGCCGGCGGATTGGCCGGGCGCTGCGTCGAAGAGCTTAAGGCCACGAGCATTTCCACCACGGTATTCGCGGGTGTGCAACAGGACCCGACCGATCAAAATGTCCGCAGCGGCCTAGCGCTACTTCGAGAAGGAACCTGCGATTTCGTCATCGGGCTGGGCGGCGGCAGCCCGATGGACGCAGCCAAAGTCATTGCCGTCGCGGCGACGAATGACGTGCCCGTCCGTGAATTTGCCGGTTACCATCGCATCGTCCGGCCCGGCCTGCCGCTGCTGTTGATCCCCACCACCGCCGGCACGGGCAGCGAAGTGACCAAGGTGGCCGTCATCACCGACACGCAACGCGATGTGAAAATGATGATGCTGGACGCCCACTTGCTCGCGCGTGTCGCACTCGTGGATTTTGAATTGAGCCTGACCATGCCGCCCCCGCTGACGGCACACGTCGGTGTGGACACCCTCACGCATGGCATCGAAGCTTACGTGTCGCGAAAGGCGAACGGGCTGACCGATCCGCTGGCGATGGAGTGCATCCGGCTGACGGCGTCGCATCTGTTCACCGCGTGGCAGGAGCCAGGCCATCGGCGCGCCCGCGAAGCCATGATGCTGGCTGCGTGCCTCGGTGGCATGGCCTTCGCCAATAGCAGCGTTTGCCTGGTGCATGGGATGAGCCGGCCGCTGGGAGCGATCTTTCATCTCCCGCATGGCTTGTCGAATGCGTTGCTCCTGCAGGAAGTTACCCGCTGGTCGATCCGCGGCGCGGTGTCGCGTTACGCGCACATCGCCCGGCTGATCGGAGCGGCGGGGATGGATGCACCTGATGAGGTGGCTGCTCCTGCGCTGGCCGAATACCTGGGAGACTTGAATGCCAGGCTGGGCATAGGCCGCCTGCGCGATTTCATTAAGGTGGACCGCGAGGCGTTCGAGCATAAGTTACCGGCAATGGCGGAGGCAGCCATCGCTTCGGGCAGCCCGCAGAACAACCCGATCGTTCCCTCCGCTGCGGAAATCATCGAACTCTATCGTAGGGTGTGGTGAGCTTGAGAAAAATCGAGAGCATTAGCGAATGTCCCATAGTGCGTGAAACATTGAATGTCCACCATCCTCACGGCCACCGAAGTGACTGTGCGTTACGGGAATCGCGCCTTGCTGGACGGCGCCACGCTCGGTATCCAGGAGGGCGAACGCATCGGCCTGGTGGGACGCAATGGCAGCGGCAAGACCACGTTCCTCCGTCTCCTCGCCGGGTTGCAATCGCCTGATGCGGGCGAAATCACGCGGCGGCGCGATCTCGTGGTCAGTTATTTGCCGCAGGATTTCTCCCTCGACGCAACCAAGTCCGTCCAAGAGAACGTCCGCGATGGCGCGCAGCATGTGCTCGGCTTGATTGCGGAGTTTGAATCGCTGCCCGCCACGTCGAAACGGCACGAGGAGCTTGAGCACCGCATCACCACGTTCGAAGGCTGGTCGCTCGACCAGCGCATCGCCAGCGCGATGGACCACCTGAACTGTCCCGCCGGCGACCGGCGCATTGACACGCTCTCCGGCGGCGAGAAGCGGCGCGTCGCCATGTGCCGCGCCCTCGTCTCGCGACCGGACTTCCTCATCCTTGATGAGCCGACGAACCATCTCGACCCGGAATCCATCGAGTGGGTGGCGGAGTTTCTGGACGATTTCCAAGGCACGTTTCTTGTCGTCACGCACGACCGCTATTTCCTCGATCGCGTCGCACGTCGCCTCGTGGAACTGGCCGACGGCCAGTTCTTTTCGCACGACGGCGGCTACACCGATTACCTGCTGGCCAAGGCGGAGCGCCAGGCAGCGGACGCCACTATCGAGCACAAGCGGCAGATGTTCCTGAAGAAGGAACTGGCCTGGGTGCGGCAAGGCCCGCGCGCCCAGCGCAGCAAGCAGAAGAACCGTTTCGAACGCTACTACGACACCGCAGCGCAGGACGGCCCGGCCATCGAGGAGGACGTCGAGCTGTGCATCCCGCCGCCGCCGCCGCCGCTCGGCAATCGCGTCGTCGAGGTCAGCAACCTCGGCATGGACCTCGGCGGGCGCACGCTGTTCCGCGGATTCAACTTCACTTTCGAGAACGGCCGGCGTATCGGCGTCGCGGGCCGCAACGGCCTGGGCAAAACCACCTTCCTTCGCCTCCTCCTCGGCCAACTCGCGCCCACCACGGGCACGGTCAAGGTCGGCCAGCTGACGCGGTTTAACTACGTGGACCAGGGCCGCCTCCAACTGCGCGAAGAACGCACCGCCCTCGAAGAGGTCAGCGACGGCGCGGAGTTCGTGCTCTTCGGCGACGCCCATCTCTCCTTGCGCGCCTACCTCAAGCGGTTCCTCTTCGCCGACGACCGCATCACCACCCAGGTGAAACACCTCAGCGGCGGCGAGCGCAGCCGGCTGTTGCTCGCGCGCATCCTGAAAAACGGCGGCAACTTCCTCATCCTCGACGAACCCACCAACGACC
>Ga0184635_10000108_pt1 | contig 16900 bp, 17 predicted proteins | sample PLM3_30_b2_FD_133147 | JGI IMG/M metagenome (GOLD analysis project Ga0184635, IMG submission 133147) | Groundwater sediment microbial communities from an aquifer in East River, Colorado, USA - PLM3_30_b2 | ecosystem: Environmental > Terrestrial > Soil > Riparian zone | place: USA: East River...
GACGTCGGCGTCCTGCGCGTGGGTGCGAACGGCGAGGGCACAGCGAACGTGCCGAAGGCCCGATCCGCGAGAGATCCAATGCACGCGGTACTCCCGCGGGGCGGGCGACGTGTACGCGGTCGTGACCACTTCGACGGAGTGGCCACGCCCGTGGAGGAAGTCGGCAAGCGCGGGTGCATGGCTCGCGGGCCCGCCCGGATCAGGCGGCCAGATCCCGGAGACCACGACGACCCTCACAGCGTGGTTTCGCCGACCAGGCGTGTCGGATCGTCGCCGATCTCGGCATGGAGGCGTGCGAGCACCACCGCCCACGCCGCGGCGAACACGAGGGTCGAAACGAGCACAGCAACAGCCGCTCCCGTCGCACCCCACTCGGCTCCGAGCACGGCGACGAGCGGGATGGCGACGATCGTCTCGAGCCCGTGCGTGAGGATGCGCAACCGTGGCCGACCCACGGTGACCGGGAGGGACTTCGTCCAACCGATAGCGAACTGGATCGCCGCTGCGAGCAGGACGATGCGCGCGGCATCGACAGCCGGCACGTACTCCTGGCCGAAGACGACCTCCACGAGCCAGGGCATTGCGACGAAGAAGACCGGCACGGCGACGAGCATCAAGGCGGCGGCTCCGAGCGTGTACTTGCGGATGCCGGCGAGAACGCTCACATGCCCGCCGCGTTCCCAGTCGCGAGTCTGCTCGGTCAACAGCATGAGTCGGGCAGGGGAGCTCGCGGCCGCAAGTCCCGTCTGCGGTGTCTGGGCGATGCGGAAGAGGCCGACCTGGGTCGGCCCGGCCACGACCCCGAGAACGACGGGAACGAGCGTCGTTCTCGCCGAGATGACGCCCGTCGCGATGCTCGACTGGGCCACGAACGAGCGGATCCCCGGGACGTCCTCCCCGAGTCCACGCGGTTCGACGCGCGGAAACCGGCGGAGCGCAACCACTCCGACGATGCAGACGGCCGCGGTCGATATGCATTGTGCGACGACCATCGCCACGAGCGCCTCGGTCACGCCGTGCTGCACGCCGACCGCGATCGCGATGAGCCGGAGCGCGGCCGAGCCCAGCTGATACGCCCCCCGAAGGTCGTAGCGGCTGTGGAGGAGAAGCGCAGTCGCACCCACGTTCTCGGGCGCCTGGACGAGTGGGATTAGGGCTGCGGCGAGGAGCGCCGTTCCGACTCCCGGTTCGCCGAAGATCGCGTCAGCGGCAGGAGCAAGGACGACCAGAATCGCCGTCGCGATCGCGCCTCCGAGCACCTTGAACAGCAGCATCTGCCTGAAGAGCCGGCGCAGCCGTCCCCAGTCCTCCGCGGCGACATAACGGAAGCCGTACTTCGTGAGCGATTCCTCCACGGTCAGGTCGAGCAGGGTCTGGAAGAAGCCGACGACGAAGAGCGCCGTTGCGAACACGCCGAACTCCTCGAGCCCGAGGACCCGAGCGGCGACGATCGAGGCGAGAAATGTGCATGCGACGGCGCCGTAGATCCATGCGGCCGTCGCTGACCGGCGCCGGAGGAGGCGGGCAGACATCGGACGGTCAGTGTAGGAGGTGGGGTCAGACCCCCCGACACGTCATTCTCGGACATCGTCGGGGATCTGGACCCCTTTCCGACCCAGCACTCGTCCAGGACACGCCCATGTGGACAGGGCTGGCCCCCTCCGGGTCAGACCCCGATTCCGCCGAACGTCGCGCCTATAGTCCGCAGTGGCGACTTCGTCGCTCGAGCGCACGTCGATGCCGTCCAGCCTTCGCACCTTCGTCGACCGTGAAGCCCTCGGGGCACTGCTTTTGGCCGGCTCGGTTCCGCTCCTGTTCCTCCACGAGCGCTACCAGCCGGAGCTCGGCGTCGACGTGGGCTCGACCTCGATCGACGTGCGGCTTTCCGATGCCGCCCTCCTCGTCGTCGTCATCGCAGCCGCGAGCGTGGCTCTTCGCCACGGCCTCGACCGCCTTCGGCCGGCCAAGCTCCTGTGGGTCCCTGGCGTCGCCCTACTTGCCTGGCTCACGTTTGCGACCTTTCGACCCGCCTCGCAGTCTGACGCGCTCTTCGACGACCACGTCGTCAGCTTTCTCAAGCTCGGCGAGTACGCGCTCCTGACGCTCGCCGTTCCATTCCTCGTCCGGCGCGCAGAGGACCTGACGCTGGTCCTGGGCGGCATCGTTCTCTGGGCTGCCGTCGCCGCGGGAGTCGCTCTCGTCCAGTTCTTCGGACTGGACGTCTTCGGGGCATGGAACGCCGGCTGGCGCCAGCCCTCGTTCCTCGGCCATCACGACCTGGCGGCCCTCGCCGCCGTCGCGATTTCGCTGGCCGTCGCGGGGATCGTCACTGGAAGAGCGAGGATCCCGGCCAAGAGCCTCTTCGCGGCGGCCCTGCTCGCGGGGATTCTCGGACTCGTGCTCGCAGGCTCGGTCGCGGCTGCCGGTGGCCTCGGACTGGGATCGGCAGCTCTCTGGATCTGCGCGCGGGGCCGCTTCGCGCCGTCCGGTCGGCGGACGCTCGCGCTCGTCGCGGTCGTGGCGGTCGTTGCCGGCGGGGTCGCCGCAGTCCGGGGAGACGCCCTGGAGGACTTTCTCCGTTTCGTGGGTGTTCGTGGGGACGACCCGCCGCAGGGAGTCGAGACCTACTCGCAACGCACGGTTCTCGCGTACATCGGGCTGCGGATCTGGCGGGACAACCCGATCCTCGGAGTGGGTTGGCAACGTTCGTCCCGTCCCGAGATCTTCGAGCCGTACGTTCCCGACGCACGTGAGCGCTTTCCCGACGTCGTCGACCTCGCGTTCCCGGCGGAAGGTCGCGAATGGGGCGTCCAGAACCTCTACATCCAGATGCTGGCCGACGCAGGCGTGATCGGGCTCACGCTCCTCCTGATGGTCGGAGCAGCTGGTCTCGTGCTCGGCTGGCGGACGTCGACGTACGCCAATCACCCGTGGGCAGCCGGTGCCGGGCTGGCGTCGCTCTGCGCGCTCCTCGTCCTGGCCGGAGAATGGGCCTCGCTCGGAATCGTCTCAGGCATCCCGTTACAGGCGGCCATGTGCCTCATGCTCGGTCTGGCGGCTGCGGGAGCAGCGACGGTCGAGGAGGAGGTAGATGTCTGACGCATACCTCGACCCTCCGAGGTCGATGACGACCTACGCTGTCCGGGGGCCGCTCGTCCGCTGGCTGCGTGAGCAGGCGAAGGACGCGCACAGCGCTCTCGGCCCGTACCGCGTGCTGGACGTCGGCTGCGGCGTGAAACCGTACGAGCCCCTCTTCGGCCCGTACGCGAGGTCGTACGTCGGCGTCGATCCGGTCGACAACCCGCGCGCCGAGCTGCGCGGCTCGGTCGAGGCGCTCCCGGTCGAGGATCGAAGCTTCGACGTCGTTCTCTGCAACCAGGTGCTCGAGCACTGCGACGAGCCGGCGCAGGCCGTGCGCGAGCTCCGGCGCGTCACCGTCCCCGGGGGTCGTGTGCTCGCCTCGACCCACGGCGTCATGCCCTATCACCCGTCCCCGACCGACTACTGGCGCTGGACCCACGCCGGTCTCGAGAAGCTCTTCCTCGAGAACGGTGCCTGGGGGTCGGTTACCGTGACGCCCGCTTCCGGCACCAGCGCCTGCATCGCGATGATCATCTCGATCAACCTCAGCCTTGCCCTACGCCGCTTTCACCTTCGAATTCTCGCCGGCCCACTGGTTGCGGTGCTCAACGGTGTCGCGGAGACGGTCGACTCCCACTCCGCACGGCTTCGCTCGCCGGGACAGGGCGGGACGCTCTTCGCGAACTTCCACGTGGTCGCCGAGGTGACGACGTGAAGGTCATGGTGACGGGCGGCGCGGGCTTCATCGGCTCGAACATCGTCCGCGCGCTTCTCGTCCGGGGCGACGCCGTGAGGGTGCTCGACAACTTCTCGACCGGAAGCCGAACGAATCTCGCCGGTCTCGAGGAAGACGTCGAGCTGGTCGAAGGCGATCTTCGCTCCTACGAGCGCGTTCACGCCGCGGTGCGGGGCGCCGAGATCGTGCTGCACCAGGGCGCGCTGCCGTCGGTCCCGCGTTCGGTCCAGGATCCTCTGACGACGACGGCGGTCAACATCGAGGGAACGCTGAACGTGCTGCTCGCCGCACGCGACGAGAGCGTGCGACGCATCGTCAACGCGTCTTCGTCGTCCGTCTACGGGAACGCCGGCGCCCTTCCGAAGGTCGAGGCGCAGTCTCCCGATCCGATCTCGCCCTACGCGGTGGCGAAGCTCGCGGCCGAGCGGTTCTGCACCAGCTTCAGCCGCGTGTACGAGATGGAGATCGTGTCCCTGCGGTACTTCAACGTTTTCGGGCCGCGCCAGGATCCGGCCTCGCAGTACGCGGCTGTGGTTCCGCGGTTCATCCGCGCGATCGCGGCAGGCGAGCCCGTGACGATCTACGGCGACGGGGAGCAGTCGCGCGACTTCACCTACGTCGACAATGTCGTTGCCGCAAACCTGCTCGCTGCGGAGGCAGCGGGTGTCCACGGCGAGATCGTCAACGTCGCGACCGGTGGCTCGATCACCGTGAACGCGCTGGCGGACGCGGTCGGAGCCCTTCTCGGTCGCACGGTCGAGAAGGTGTACGAGCCTGCGCGCGAGGCGGACGTCCGCGCGTCGTGGGCCGATCTCGACGAAGCGAAGCGTGTGCTCGGCTACGAGCCGCAGGTCACGTTCCAAGACGGCCTACGGCGAACAGCGGACCACCTGCTCGACGGAAAGGAGTAGACGACCGATGCCACACAGCTTCGGCTCGATCGACGAGCTCGGCGAGGGCTATGGGTTTCGCAAGGTGCGGAGGGAGCTCGGCGTAACCGCCTTCGGCGTGAACGCGATCGTGATGCCACCCGGATACGTCGGCTTCCACCACTATCACGACACCCAGGACGAGCTCTACTTCGTCCACTCGGGCGAAGCGCACGTGGAGGTCGAGGGTGAGGAGCGCGTTCTCGGCCCCGGAGGCCTTCTCCACGTCGAGTCGACGACGCCACGGGAGGTCTCGAACGGGAGCGAGACGGACGACCTCGTGCTCCTCGTCGTCGGCGGCAAGGGCGGCTACGTGGAACGCGACGGGCACATGGTGGACGAGGCCGACGTCGCGCGGCGTGCGGCCTTCGGTCGCTAGCGACGCCCGCTGAACACGAGGTCGCGGGCGAACAGGCGCGGGTTCAGCCGCCGGTAACGGCCGCCGACGAATTCGAGCCGGACGTCTTCGAAGCCGCCGAGGAGGTCCCGCATCGCTGCCGGCGAGAACATCTGGAGATGAGTCGGATCGTCCTCGGGCGCCCGGCCGAGGAGAAAACGAAGCCGTCCTTGCAGCCTGAAGGCATTCGGGACCGAACCGACGAGCACACCTCCCGGCCGGAGGACTCGGGCGATCTCCGCGACGAGGGCGTCGGGGAACTGGAGGTGCTCGAAGAGCTCCCCGGCGACTACGGCGTCGAAGCTCGCGTCCTCGAACGGCAGCGGCTCCTCGACGTTCGCCTGTACGGGTTCGATCCCCAGATCGCTCGCTTTCGCGAGCGCCGCCGCGTCGACGTCGAGGCCGACCAGCTCGTTTCCCTCGAGGAAGTGGCGCGTCAGCGCTCCTGAGCGGCAACCGAGGTCGAGCACGCGCTTCCCACGCCCGATCGCGGCCTGGAAGAGCGGGATCCGCTCGGGGACGAAGACGAACTCGCCTTCGGCGCGACGTTCCCGATGGTGCTCTTCGTAGCGCTCCTGCAGGCTCACGCCGAGCCGACAGCTGCTTCGTGCCCGAGCGACGCGATCGTGCGGCGAAGACCCTCTTCGAGCGGGATCTCGGGCTCCCAGCCGAGGATCTGCTGGGCGCGCGTGATGTCGGGCTGCCGAACCTGGGGATCGTCCACCGGAAGCGCCTCGTAGACGATCTCGCTCGACGAACCCGTGAGCCGGACGATCGTCTCGGCGAGCTCGAGCAGCGTCTTCTCGTCCGGGTTGCCGAGGTTCACCGGCAGGTGCTCCTTCGATTCTGCGAGCAGGATGATCCCGCGAATGAGGTCGTCCACGTAGCAGAAGCTCCGGGTCTGCGAGCCGTCACCGAAGACCGTCACGGGCTTCCCTTCGAGCGACTGGCGGAGGAAGGTCGGAATGGCACGTCCGTCGTTGGCTCTCATCCGCGCCCCGTACGTGTTGAAGATGCGCACGATCGCGGTGTCGACACCCTGCTGGCGGTGGTACGCCATGGTCAGGGCCTCCGCGTAGCGCTTCGCCTCGTCGTACACGCCTCGGGGGCCGATCGGGTTGACGTGCCCCCAGTACGTCTCGGGCTGTGGATGCACCTGCGGGTCACCGTAGACCTCGCTCGTCGAGGCAAGGAAGAACCGCGCGCGCTTGACCTTCGCGAGACCGAGCGAGTGGTGCGTTCCGTAGGAGCCCGTCTTCAGTGAATGAAGCGGCATCCGCAGGTAGTCGATGGGGCTCGCGAGTGCTGCGAGGTGGTAGACGAAGTCGATCGGCTCGTCGACGGTGAGCGGCTCGATCACGTCGTGGTTCACGAAGGTGAACGCGTCGTCTCGGAGGTGGTCGATGTTCTCCAGCGTCGAGACGACGAGGTTGTCGACGCAGATGACCCTTTGACCGCGCTCGAGCAGTGTCTCACAGAGGTGAGAACCGAGGAATCCGGAGCCGCCGGTGACGAGTGAAGTCGGCATGGTCTGATGGTAGTCGCGGGACCGAAGAACGCAGCCCGGTTGCCAGATCAAGTACGCGGTGTCTTCCCCGAACCCTCTCGAGGGCTAGGGTGAGGGAGCCCCAGGTCTCCCTCACCCAACTGTGTGAGTCCCCGTACCTAGCGCCGACTCGGCGTCGACGCGAGCCATGTCTCCGGCGAGATCTCACGAAGGATGAACTCGTCGTAGCCGAACAGCGTCGCGGTGATCGACGAGATCAACCGCGCCCCGTCCAGCGGGGTGAGATACCCCTTCTCGACCGAGAGCTTCACCTCTTTCAAGAGGCGCTCGCCGACTTGCCATTTCGGCTCGATCGTCGGTCCGAACTCATTCGCCTTCATCGAAGCGAACTGCTGGACCAGTGAGTGCGTTACCGTCGCTGCCATACGATTACCTCCTCGGCTGGTGGACGGTTACACCTCGACCGTGCCCCGTGAGCTCGAGGCTGGTCAACTCTTGTGTCCGCAATTTGCAGGCTTTGCGGGCCGTTCCTTAACAGAGCGTCAAACGAACTGCCTCAGCGCAGGTCCTTGTTGGCTTCCATGTCGAACCACATCGCGAAGAGCGTCATCTGCAGGCCTGCGATCAGAAGTACCGCGACGAGGACGATCGATGCCGGCGTGATCGCGTTTCCGGCAATGCGCAGAACGAGCTCGAGGAGCCCGAGCACGAAGCCGACGGCGAGCATCAGCACGCCGAACGAGTAGAAGAACACGAGCGGGTGGAAGTCGCGGATGACGTACTTCTGGCCCATCCGCCACCAGAAGGCCTTGAAGAGGAGCCAGGAGATCCGCGGCACGACCGAGCGCAGCCTGATTCCCGACTGCTCGCCGACGTCGTAGATCGGTCGCGAGGGAACGTCCCGTACGCGCGCGTTCTGCACGTTCAGGTGGACGAGCATGTCGTTGGGGAAGCCGTAGCGCGGATAGAGGCGGTCGAGATCGAGCCGCTGCAGCGCGCTCGACGAGAGCGCCGTGTAGCCGGCCTGCGAGTCCGCGACGTGCCAGTAGCCGGAGGCGATCTTCGTCATCAGCGACAGAACGGCATTTCCGAGGTAGCGCGTTCTCGGGATCACGTTCCACGCCTCGCCGGAGACCAGGCGGTTCGCCTTCGCGTACTCGACCTCGCCGCGCGCGACAGGCTCGACCAGGCTCTGGAGCTCTCCGGGATCCATCTGGTTGTCGGCAGCCATCACGCAGACGACGTCGATCTCCTCCTCGAGCGCCCGCCGGTAGCCGGTCGCGATGGCGCCTCCGACACCCGAGTTTCGCTCGTGCCGGATGAGCTCGACGCGAGGATCGCCGACGGCCTCGGCCTGAGCCGTCGTCCCGTCGCGCGAAGCGTCGTCGACGACGTAGATGCGATCGACGATCTCCGGGATTCCGCGAATCGTTCCGGCGAGGAGGCGTTCCTCGTCGAACGCGGGTACGACGACCGCGACCCGCTTCCCGTCGAGCATCAGGAGCCGGCCGCAGCCGCCCCGCGCCGGCGAGCGGCGATCGGGTCGGCGGCAAGCGCTGCGATCGCACCGACCAGGAGCCCGATCAACGCGCCCACGAGTAGCGACGTCCGACTCGAGCGCGCAGTCGTCTTGCTCGCGGCGGCCGGCTCCACGACGCGGCTCGACTCGACACTCTCGGCGAGGTTCAAGAGCTGCCGCGCCTCGAACAGGTCGTCCTGGAGGGAGGTCCTCCGCGCGTCGGCCGTCGTGATGACCGCGTTCAGGTTCTGGCTCAGGAGCAGACGTTCCACGGGTGGAAGGGACTGGTTTCCGAGCAGCTGGTCCTGCTGCTCCTGCGCCCTGGCGATGCGCGCCTCGACCGCCGCCAGCTGCCCCTCGCTCACCGCGACCTGCTGCTTCAGGAGCGCGGTCTTCTCCGTGACGTAGATCGAGACGCGCTCGACGACGCGCTCCGCCAGCTCGTCGGCCGCCTGCTCGACACGGACGGGCCCCGAGCCCTTCACCGCGATCTCGATCAGCGGGTTGATCCCGCGTATCTGGCCTGTGGCAACGAGCTCGCGCGTCGAGATCGAGGATCGAAGCTTCGATACGGGAATCCCTGTCGCTTTCGAGATGTCCTGCAGCACCGACACCGAGCGAATGATCTCGCCTACCGTCCTCGGGTTCGTCGCAAGGCTCTGGATCTGACCCCCTCCGAGCGGGGCAAACGGCTGACCGAGGTAGACGATGGTCTCAGCCCGCCAGACGGAGCCTCCCGAGAGGGCGAGAGCAAGGCCGACGACCGCGCCGACGAGGAGACCGCCGACCGGCAGCCACCACCGCACTTTCAGGCGCTGCCAGGCTGACGAAAGATCGACTTCCTGCTCGTCCTCCAGCTCCGAAGCAGTCCGACCGTCCGTCATGCGGCCGCGACCCTATCAGCGGCCCAGCGCCATTGAGCTGCGAGACCTTCCTCGACCGAGGTCCTCGGTTCCCACCCGATCTCCTTACGGATCCTTGCCGTATCGGCGGCCGTGCGCGTCGCGTCTCCTTCGCGGCGAGGCGACCGGACGATCTCGAGGCGGCGGCCGACGATCCTTCCGCGCGCCTCGCTTGCCTGCAGCATCGACACTTCCTCGCCGCCGCCAACGTTGAGCGTCGAACCCGCGCTCGCGCGTTCCATGGCGCCGATCGTCGCGTCGACCGCGTCCTCGACGTAGGTGAAGCTGCGTGACTGCGTGCCGTCGCCGAGGAGCTCGAACGGTCGGCTCTCAGCGAGGGCGGCGACCATGCGTGCGAAGGCCATGTCCGGACGCTGTCTCGGCCCGTAGATCGTGAAGTAGCGAACGGTGACGGCGTCGAGGCCGTATTCCTGCCGGTATGCCTGGGCAAGGTGCTCGGCCGCGAGCTTCGTGATCCCGTACGGGGAGAGCGGCCGTGGCGCGGTGTCCTCCGGCGTCGGGTACGACGCGGCGTCGCCGTAGACCGACGACGAGGACGCGAGCACCGCTCTCGCACGCGCCTCGACTGCGGCCTCGAACAACCGCTGGCTCGCGAGGACGTTCTGGCGGACGTAGACGGGGAAGACGCTCCCGAAGCTCCTGACGCCGGGCTGGCCGGCGAGATGGAACACGCCGTCGACGCCGTCCAGGTCGAGCCGGTCCTCCGCGAGATCGATCCGCTCGACGGGCAGGCCGCGCGCGTTCTGCTCCTTCAGGACCGGGTCGTAGTAGTCCGTGAAGGAGTCCCAGCCCGTCGCCTCGTGCCCGCGGTCGAGGAGCGTCCGCAGGAGGTGAGAGCCGATGAACCCGGCAGCGCCGGTGACGACGTAGCGCATGGCTCGCGAATGGTAGTGCCCCTTCAGGCAATGCCGTCCATCACCTACGGGCGGCTGCAGAGCGTCGCGAGGCTTCGTCCTCGGTCGCCCCAATACGTCAAGTACTCGGGCTCCCTGCGTCCTTACTTCGCTCGCTCTTCGCGCGCCGTAGGCGGGGCAGCATCACCTGAAGGGGCACTAGGCGAGCGGCAGGAGAGGCCGGAGCGAGCCGTCCCCGTCGCGCTCCAGGCAGACCTCGGAGAAGAACCGCGTCATGAAGACGCCCTCTTCGAACGCGCCGAGGCGCGGTTCGGGGCGCTCCCCGCGTGCGAGCGCGAGCGCGAGCTCCGGGTAGCGGCTCCCCGACGCGAGCGGCAACGGAAAGCCGCCCCCGAACCTCGTGTTGACGTCGGTGATCGGGAGAGCTCCGTCCGGCTCGCGGAAGCACTGCACGTTGGCCGGGCCCTTGATCCCGACCGTTTCCGCGACTCGGGCACCGTGCGAGATTAGCTCCTTGTCCTGGATCGAAGCGCCCTTGATCGACTCTCCGCCCTTCGAGAGGAGCATCGTCCGCGGGATCGCGTTGAGGCAACGCCCTTCCATGTCACTGAACACGTCGATCGAGAACTCCTCGCCGAGGCACATCTCCTGGACGAAGGAGCGCGCCGTCGTATAGCGCAGGAAGAAGTCGAGCTGCTCTGGGTCGTCCGCCCGATAGATATGGCGCGAGCCGAAACCCTCGCGAGCCTTGACCAGCACCGGGTAGCGCGCGTCGTCTGGGACGTCCTCGGGCAGCCAGCTCCTCGGCGACGGGATCCCGTGCTCGACGAAGAACCGGTGTGCCTCGAGCTTGTCGGACATGCGCGTACACACGTCGGCATCGGGGAGGAGCAGGAGCGCCGGCGCGAGCTCGTCCCGCGCCCGCGAGAGCACCGGATGGTCGAGGTCGTTCAGCGGCACGATCAGGTGAACGTCCTGCTCGCGGACGAGCGCTGCGAGCGCTGGAACGTAGTCCGGATCCGCTATCCGCGGGACGATCGCCTGGCGATCGGAGTGGTAGAGCGCCGGCGCAAGCGGGTCGGCGTCGGCGCCGAGAACACGTGCCCCGGCAGCCTGGAAGGCCCGGACGATGTCGACGCGCTGGCCCGCGCAGGTAAACAGCACAGTGGTCACGGTGGCGGAGAGTAGCGGTGTCAGACACTGTGACTGATGGGCCCTTCCGGCCGGGGCCTGACCGGACCGGACTCGACGGTACCCATGTAGAAGGCGCAACAGCCGAAGTACCGCCTGAGTCCGTGTGGACGGATTGGTGCTCACTTGTGGCGGTTTCGGGTTGACACAAATCGGTGTCTGACACCGACTAACGTGACGACTCGTGCCGGACGAGCCGATTCGCATCCTGCGCGTCATCGCACGCCTGAACATGGGCGGGCCCGCGATCCACGTCGCGAACCTGGCGGCGGGACTCGAGACGCGCGGTTACCACACGACGCTCGTCGCAGGCAGCCTCGCGCGCGGAGAGGACTCGATGGACTTCCTCGCCGAGCGGCTCGGTGTCGACGTCGTGAGCGTCCCGGAACTCCAGCGCGAGGTTTCGGTGCTCCACGACGCGCGCTCGGTCCGTCACATGACGACGCTCATCCGACGCGAGCGCCCGCACATCCTGCACACGCACACGGCGAAGGCCGGAGCGATCGCACGAGCGGCGGCGCTCCTGGCGGGCGACGCGCGCCCGCCGATCGTCGTCCACACCTTTCACGGACACGTCCTCAAGGGCTACTTCGGGCCCGGGCGAACGGCGTTCTTCCGCCAGGTCGAGCGAAGCCTCGCGCGCAGGTCGGACGTGCTGGTGGCGGTGAGCCCGGAGGTGCGGGACGAGCTCGTCGAGCACCGCATCGCACCCCTGAGCAAATTCGCCGTGATCCGCCTCGGCATCCCGCTCGAGGATCGGCTCGAGGACCCGAGTGCGGATCTCGACTTCCGCCGGCTGTACGGCATCCCGCCGACGGCCTTCGTGATCGGCTGGGTCGGGCGCATGACCGGCGTCAAGGACACGGGTGCCGTCCTCGAAATCGTGCGGGCGACGCGCGAGCGCGGGGTCGACGCTGTCGTGTGCATGGTCGGCGACGGGCCCGACCGCGAGCGGCTGGAGCAGCTCGCCCACGACCTGGGCATCGCGCGCGCGAGCTACTTCGTCGGCTACCAGTCCGACGTCGCCGGCTACTACCGTCTCTTCGACGCGTTCGTGCTCCCGTCCGTCAACGAGGGAACGCCGGTGAGCGCGATCGAGGCTCTTGCGTCCGGCACGCCGGTCGTCGCCAACCGCGTCGGCGGCGTTCCCGATGTCGTGAGCGACGGTGTAGACGGCTTCCTCGTCGAGCCGGGAGACGTCGAGGGAGCCGCGGACAGGCTCGCAGAGCTCGCCTCGGACCCCGAGCTCAGGGCTCGCCTCGGCGAGTCCGGACGCAGGGAGATGTTCGAGCGCTACTCGGTCTCGCGCCTCGTCGACGACGTCGACCGTCTCTATCGAACGCTGTTGGCTGCGAAGGGGCTGAAGGGCCCCTCCTAGATGCTTGGCGGGAGATTCACGCGGGCCGACTGACGGCCAAGCATCTAGCGCCACCCTCCCGTCGCACCGCGATAGGTGCCGCGGAAGAGAGCGAGCGGCGTCCGAAGAAGGATCTCGAGGTCGACGCGCGGCGAGCGGTGGTCGACGTACCAGACGTCGAGCTCGATTCGCTCCGCCCAGGGAAGCGACGCGCGGCCGTGAACCTGTGCCCAGCCGGTCAGTCCGGGTCGTACGTCGAGCCGGCGCCGCTGGTCCTCGTCGTACTGCTCCACCTGGTAGCGGAGAGTCGGCCGCGGGCCGATGATGCTCATGTCCCCGCGGACGACGTTCCAGAGCTGCGGTAGCTCGTCGATCGAGGTCCGCCGAAGGACTCGACCGACACGTGTGATCCGCGCGTCGCCCTCGTCGACGGTGTACCCGGCGCCGAGGGTCTCCGCGCCCACGACCATCGAACGCAGCTTCAGGACCTCGAAGTCTTCGCCATCCCTGCCGACGCGGGTCTGCCGATAGAACACGGGCCCTCCGCCTTCGAGTTTCGTGGCGAGCATCGCGAGCGCGAGGAACGGACTCGCGAGGACGAGCCCGGTACCGGCCACTAGCACGTCCGCGACGCGGTTCAGCGCGTCCCCTTGGCCTTGTCCCACGTCTGCGGCGTCCCCGAGCGGAGGTACGAGACGAGCGCCCCAACCGTCGCCTTCGTCACGACGTAGTAGTAGTACGCGAGCCTCGCGCCCGGAACGGGGAGCCGAGCTCGTCCGGCCGCGGCGAGTCCGAGGCCCGCGAGCTGCAGCGCGAGGAAGCGGCGGTAGAACGGCGCCCGAGCGAGGAGAGCGACGTTCGACACGAGCAGGCCGATGTGGAGGAGACCGGTCGAGTACCGCAGCACGCGGTGCGAGACGAGCTCGAGCGCGTACAGCGGTCGCGTGGGACGGAGGATCCTGCCGGTGAGGATGTGGCCGAGCGCGCGCGAGATCGTGCGCACCTTTCGCCCGTACTCGTCCTCGGGCTCCGCCGCCGGCTTCTCCACGGCGACCGCCTCCGGCTCGTACACGGCGCGCCTGCCTGCCTGCTCCATGAGGTACGGGAAGCCGAAGTCGTGTCCGAACCTGGGATCGTCTTCGACGTATGCCTCCCGTCGAACGGCGTAGATCGCCCCGTTGCCCGCGGTGATGGAGCTGCACGCCGACTCCTGCGCACGCACCCAGGTCTCGTAGCGCCAGTAGATGCCCTCCATGTTCGCGCCGTCGGCGCTCTCGAGCCGGAGCTGCCCGCAGACGTAGCCCACCTCGGGGTCCGCGAGATTCCGCATGAGCTCTCGCAACGCGTCGCCCTTCCACTCGGTGTTCGCGTCCGTGAACGCGACCACGTCGCTCGTCGTTTCCCGCACCGCGCGATGCTGCGCGGCCACCTTTCCCGTACGGGGGCACTGGAGAAGGCGCACCCTCGGCTCGCGCGCCGAGATCTCGGCAACCAGCGAGTCGGTCAGATCTGTGGAGCCGTCGGAGGCAACGACGATCTCGAGCCGGTCCTCCGGATAGTCGAGCGCGAGGAGGTTCTCGATCCGCCGGCGGATGACCGACTCCTCGTTGTGCGCGGAGACCACGAGCGAGACCGACGGGGTGATCCCTGCCTTCCGCACCGGCCTCGGCCGAAGCCGCGCCAGCGCGCCCATGGCAGCGGGGTAGCCCGCGTGGGTCCACGCGAGGGCATCGAGCGAACCCCAGAAGACGACCTTGGCGATCACGCGCGCGAGTGTAGACGCGGTCTGACTCGGTCTCACGCGGACAAGGGGCCAGACCTCACGGGTCTGACCCATCAACCCTTCAGAAGACGCCCGTGTACGCGTTCAGCGCCGGCTGTCCTCCCAGGTGTGCGCACAGCACCCGCGAGCCCGCTTCGATCCGGCCGGACCGCACGAGATCGATCAACGCCGCCATCGACTTCCCCTCGTAGACCGGGTCCGTGAGAACACCTTCGAGCCGCGCGCAGAGGCGAATCGCCTCGATGGTCTTCGCGTCCGGGATCCCGTACGTGCCTGCATGCCACTCGTCGAGAAGGACGATCTCGTCGTCGCGCAGCGGGCGGCCGAGGCCGATCCCCTCCGCGGTGACTCGTGCGATCCTCGCGATCTGATCCCACGTCTGCTCGACCGTCGCCGAGCCGTCGATGCCGAGGACGGTCCGCCTCTGCTGGTGCGCGGCGAAGCCCGCGATCATGCCCGCCTGCGTCGAGCCCGTCACGGAGCAGACGACGATCGTGTCGAAGAAGACCCCGAGGCTGCGCTCCTGCTCCGCGAGCTCGTCAGCCCAGCGGGCGAAGCCGAGTCCTCCGAGTGGATGGTCGGACGCACCCGCGGGGATCGCGTACGGCTTGCCGCCCCTCCCGACGACGGACGCGAGCGCTTCCTCCCAGCTCGGGCGAATGCCGATGTCGAACCCCGCCGGGTCGAGCCGTACGTCGGCGCCCATGATGCGCGAGAGCAGGATGTTTCCGACCTTGTCGTACACGGCATCGGGCCATTCGACCCAGTGCTCCTGCACGAGCACGCAGCCGAGGCCGAGCTTTGCCGCGACCGCGGCGACCTGGCGCGTGTGGTTCGACTGGACGCCCCCGATCGAGACGAGGGTGTCGCACCCCTGCGCCAGCGCGTCCGCCGCCAGGTACTCGAGCTTGCGCACCTTGTTCCCGCCGTAGGCCAGCCCCGAGTTGCAGTCCTCGCGCTTCGCCCAGATCTCGACCCTGCCGCCGAGATTCTCGCTCAGACGCTCGAGCCGGTGCACCGGCGAGGGCCCGAAGAGAAGAGGCACGCGCTCGTACGAGTCCAGGCTCACGCGACGGCCTCGGCAGGTTGTACGCCGTGTCTCTCCTGGAGCAGCTCGCGGATGAGTGCGCGGTACCGCTCCATCGCGACGACGCGGTCGGCCTCCTCCTCGACGTACGCACGTCCGCGACGCCCCATCTCGTCGAGCTCGAAGCCACCGTCGGCGGCCTCGCGAATCGTGCGCGCGAGCAAGTCCGGCCGAGACGGGGGAATCACGACTCCGCAGCCGATTTCCCGGACGAGACGCGCGGTCTCGCTCTCGTCCTCGGCGGCCACGATCACCGGACGGCCCGCGGAGAGGATCCCGTACAGGCGGCTGGGTACGACATAGCCCGCGAGCCCTTTCGCGAGACCGACGACGTGAACGTCGGCGCTCGAGAGGGACAGCGGGAGTCGCTCGCGCTTCTGGTACGGGAGAAAGCGAACCGTCTCCTCGACCTCGAGCCGAGACGCGAGGGCGCGCATCTCGGCGTGGCGGGCTCCGAACCCGGCGATCACGATCTGGAGGTCTCGACGGTCTCGGAGGAACGTCGCCGCTCGAACGAGGCTGTCGAGGTCCTGTGCGTGCCCGACGTTGCCCGAGTGCATGACGACGAATCGTGAGACGAGGTCGTGCTGGACGGCCCACGCGTTGTCGCGCGGCTGCGGCGTGATCGCGGCGGTGTCGACCCAGTTGGGGATCACGCGAAGGCGATCCGGAGGCGCGCCCTTGGCCTCGAGCCGCTCTCGCATGGTCTCGCCGATCGCGACGATCCGGTCAGCTCGACGCAGATAGGCGCCGACGAGCGTTCCGAGAACGCCGATCGCCGCGGAGTTGTTGAGCCGGTGAAGCTCCGTCGCGATCTCCGGAAAAACGTCCTGGCTGATGACGAGGACAGGCGCTCCGACGCGCCGACCGACGAGGACCCCGAGGTCGCCGATGACCGGCGGGTCGGTCATGCAGAGGACGAGGTCCGGCGGCGGACTGCTGAGCGCGTGGCTGAGAGCGGAGCCGAGGTACGAGACGTAGTTCAGGGCCCTCCGGCCGAGCGCCGAGCGCTCGTACGACGTCGACGCGACCCGCACGATGCGGACACCGTTGTGCTCGACCTGGCGCGGATCGTCCTCGTGGCCGTGGAGGACTCCCGTCACGACCTCGACGTCGTAGTCCTCGGCGAGGGCCTCGCACAACTCCGTGAGCAGGTGCGCGGTCGCCTCGACCCCGGGCCAGTAGTACTGGTTCAGGACGAGAATTCGGGGTCTGTGGCCGTTCTCGGACACGGAAGCAAGCAGGTTAACCCCGATCAGCTACGGCCTCGCGCACGGCTGCCCGGAACCCTTCGACGCTCGGGCCGTAGCCCCACTCCCGGACGAGCTCGCGTGAGCGCACGCCTTGCGCGCGGCGCATCGTCGGATCCGAGGCGAGTGCACGGAGGGCGCGGGCCGCCGCGCCGACATCGCCGGCGGGGACGAGAAAGCCGTTGTCGCCGTCGACGAGAAGGTCGTGCGCGGCGCCGACGCGATCCGAGAGGACGAGCGGCAGTCCACATGCTGCGGCCTCGTTGACCACGACGGCCCAGGGCTC
>Ga0184635_10000110_pt1 | contig 16786 bp, 10 predicted proteins | sample PLM3_30_b2_FD_133147 | JGI IMG/M metagenome (GOLD analysis project Ga0184635, IMG submission 133147) | Groundwater sediment microbial communities from an aquifer in East River, Colorado, USA - PLM3_30_b2 | ecosystem: Environmental > Terrestrial > Soil > Riparian zone | place: USA: East River...
CTGTAGTATTGTAACAGTTTTGAAATTAAATGAGCCCACCTTTATACAAACAGTATAAAAATTTTATTATGACAATTAACCAATACTTGCCTTTTATTATGATAGCATTACTAATAGCCTCTATAATCAGTTCACTTTTTCTTAAGAAAAAAGATCTGCCTGTCGAATTATTTGTTGAAGGACTTAGATACGAGAATGACGGGCATTTTGATGAAGCCATTCTTAACTACGAAAATGCACTGAATGAAGTTAAAAAGAACAGGTTTCATCGCGACCTGGAAAATAGAATTATCCAAAAGCTTAAAGTATTACATACGATCAGTGAATACAGGAAAAATATTCAGTTTATACGATAATATGGATGTATAAGTCACACATATAATTGATTTTCTATAGCGTTGGTTTGGTTTACGGTCCCTGTCTTTACAGGGACTGTTCATTTGATCACTTATTTTTTACTGCAATATGTGAATGATATAAATTTTTTATTCAATTGTGTAACATTCATTGAGTAAAGCAAACTCATCTTTACAATATTATTTTTAAAAAATTAAATTCAAAATAAAATGACAAACATTATCGAATTAAAAGGGAGCTGGAATGAGCAGAAAGGAAAACTCAAACAAAAATTTGCTACTCTTATAGATAGTGATCTGTTGTTTGCAGATGGTAAGAAGGAAGAAATGTTAGGGAAACTCCAGGTTAAACTGGGAAAAACCAAAGAAGAACTCCATAAAATAATTGAATTGCTGTAAATCGCAGTTCATAAAAGAAATTAAATGCTGGCCTAGGTCGGGAAACTTTTAAAAATCTTAAACAAGTGAATAATTTATTGTACATCGTTGCTGTAATTCTTATCATTGGTTGGCTGTTAGGATTTTTTGCCTTTCATGCTGGCGGTATCATTCATGTGTTGCTTGTTATTGCGATAATTGTCATATTACTAAGAGTTATCCAGGGAAAGAAACCCATTTAGGAAATGTGTGAATTATATAACATAAATGTAAAATCGTATAATAATCACAGCAAACCAGCTACTTATCTTTAATATAGCAATATAGCGTTTAGCGGATAAAATTAAGAGGCTGGATTTTTATCCTGGCCTTTTTTATTCTACTTAATACTTTGTCTCATTATTAAAGTTAAATGCGAGAAAAATCATCTCCGCTGTTGGAAATAATAAAAACCACCATTAAAAGTATTATTATGAAAGATCAGGATAAAAAAGCGGATAGCTCTGAACTGGAGAAATCAAAAGCACATATCATCGTTGAAATTATTGAGTATATGACAAATTCTGTAGTGATCAAAACAATCATCAAAAAATCCACAGGTAATATAAGCGTTATGTCGTTTGACAGTGGCGAAGGATTAACAGAGAAGACCTCTCCATTTGACACGTTTGTACAGATCCTTGAAGGCAAGGCGGAGATAGTTATTGATAAGGAATCCAATTTGCTGGAATCAGGCCAGGGAATAATAATACCGGCACATGCACCGAATTTCATAAAGCCAAACGGTCGGTTTAAGATGATCTCGACCATTATTAAAAGCGGTTATGAGTAATGTTCCCTTTTCAAGTCTATGCAGATTATAAATCTTCGGCAATAATTTTAGATTAGAACTTTGCGCCGAGACTAATACCAAACAGCGCCACCGATTTTTTTTCATCTAAGCTCATTTTGCTTTGCAGGTTCGTTTTATAGCCAACGCTTGCCGTTGGGGTAATAAAAAACATATCATTAATAAGGATCATGTAGCCGGTTTGCAATGAAGGAATAAAGATCATGGAAGTATAAGGGCCTTCGGATGTTTGTGTTTCCAGCATTATTTTATAGGTAAATAGATCCGCCTTTGCACCAATAAAAAAGCCATGTGGCCTTAGCAGTATGTAATAACGATAACCCAAGCCTGCTCCCAATCCACCATTATTTTGATTGTAATAAAAGGAAGCCGTAGGTTCGCCTGCCATATAATAGCCGATCGTAGCATGAAAGGAATGATGAAGCTTTGCATTGGTAGCCAGGTGAAGCGCGATAAATTTTCCGTTCTTATACCATTGAAATTCAGCGCCAAGATCTGCTGTGTTATACCCAACTTCCATCTGTGCATAGGAGGCTGAAAATAGAAATACAAGAAAAAAAGAGGTGGTTGCTTTTTTCATGGGTGGAATTTGCAACAAGATAGAAATTTATATGACAAATAAAAAGCGCTGCAAATTGCAACGCTTTTATAAAAAAATATTGTGTTGATTCAATTAGAATTTAGGACAATTGAGCTTCTTCAAGCTCCTGTCAACGGGTTTTTTGATATAGATGAGAGAAAGCTCAATACCGCCACGCATATTTGATGCTGGTTGCAGACTTGAAATATTTACATCGTATGAAGCGCCGAACTGAACATCACCAAATTCCAAACCAACATAAGGAATGAGTGCATCTGTAACATTATTAAACCTTGCCCATGCTCCCATATAAACATTAACGGGGTTTTCCTCATCATAATTAAGATTCAATGCATAAGCGCCGCCAAACATCAGGTTGTTGGCATTTGCCTGGAAACTATAGTTAGCGCTAAAATGAAAAGCATTGTATTGATTCGTTGGCAAACGACCACCTGCCTGCAAGGTTGTTCTTGAATTCAAATAAAATTGACCGCCCTGGAAAGTTTCTTTAGGGCGATTGATATGATACATTGATGCGCCGAAATAAACATTATTATAGCCATTGGTGCTTCCATTATATAATATACCGGCATTAATATCAAGATATTTTACTTCCAGGTTATTTTGAGGGAAGATCTCACTTGTCTGACCGGTAAAGCCTAGTGCTGTCAATTCATCTTCAAAATCCAGGATGCTTACATTAAGTCTTTTATCTGTGTATGATCCCTGGAAGCCTACACCGATCTGGTGATAACCATTTTCATCGAGTCCTTTATGATAAGCCGTGGAAACTGAAAATTGGTTGGTAGCTAAAGCACCATTGCCATTTTTATCATTCAGAAATAAAACGCCAAAGCCCCAGCGATCAATATCAGGTAAATTATTTGTCAATAAATGAAAATCTGCAGAAGCTGTTTTGGTAACAAATGCATTATTAATAGAAGGCCATTGGTTCCTGTAATTGCCGGCGAGCCGGAAGGTGCCATCAAACTTCCCGGTTAATGCCGGGTTCAACGTAAGTGGTGAAGCAAAAAATTGAGAAAAATTTGGATCCTGTGCCAACGACACGGAAACAAAGCTTGTAAATAATAATAGGGTTAAGAGGAGTTTCTTCATCACAAATAAATAAGAAGATAAATGTACAGATTTTAAGAGACCTGTGAAACTTAAAATTAGCTGCTTTTAACTCTGGCTTTTACTGCCATAAGCAAGGTCGCCCGCATCACCCAAACCGGGCACAATATAACCTTTGGCAGTCAATTCTTCATCAATATCACCGCACCAAATGGTAACGGAAGGGTCTTCTCTTTTTACATATTCAATTCCAACAGTACAGGCGATGGCGCAAACAACATGTATTTCTTTTGGAGGTCCCTCTTCTTTTAATACATGGATCGTTTTTACGAGTGAAGCACCGGTTGCCAGCATTGGATCAGATATTATAAGAATACGGCCTTCAAGTTCAGGACAGCTCATGTATTCAAGGCTGATCTCAAAACTGCCGTCTTTTTCATGTTTGCGATACGCAGCGGCAAAAGCATTGTCAGCTTTATCAAAATAATTAAGCAACCCGTTATGCATGGGTAAACCAGCCCGAAGAATTGTGGCAAGTACCGGTTGATCTTTTAATACTTTACTGGTGGCTGTTCCAAGTGGCGTCTCAACCTCTATTTCTATAAAAGGTAAAACTTTACTTATCTCATAAGCCGCTATTTCGGCAATACGTTCAAGATTATGCCGAAACCGCATCCTGTCTTGTTGAATATTTATATCACGCAGTTCATTTATCCAGTTACTGACAAGAGAATGCTGTTCGCTTAAATTTACAATCACAGTTTTGATTTTAGACCTGTCTGCCGACAGGCAGGTTTAAGATTTCGGATCTACGATTGAGAACGCCTTTGTCCAAAATCTAAAGCGGTACTTTTACAAATCTAAAATCTTAAATCCGCAATCTAAAATCAAAATGATCTATCGAGCATTAGGAGTTTTATTCTCCGAGTCCGGCTATTCAATTGCTTTTTCTGAGTTTCATGAAAATGCCGGGTTATGGACCTTTGAATTAAAAACAGGTATTTCAATTCCCTCAGGGAATAGCATTTCATTAATTGAAAAATTTATTGAAGAAAATAATATCAAATACCAGGTCGCTCTCATCACGGTGCATGCAGAATCTCCGGGTGCATTATTTAACGGTGCTTCTATTGCTGCTGCCACCGGGTTACCAGTTATCACTGATCTTTCAGCTCTTGATCTGGAACTTGGGGGGAATGGAGAGTTTTCCAGTACTGCAGCAAAAAAACTAAGTATTTCGGTTGAAAGCATGACTGATCTGAATAAAACGATCTGTGTGGCTTTTATGGGCATTCTTCGCTGGCGGGAAGAATATAATTTTTTATCTTCCGTTACCGGCGCAAGCCGCAGTAGCATTGGTGGCGCTGTATGGCTGGGACAAGAGGCCTGATGTTATTCGCTTTAACCTGAAGATTTATAATTCTCCTGTTTCAGAATTTTAATTGAAAAGTAGTTATGCAAAAGTCTGCTGTGAAAAAGATAAAAAATTCCGCAAACGGAATTGGGCATTTAAAATACCCGGAACCGGGGTCGAAACAAGAGAAGCAGGTTTTCAAAAAACTTCAGGATAAACTACGCAGTCACTTCGACATGGTTTTTTCCGACCGGCAGGCGCCTTGCACAGTAGTGGTCATTCCTTCCCTTTCGATGGACCAGGAAATATTATCGAAGATCAGCGGTATCAATCATTACGAGGAAAGGCTGCTTTGTATGCTTTTGTTATTGCGTATGCCCCGTACGAATGTCATTTATGTTACCAGCGAAACGATCGATCCTGTAACAATAGATTATTATCTGCATTCATTACCAGGAGTTACGGGTTATCATGCTATGCGCAGACTTACCTTGCTGAGTTGTCATGATTCTTCTTCGAAACCCCTCACGCAAAAAATATTAGAACGTCCCCGTCTCATTGAACGCATCCGTCAAGCCATTTTACCGGATCATGAAGCACACATGGCTTGTTTTAATGTGACCTCGCTGGAAAGAACACTTTCCGTGCAGTTACAAGTTCCGGTTTTCGGTTGCGATCCCGATCTATATGAACTTGGCAGCAAAAGTAATGGCAGGAAGATCTTCCGTGAATGCGGACTGCAAGTCCCTTTCGGATTTGAAGACCTTCATTCAGCACAGGATATTGTGGAAGCGCTTACAGCATTGAAAAAACAAGATCCTGATATAAAAAGAGCTGTTGTAAAAGTAAATGATGGTTTTTCAGGAGATGGCAATGCGATATTTTCCTTCAGTGGATCGGGAAAAAAAAGTGATAGTAAAAATTGGATCAGGGAAAATTTGCAACAAAATTTAAAAATTGTTTCAGATGATCTTCCATACGAAGTGTTCATGGAAAAGTATAAACAGATGGGTGGAATAGTCGAAGCATTTGTTGAGGGTAAAGAAAAGGAATCTCCATCAGTGCAATGCCGTATCATGCCCAATGGTCTATGCGAGGTTCTTTCTACTCACGACCAGGAGCTGGGCGGCGTCAGCGGCCAGGTTTATCTTGGCGCTCATTTCCCTGCTGCAAAAGAATATGCTATAGATATTGGTAAAATGGGAAAACAAGTGGCTGAGGCCTTGCGCAACAAAGGTGTGTTGGGACGTTTCGCTATAGATTTTATATCTGTAAAGGGAAAAAAAGAATGGGCACACTACCCAATCGAGATCAATCTGCGCAAAGGTGGTACTACACATCCATATGTAACCCTGCAGTTTTTAACTGATGGCAATTATAAAGCAGATGAAGGTTTGTATTATACTGCTAACGGGCAGGTGAGATATTATTTCTGTTCCGATAATCTTAAAAGTGAACATTTCCACGGTCTTACTCCGCATGACCTGATCGATATCGCTATGCTGCATGACATTCACTATGACGGAACATTACAGGAAGGTGTGCTATTTCATCTTATCGGGGCGTTATCACAGTTTGGTAAACTGGGAGTAGTCTGCATCGGCAGCTCGCCGGAGCGGGCAGTTGAATATTATAACAAGACTGTAGAGGTTCTCCAGTTGGAAACAGTTGATCCATTACACACTCACTGATTTTCATTTTAGAACACTTTTCTAAAAACAAGGTATCATTATATTTAAAGGATAAACCACCACCATGCATACCAAAGAACAACTGATGCCGGGATTGAAAATACGGGAGTAAAACTGGATGCAGCCTTAAATAAGCTATATGTAGCCTTCAAAGACCCTGATCGCATTGCATGGGAATTCTAAATGAAATAGTCTATGTTTTTTCAAAGATTTCTTGATCGTTTTCAACAACGGAGATCTCATCAATTCCATGCATATTCCTTTATTTTATAAGTCTTTAAGAAATCATTAATTTCAGCAACCAAAGTCCAGGAAGAACTTCACAAACATAAATTTTCTCATTCGCCAAAATGAGTAACGAAACTGCAATAACATCACTTGTAGAGAAAATCGATGATCTCAACCAGCAAGCATGGGAGGTTAGGGTAACCGATTTGCCAAAATCATTTGAACTTAGCCAGGAGTCGGTAAAACTGGCCCGAAACATTAATTATCCAAAAGGTTTGGCGAAGGGTCTTCAGTCATTAGGTTTTTCATATGTCCGGTATTCTAAAAATGACGAGGCCGCCCCTCTTCTGAAAGAGGCTCTTTCTTTATTTCAATCATTGAATGATCTTAAAGGGCAAGCCGTTATTTACGAATACCTGGGGATCATAGAACGCAATTGGGGAAACTTAGGTGCGTCTTTGGATCTCTTGCTTAAGGCAAATGACTTAGTTCTGCAAATAGATTCGCAAGAGATTGAAATAACATGCAGTTATCAGTTAGGTGTTACTTACAAGCACCTCGGCGATCACGAAAATGCACTGGATTATTTATACAAGACACTTTCGCTTGCCAAAAAAATGAACTTTACATTGATGGAAGCCTATGCTACTAATATCATCGGCTCCATCTATTTTGACAATGGCAATTATAGGCAGGCATTGGATTGTTATCAGCAAGGTCTACCTATTCGTCAGCAATCACATGACAAGTGGGGAGAAGCTGGAAGCCTGGATAATATCGGTTTCACTTATTTAAAACTAAATGACCTTGACAAAGCCATTGAATATTGCAAACAAAGTTTGGCAATATGCCAGGCTACAGGCGATAAAAAAGGAGAAGCTAATGCATTACTTCATCTTGGTGAAATTTATGAGCAGGCTGGTGATATCAAACAGGCTGCAGGGTTTTCAAATGAAAGCCTCGAAATAAGAAGAACCAGGGGGGACAAAAGAGGAGAAACAGAAGTGCTATTGTTTCTTGCCGATCTGTATAAGAATCGTAACGATGTTGAAGATCATCAAATTTTTGAATGGCTTTCCGGCGCCTTAAAAATTGCTGATGAAATAAAAGCGCAGGATCTTTTGAGCAAAGCCTATTATAATTTGCACGAGTATTACCAGCAGAAAGGAAATTTTAAAGAATCGCTTGTTCAGTTGGAAGCTCACTTTCAAATAGAAAAGGAACTCCATAAAAACAGCATCAATCAAAAAATTGCGAGTCTTGAAATTTCTCATAAAGCAGAAGTAGTAAGTCAGCGTAATAAAGAATTGACTGAGCTAAATGAAAAGATCGAAAAAGCAAATGAAGAATTAAAAATAGAAAGATCATTAGAACGGGTACGTACAGCCGCCATGGCGATGAAAGAACCGGCTGATATGCTGGAAATATGTAAGATCATTTCTGATCAATTGGAGATACTGGATGTAAAGAAGATCCGTAATGTACAAACAGCGATCTTCTATGAAGAAAAGGGTGTTTACATGAATTATGAATATTATGCAAAGCATGATAAACAATTGATCACTGAAGTGGATTATAACAATCACCAGGTAGCAGAAAAGTTTGCCAACCAGATGCTCAAAGGACCTAACCAGTTTTGGACTCATGGATTTAAAGGAGACGAAGTAAAAGACTGGCTCAACTACCAACGATCAACGAATGTATTTATAGATACCTTCCTGGAAAAAGCCGACTCGCTTAATTATTACTGGTATTCGTTGGGCGCGGTGGCATTGGGCATGTCCACTTATGGTCCGCTGAATGAAAATGAGATCGAACTTTTCAAACGATTTCGAAATGTATTTGAATTAGCCTACCGCAGATACCTTGATATTGAAAAAGCACAAGCACAGGCAAGAGAAGCAAAGATCGAAGCAGCATTGGAAAGAATAAGAGCAAGAGCTATGGCCATGCACAAAAGTGATGAACTTCTGGATATTATTATCGTCGTGTCTGAACAATTACAACAACTCAATATAAAATTCGGTAACGTAAGCTTTGGTGTCAATAACCAGAACTATGACTTACAGCTTTGGATGGCAGTGAAGGGATACCCGCAGGCTTACCATATTCACTGGACTTTCGTGGATAATCCGGGTGTGACAAGGTTGAAAGAAGCGCAGCAACAACCGGAAAAAGTTTATACAGATGTCTTAACGCAGGCTGAGAACAACGAATGGCTGCAACATATATTTCATTGTAATCCCGCATTGGAGATATTCTCTGATGAGGCCAGGAAAAAAGTGCTTAATTCCCCGGGTTATGCCAGGTCAATTGCAGTCATGAAAGATATATTTCTTGTAATGGGGAATTATGCAGCGATCCCTTATACAGATGATGAGAATACCATTTTAAAGAGATTTGCCAACGTTTTTGAACAAGCCTATAAACGTTTCCTCGATCTGAAACAGGCCGAAGCACAAACAAGAGAAGCACAGATAGAATTAGGATTAGAAAGAGTGAGAGCAAGGGCAATGGCCATGCAAAACTCTGATGAGTTAAATGATCTTGTTGCTATTTTATTTGAAGAACTTACCAAACTGGATCTTATACTTGCCCGCTGCATCATTTGGATATTTGATAATGATGAATTATCAGCAAGATTATGGATGGCAAATTCAGAAGATAAAAAATCAGCCGAGAGTTATTATATCAAAAGACTTCAGCATTCTTATTATGAAGCGGTCATTAAAGGATGGAAAGAAAGAGATCCAAAGTGGGTTTATGATCTGAAAGGTGATGAGAAAAAAACAATTGATAGATTATTATTGAACGAAACAGAACTATCCCGGCTTCCTGATGCTGTTAAGAATGGAATATTAAATTCAGAGCATACCATTATTTCAGGATCGTTCAACAATTTTGGTTTGATTGAAGCATCGGGCCCTGTTGAATTATCTGCAGAGCAAATGGACATTGTTAATCGTTTTGCAAAAGTTTTTGATCTCACCTATACACGATTTAACGACTTAAAACAAGCCGAAGCACAAGCAAGAGAAGCACAAATAGAAGTTGCCCTTGAGAGGATCCGTGCAAGAGCGATGGCGATGCACTCATCAAATGAATTGATGGATGTTGCCAATATTCTTCGTGAGCAAATGGGCTTGCTTGATCAGCCAGACCTGGAAACTTCTGTCGTTAATTTATTTGAAGAAGACTCCGAGCTAATATTTTCCTGGAATGCATCCCGGGTACCGGGATCATCAGAAAAGATAATAAGCTCTATCACGTCATTCCTAAAAAATTCCAGTGAATTAACAAGGGAAATGATGTCACTTTATCATTCGAAAGAGAAAGAATATACACTAGAAGCAGCGGGCCTCAAACTAATGGAATTTTTAAAGGTTCTGATAGAAGCGAATCCCCGGGTTGCAGACTATATCGGCAATAACCCACCAGAAAAAGTATTCTATCATTTCACCACTTTCACCGGGGGGAACCTGCTCACTGTTTCTTATCAACCGCCTTCTGAAGAAACTAAATCACTGCAACGAAGAGCAGCATCTGTTTTTGATATGGCCTATCGCCGATATCTTGATCTAAAGAAGGCAGAAGCACAGGCAAGAGAAGCAAAGATCGAAGCAGCATTGGAAAGAGTTCGGGCAAAAGCGATGGCGATGCATAAAAGTGAAGATTTGAACCCGGCTGTCGCAACGGTTTTCGAAGAGTTGGATAAACTGAATATCGGAATATTAAGATGTGGGATAGCCATAATGGATAAAGAGAAACCAAGAGGAGATGTATGGATAACCGTTAAATCTGAACAATCCAACACAATACAGGTGTCAGGTGATGAATCCCTGGATTATCATCCCTTACTGCGTGGAGCTTATGATGGCTGGTTAAAGCAGGAAGATTTTTCCTATGTTTTACAGGGAGAAGATCTTATCAGTTACTATCGGGATGTTGCCAGCATAAAATATCAATTGCCTGTTTCTACCTCATTTGACACAGAAAAAAAAGATCAGCAACAATATTATTACAATGCAGTTTTCCATGACGGTTCTTTATTTGCTTTTATGGAAACTGCGATTACAGATGAAGCACAAACAGTAATAAAACGCTTTGCCAATGTTTTCAATCTTACCTATAAACGTTTTCTTGATCTGCAAAAAGCCGAAGCTCAAACAAGAGAAGCAAAGATCGAAGCAGCACTTGAAAGAGTAAGAGCAAGGGCTTTAGCAATGCAGGAACCTGAAGAATTAAAGGATGTTGCATTGGTTTTAAGAAGTGAAATGGGAGAACTGGGGATAGAAGAACTGGAAACCTGCAGTATTTATATAAATGATGAGGCAACAAACAAAACTGAATGCTGGTATGCATTAAAAGACTCACGGGAAGAGGGGAAGAAATTAGTGTCTGATCATTTTCCGTTGAACTTAAATGATACATGGGTTGGCAGGGAAATGAAAAATTTTTACCGATCAGAGGCAAAACAGGTTTCAATTGTAATGCAAGGCGCTGATCGTAAAGAATGGATCAACTATTGCGAAGAGAGATCAGTTCCTTTTCGTGGTTATTATGGCGAACTAATTCCTGACAGAACCTATCACTTGTATAAATTTTCTCATGGTGCAATTGGCGCAGCGGCGGCAGGAGATATTTCTGCTGAAAGCTGGAAGCTGTTAAGTCGTGCAGCATCTGTATTCTCATTGGCCTATTCTCGTTTCAAAGATCTGACGCAGGCACGGAACGATCTGATACAACTTAAAGAAGAAAAGAAAAGAGCTGAAGATGCATTAACTGAATTGCAGGCGACACAAAAGCAATTGATACAAGCTGAGAAGATGGCTTCATTGGGAGAATTGACTGCCGGCATTGCTCATGAAATACAAAACCCTTTGAACTTTGTAAATAATTTTTCTGATGTAAGCAATGAGTTGCTGGAAGAAATGAAAACCGAGCTCGAAAAAGGAAATGCAGAGGGAGCAAAAGAAATTGCTATTGATGTAAAAGAAAATTTGGAAAAGATCTTACATCATGGAAAAAGAGCAGATGCTATTGTAAAAGGAATGCTGCAACATTCAAGAACAAGCAGCGGACAAAAAGAGCTGACGGATATAAATACATTAGCAGAAGAATATCTCCGGCTTGCCTATCATGGATTGAGAGCAAAGGATAAATTCTTTAATGCAAAATTTGAAACAGACCTTGACCGATCAATAAGCAAAATAAATATCGTTCCGCAGGAAATAGGAAGAGTGATACTTAACATGATCAATAATTCTTTTTATGCAGTGACTGAAAAAAAGAAATGGTTGGGTAGTAGTTACGAACCTACAGTTACCGTCAGCACTAAGATTGTAAAGCCAACTAAAGGGGGTTTAGGAGTTATTGAGATCAGGGTAATGGATAATGGTAACGGCATCCCCAAAAAAGACCTGGATAAAATATTTCAACCATTCTTTACCACAAAACCCACTGGACAAGGAACAGGGCTGGGATTATCGTTGAGCTATGATATAGTTACAAAGGGACATGATGGAGAAATAAAAGTGGAAACGAAAGAAGGTGAGGGTTCAGCATTCATAATAAGTTTACCCATGAAATAATTTTTATAAAAATGAAAAAACATTTTTCTTATTGCATTGTCTTCTTTTTTATTTCAGTATCCGCTGTTACCCAGCAAGCTTATATTGACAGCTTTAAAAGAAAGGCAAGCATTATCAATAATGACACTCTTCAATTGATCCTTCTTAGAAATATTGCAAGAAGCTATTCTGAATTAAATCCCGACAGCTCTTTTGTTTATGCGGAAAAAGCATTGAAAGTTGCCCGCAAACTAAATCTTAAGCTGGACGAAGGCAGTGCTTTAAGAGAAATGGGTTATTCACTTTTGAACAGGGCCAATTTTCCAAGGTCTTTACAAACGCTTCTTGCATGCATGGCGATCCTGGAAAATCCTAAAAGCGAACAAAGAGTGTTGGTTGGAAAATTCCCCGGAGATGATGAACTGATGTACCGCACGGCCCCTGCTCATAAACAAAGGCTCAGTGATCTGGCCTTCGCACACCAGATCATGGGAGTGTTATATGCCAATAGGAATAATTATGAAAAAGCATTGATCCACCACGAGCTTGGAAGGTATAATGCGGAAATGTCAGGTAATCTTCCCCTGCAAAGTATTATAAACATGACGATGGCCCGTGCTTATTTGAATTTAAAAAAGGTTGATTCTGCTTTAATAAGTGAGCAATTGGCTTATGAGCAGGTGATGCAAACAGGGTTCAATAGATATTTGGGAAGTGTGCTTTTAAATATGGGACGGATTTACGCAGCCAAGGGAAACATACCGTTGGCCAATGAATATTACAAAAAGTCCTTAGTGGCAAGTGCAGAAAATGGTTATTTCAGGGGCGTGGTGGCGAGCAATATTTTATTGGCAGACTATTATTTTCAGTCTGGAAAAAAAGATTCTGCTTTCTTGCATATAAAAGATGCCCTTACTGGTGCAAAAAACCTGGATGTTCCTGAACTATTGTTACGGTCTTACAAAGAATTTAACCGTTATTACCAGCTTGAAGGAAATAATGACAGCACTGTAAAGTACCAGGCATTGATCATTAAAATAAATGATAGTTTATTCAATTCAAAACAAGCACAGGAATTTCAAAATATTGATTTTAATGAACAGCAGCGGCTATCGGAAATTGAAGATGCAAAAACTGCGGAACGGGCCAAATTCAGAACCTATGTCCTGGTCGCGGGTCTTGTCATTTTTTTATTTATTGCAATTATTTTATACCGAAATAGTCTCCAGAGAAAAAAAGCGAATTCTCTTTTATCGCAACAGAAAAATGAATTAGAAACTACTTTGGTTACTTTGAAGACCACTCAAAATCAATTGGTGCAATCAGAAAAAATGGCTTCGTTGGGTGAATTGACAGCTGGCATCGCACATGAAATTCAAAATCCATTGAATTTCGTAAATAATTTTTCTGAAGTAAACGCCGAGTTAATTGATGAATTAAAGACGGAACTTGAGCAAGACAATAAACAACAGGCAATAGAAATTGCAACTGATATAAAAGAGAATGAAGAAAAGATAATTTTTCATGGTAAAAGAGCCGATGCGATCGTAAAGAGTATGCTACAACATTCACGAAGCAGCACCAGTAAAAAAGAACTGACTGATATCAATGGTTTAGCAGAAGAGTATTTGCGGCTTGCTTATCATGGAATGAAAGCAAAGGATAAATCCTTTAATGTGGATATTAAGTCTGAGCTCGATAATACTATTGAAAAAGTAAATGTGATACAGCAGGATATCGGTCGTGTGATCTTAAATTTAATTACGAACGCTTTTTATGTTGTAAATGAAAAAAAGCAACAGCAGGGAAATAACTACGAACCAATAGTTATTGTGAGTACTAAAAAAGCGGGCGATAACATTTTGATCAGTGTAAGCGACAACGGCAACGGTATTCCGCAAAGAGTATTGGATAAAATATTTCAGCCATTCTTTACCACCAAACCAGCGGGACAAGGAACAGGTCTCGGTTTATCGTTAAGCTATGATATAATCACAAATGGACATGGTGGTGAATTAAAGGTGGAGACGAAGGAAGGTGAAGGGTCTGTGTTTATTATCAGCTTACCGGTAAACAACGAAAAATGAAACTCACCAAAAAACTGGAAGCAGAAATTAGAAAGCTGTACGAGGCGTACTGGAATAGCTATATCAATGGTGACCTGGAAACCTATACTTCATTGCTTGATGAAGAGTTCAAATTTATTGGCTCTACCGAAGCAGAAGCTCTTCTAAGTAAAAAGGCATCAATAAAAATGCTTGATGCAGTAAAAGAGCAGATGGCCGGGAAAGCAGCATTCAGAAACAGGAATATAAAAGTTGAATTGATCGATGAACTGATCCAGGTCAGTGAACTATGTGATGGCTACATTCTCATTGGCACAGAATGGAATTTCTATTCACGGTTCAGGTTATCATCCTTACTTAAGAAAAAAAGAAATAAGTGGAAGTTCATACATCAGCATGTTTCGATGCCTGATTCAAAAGCACAGGAAGGAGAGGCTTATGGATTGGAGCAAATAAGAACTGAGAATATTCAACTTCGGGATGCAGTAAAAAGAAGAACGATCGAACTGGAACATAAAAACCAGGAGCTGGAAATTGAAGCTGCATTAGAGAGAGTAAGAAGCAGAACAAATTCCATGCATCTCAGCGAAAGCCTGCATGACGTAATTAATGAAGTGAATGACCAGTTACGACTATTGGGATTTCGCTTTGATGGTACAGACTTTTTGACTGATCATTCCGATAAAGGTTATAATATATGGTTAGCAAATTTTCCAACTCCTATCTATGTGCCTGCTATCGATCACAAACTTGTTCGCCTGTTAAAAGAAGTCATTAAGCGTGGCGATGATTTTCTTGCGTTCATGTTGACCACTGATGAAAAAAACATATACTTTAAGAATATCTTTGAAAATACAGTAGCGAAAAACTTACCTGAAGAGTTAAAACAGTATGTGTACAATGCTAAAGGAATGGCGACATCCTGTGTTGTTTTAGAGAACATTATCCTTTCCGTTACAAATTTTGCATCTATACCATATTCAGATACAGAAAATGAAATTCTCAAACGCTTCGCCAAAGTATTTGAACAGTCTTACACTCGTTTTCTTGATCTGCAAAAAGCCGAAGCACAGGCAAGAGAAGCACAGATAGAATTAGGATTGGAAAGAGTGAGGGCAAGAGCAATGGCTATGCAAAAGTCTGGTGAGTTATCTGAATTGGTTGATACTGTTTTTAAAGAATTAACCAAACTTGATTTCGCATTAACATGGTGCATCATTAATATCATTGATGAAAGTTCAATGTCAAATACCGTTTGGGCCGCCAACCCGGATATTACTAAAGCCCCTGAGTCTTATCACATGTTATTTGAAGATTATCCTTTTCACCATGCAATGATGAAAGGTTGGAAAGAAAGGAATACGAAGTCGGTGTATACCATTGAAGGAGATGAAAAACGGATCTACGATGATTATTTATTCAGTGAAACAGAATTTAAGCGAACTCCTGAAGCAGCACAGGCCGCATCGAGGGCTATGGAAAAATATGTTGTCTCTTTCTCATTCAGCAATTTCGGCGGATTACAAACTGTAGGAGATGTACCGTTATCAGATGCCAATCTCGATATACTTAGCCGCTTTGGAAAAGTCTTTGATCTTACTTATACCCGTTTCAATGATCTGAAACAAGCAGAAGCTCAGGCAAGAGAATCCCAAATTCAACTTGCATTAGAAAGAGTTCGTGCAAGAACTATGGCCATGCAGCATAGTGATGAACTAAAAGATGCAGCTGCATTATTATTTCAGCAGGTAAAATCATTAGGTGTCCCGGCTTATAGCTGCGGTTATAATATCTGGGAAAAAAATGAAAAGACATTTACTTCCTGGATGAGTACGCAGGATGGAAGTGATTTTAATGCGGTGCAGAATATCCCGTTGACTGAAGACGCCAATTTTATTCGCTTTGCTGACTCGAGAGAAAAAAGCGAACAGTTTTTTGTTTTAGAACTTCGAAACGAAAGAATGCAGGAGCATTATGAATATCTTAAAACCATTCCTGCTTTTAAAGCTTATTTCGATTATGCACTAAGTGTGGGTTTCGAATTACCCGAAACACAAATACATCACCTGGCTAATTTTTCCCAAGGCAATTTGTTGTTTATTACACTTGAACCCTGCCCCGAATTTCATGATGTATTCAAAAGGTTTGCAGCAGTATTTGAACAGACCTATACAAGATTTCTTGATCTGCAAAAAGCAGAAGCACAGGCAAAAGAATCACAGATTCAATTAGCGTTAGAAAGAGTTCGTGCAAGAACAATGGCGATGCAACGAAGCGATGAGTTACCAGGTGCTGCAACAATTCTCTTCCAACAAGTGCAATCATTAGGTATGTCCGCCTTCGCTGCCGGTTATTGCATCTGGGATGAAGATAAGCAAGCTATCACTTTGTGGATGAGCAGTGAAGGGATATTACAACCCCCCTTTAAAGCACCTACGACAGAGGATGAATTATTTATTGAAATGAGGAAGGGACATGAGGAAGGCAAGAGCTTTCATGTAGTGGAAATGGGTGGTGAAAAATTAGTTGCACACTACCAGTATATGCGTACACTTCCGGTGGTGGGTGAAATTTTCGATTCAATTATTGAAGCGGGGCATCCATTGCCAACCTTTCAGATTATGCATCATGCTTACTTC